>Ga0137298_10682_pt1 | contig 24912 bp, 18 predicted proteins | sample RamsorincwithD2O_2_FD_97182 | JGI IMG/M metagenome (GOLD analysis project Ga0137298, IMG submission 97182) | Mouse cecal microbial communities from Vienna, Austria - Glucosamine amended with D2O | ecosystem: Host-associated > Mammals > Digestive system > Large intestine > Cecum | place: Austria...
ATGGAGCTTGGAATAATAGATTTGTCCGTGTTCTTTCTTGGATGGGATATTGTTCCGATACACCTGCGAACGGATGGCGACGCATGTCATGCCGTACTTCCCCTGAATATCTTCCGGTGTGTACCATTCGGTCAGGTCGGAATCCACCTCGTATTTGGCAAAGGCAGCATCGATATGTTTTTTGCTATAATAGTTGAACTGGCGGATTCGTACCTTCGGGACTTTGTGCTGCCGTGTATAAGTCCACACCCATTTGGCGTTGACCTTATATTTCTCTGCAATTTCTTCAGCAGTGTAATACTCGGTGATGTCGAAGTCCTCTTCAGGCATGATGCGCTCATATGGTTTGGTTTTCATCATTAGTTCGATGTCAGCACGACGAATGAGCGACTTCTTACCACTGATGCGTGAAGCCCGAAGTTTGGATTCCTTTACCAATTTATATATATATTGTCTGGTTACGCCCATCAACTTTGCTGCTTGGGCAAAAGAGAAGAAATCCTGTCCCTCGGCGGCTTGCCGAGGTTGTAGCAACTCTTGCGAGCGTTTCAACTGCCGCTTGCATTCCCGGATGCATTCTTTGTAGCCAAGATTGGAGCACTGATGACTACAATAGCAAGTCGTTGTCTTTTGAGCTATAAATGGCTTTCCACACCATTGGCAAATCTTTCTTACTTCCATATTTTCCTCGTTTACATTGGCGGTAATTTCGCCTTATTTCTCCCGATTTTTGTCAACACACGTCAACTAATGCGTTACTGTGACATTCGGGCTAACCGTGAATTTCCGTCGCGATAGAAATATGATAGAAAAATATGGATAAAAACCGTTACTTCCAAATACGGATCGGAAAGTGTTAAAATATAAAAGTCGCTGTAATACAGATACTTTGTTCTAAATGATTATAGTTGGTTACAGCTATTTCCAAGCCATCATTTCCGATGCAGCATATTATTCCTGTTGGTTATCAGTGGTTTATGACTTAAAAGATAGGCTGCTCAAAAATTTACTTGTTTTTTCGTCAAAAATCGAAGATTTAACACTTTTCTTCGTTGCCTACCTTAAAACAGAGGAAAAATGGGGAAAATCGCTCTCTTTCGCTCCGAGACCTCCGCATCACAAAGATAAGGCATATCGGGGATAATTTCGCCGATTCGGGTTGCAAAATGGAAGGTAGATTCACGTATTTTTCAACGAATTTTTTGGCTGGTTTTTGTGGCTTAATAATAGGTAAACCTTGCTTTCTTTTGGGTTAGGATTTCGGATTGTTTTTGCAGCCAAAAGAGAAAATCGGCAGATATGGTTTAACTTGGCTTTGGCGAAGCCGTTTCTTTTCTCCCTCTGTTAGGTTTACTTTAATGCACGTATATATGAATACGGAGATAAAGTAAAGCTAGTTTCGGTGATTTATACTGTGATTCGCTTGAAAAAATGTCGTGTAATGGGAGCGATTCATTGGAAAAAGTGTAGAGCCCTTGTATTGTGCTTGTCTTAGCCTTCATAATTTACAACTCAAATCTCTGTAAATTATACCTCATCTGATATATCCACGCAGATAAAACAATAAATTATACCCTTACTGATATAATGTTGGATATTTGTGTTATCGTTGTATCCAATAGAAAAATATCAAGCCCCAATATATCATATAATATACAAATACGTGCTTTTTGTTTACTATATGATATATTGAGGCTTTAAAGTGTATTACTGGCGAACCTATGCCTTTCACAAGACAAGACACTTGCCAGGATCAAAACCATTGCAGATATGTTCATTTTGAAAAACATATCCCATTTGATTGCACACGACCTTCGTTCCATTTATTTCAGCATCAATATTGGTGTGGGAATGCCCGTAAATCCACGCATCAATACGATTGTCAGCTATAAGCCGGCTCAAATCGGTAGCAAATGCACTATTCAATGCTGAACCTTTATGGTGAGACGCAACGACCTCCAATGTGGGAAGATGATGCGTTATTACCACAATGTGCTTTGCGGTGCTTTCAGTCAGACTTTGCCTGATGAAATCCAAACAGAAATTGTGCATCTGATTGAATTCCTCTGTTTGGAGCAATTTACCATTATACATTATCTGCCGAAAGTCGTTCATACCCTTCCATACAAAATACTCGTCAGATGGAGGTATTTGAGACCACAAAGTGCTAATGATAAAGTCAGTGTCATCTATCCGCAACACTTGATTCTGATAATATCCTACATTGTTCTTGAATAACCATTTCCATTGCAATCCCTTGTCCATCACATCACAGTAATTGTAATACTCATGATTTCCGGGTACAATGAGCACCTGACGATAATTCGCAGATGCCCATTTCCAAAAATTAGTCAAAGGTGCGACTTTGTCTTTCAAATAGAATATATCCCCGGCTAAAACCAAAATGTCACCTGTTATGGGTAATTCATTACGTTTTAACCACCTGCTGTTATCACTGAATTCCAAATGCAGGTCGCTCATATATTGTATCTTCATAACCTTTTGTTTATTAACCTTTTGTATATATCAGTTCATAATTCTTTGAATTCGACTCATTGTCTATAATACTCTCCAAGAAAGAAAATTTATTGTACAGGAACTGGTAGTGTTCAAGTTCTTGTTCCTCAAAGTCTATGTTCTCATTGCAGTTGTTTATCTCCTTGTTGATTTTATCGTACAAATCAATGGTCGCTTTGACTATTCGTACTTCCAACCTTGCAATGTCTTCTTTATTCTTGGCAATCGCCTTTTTACAATGTTCGATTTCTTCTTTGTAAAAACATAGAACCTCCTCAAGAAGGACATTTGTCAGCACACTTGGAGAAGGACTACATGGAAGCACAGTTAATTCCCGACTTGGTGTAGTAGTAAGATAAAACAGTTCACACCCCAATGACTGTGCAACCTGTTTGTTATACTCATCTATTTCGCGAATGGCTTCCATTAAATCTTCTTTAGAAAGACTTTGACATTCCTTATGAGACGGCTGCTCTTTGGTTTTCAACAAAGGCATTTCTTTGTGTCTTAAATAGACCGTTGTATATTCACTCATACCTAAACCTCCTTTTTATTTCTTATGAGATTGCTCTACTTGTTTTTCAATCCTCCTTTTTACCTGTTCAAATGATACGGGTGTAAAGTTATTGTTATCAACTCCTACATCATATTGCGTTGGATAGAGATACTGAAGCCGGGCTGCATCTATTCCAGTGTTGTTCTTTCTAGTGTGAACATGTCCGAAAAGTTGCCACACATCTTTATATCCGCCATCAAAGCATAGAAAGGGATAATGATTCAAATATATCCTCTGCTTGCCGACCTCTATGTGCATCTGCATTGCCACATGTTCAAATCTGTTGATGTAACCTTGGCGTATATTTTTCAAATCATGGTTGCCCATAATCAGATATATCTTACCATTCAACCTGTCAAGGATTTTAGTCCATTCGGCTGAACCGCCAAGACAGAAATCTCCCAAGTGAAACACGATATCATCCTGACAGACTGTATTATTCCAATTGGAGATTATAGTTTCATTCATCATTTCCACATCCTTAAACGGTCTGTTGCAGAAACGAATGATATTCCCATGATAAAAATGGGTATCAGATGTAAAGAACACCTTGCTGCCATCAAATTTATAGTTCATTTCTTCTCAATTTATGTGCATCACTGCACGTTAATAATCTGGTTACCAACAGCCCATCAGACGGAAATGGCAGAAGAGCATCACAAAGGCGACTGTCACAAATGGGCGTACAAACAAAATAGTTGGAAAGTTTGGTAAGGGCTCTCCAACTATTCAGTTTCTATTCTCTCAAAGTACAATAAAGTACTTCCTATGGTCGTTGGAAAGTGTTTACTATACGAGGTTCAATGCATGAAACAAGAACACTCGACACAGATTCAGCGCATTTATTTTGCTGAATTGCGGTTGTCATAGATAGTATGTTCATTCCGTTTCTTTGCATCTTAATGTTTATATTGTCGTAAAAACGATGCAAAATTAGCAAATAAATCCCATTCTCACATCACTTTACATTATTTTTTTGCCAAAAGATTTTTATTTCTTCGATTATGCGTGCGAACCAAATAAAATATGTAACTTTGCATTTGACGCAATCTATAATTGAATGCAATATGGCGAATTTGAACTGTATAAAGGCAGTATTGGCAGAAAAGGGTATCATGAGTAAGTGGCTTGCTAAAACTTTGCAGAAAGATCCGGCAACGGTATCAAAATGGTGCAACAATCATTCTCAGCCTGATTTATACACTTTGGCGCGGATAGCAGAAGTGTTGGATGTAGATATTCACAGATTGATTTGCCATACAAAAGAAGAATAGAGGATATGAAATATACAATTGAAGAAATACGGCAGATGCAGGAAGGTCAGACTTTTGACTGTAAAAGTATCCTCATTGAGCCTAAACACCTTGCCACGATCATAGTAGCTATGGCGAATGCAGATGGTGGAATGATTGCTGTGGGTATATCCGACAAGACTCGCAGAGTAGAGGGTGTTGACCAAGACAAGGAACATCTCAATGATATATTGCGCACACCTTTGGATTTTTGTGTTCCATCAGTTTCTGTCACTACGGACTATGTGCCTTGTACGGATGCAGAGGGACGTGATAATCGTGTGTTGTTGATGCACATTCCTGCAAGTCCGCGACTTCATGCGAATCAAGCGGATGAAGTGTTTTGGCGTGTAGGGGATAAATCACGCAAACTGACTTTTGATGAGCGTTTGCAGCTTATGTACGACAAAGGGGAACGCTATTACGAGGATTCCACAGCATACGATGCCACACTTGATGACATAGATATGGATGCAGTTAAAGCCTATATGAAACGGATTGGTTATGGCAAGTCTGCAATGGAATATCTGCAAGAGAATAAAGGTTTTGTGACCTATAAAGGCGATGTGCCGCAAGTCAGTGCTGCTTGTATATTGCTTTTTGGCAAGCATCCCCAGACATTCTTTCCTCGTGCAAGAGTCCGATTTATCAAATACTTTGGTACAGAGGAAAAGGTGGGGCGTGAAATGAATGTTATCAAAGATGTTACTTTTGATGGTCGTATTCTTGAACAGATACAGAAAACCGTTGAATATCTTGAAACGCAGGTCAAGGAGCATTCCTATCTCGGAGAGAATGGTATCTTCAAAACAGACCGTGAATATCCAAAGTTTGTGATACAAGAGATGGTGGTGAACTCTGTTTGCCATCGCGATTACAGCATTAAGGGCACGGAAATCCAGATAAAGATGTTCGACGATCGTCTTGTGTTCGAAACACCAGGCAAATTACCGGGCATTGTCCGCACTGACAACATTCGTCATACTCATTTCTCTCGCAATCCGAAAATAGCGGAATACCTCAAAGCATATGACTATGTAAAAGAGTTCGGCGAGGGAGTTGACCGTATGTGTCGTGAATTGTCTGCATTAGGTGTCAAAGAGCCGCAATACAACTTGGTTGCCTTTATTATGAAAGCCACTGTTTGTGCGAAGGTTTTAGAAGAGAGACAAGAAACTAACCATTCCGCCCAGAAGCACCCGGAAGGCGACCAGTTAGGGCATAACAAGGGCATAACAGGGGCACAACAGGGGCATAACAAGATACTTTCTCTTATAGCAGAAAACCCTCAAATCAGCATTTCTGCATTGGCGAAACAATGCGAAGTCTCGGAGAAAGCAATGAGGATAACCTTGGAACGCTTGAAAGCAGAGAATGTTATTCAACGAGTTGGGCCAAGTTTTGGGGGACATTGGGAAGTCCTTTTTCAACATCTAAAGAAACAGAATAATACGAATAATGGCAAAGAAATCGACAAATAAAGAACTTACAGGTGCACAGGACTTATATAATTTTTTGTTTGAGGCCTGTAATATAATACGCGGTCCTGTAAGCCAAGATAATTTTAAGGATTATATCACGCCTTTGCTTTATTACAAGCGGATATCTGATGTTTATGATGAAGAAACAGAAGAAGCTTTAATATCAAGTGGTGGTGATAAGGAGTATGCATCTCTGCCAGAGCAACATCGTTTTGTTATTCCTGATGGTTGTCATTGGCAAGAAGTCCGAGAGCGTACAGAAAATCTTGGAGCTGCCATAGTCGGTGCTATGAGGCAGATAGAGATAGCAAACCCAGATACATTGTATGGGGTGCTATCTATGTTTTCATCTCAGAAATGGACTAACAAAGCAATTCTCAATGACAGCAAGATTCGTGACCTGATAGAACATCTATCAAAACGAAAACTTGGTAATAAGGATTACCCTGCGGACTTAATGGGTGATGCTTATGAAATATTATTGAAGAAGTTTGCCGATGATAGTAAGGCTCAAGCTGGAGAGTTTTATACTCCTCGTTCTGTTGTGAGATTATTAGTGCATATTCTCGATCCGCAACCGGGGGAAACTGTATATGATCCTGCTTGTGGTAGTGGAGGAATGCTTATCGAAGCTATACGATATATGCACGATGATTCTCTTTGCTGTGGAAGTATATTCGGACAAGAGAAGAATGTCGTGAATGCGGCCATTGCTAAAATGAATCTATTTCTGCATGGTGCATCTGATTTTAATGTAATGCAAGGCGACACATTGAGAGACCCAAAAATTCTTCAAGGTGGTAATATCGCCAAATTCGATTGTGTTATAGCAAACCCTCCATTTTCTCTTGAAAATTGGGGAGCAACGGAATGGAGTTCAGATAAATATAAGCGCAATATCTATGGCACACCGAGTGATAGTTGTGGTGACTATGCGTGGATTCAGCATATGATATGTTCTATGTCTTCTGGCAAGGGGCGTATGGCTGTTGTAATGCCACAAGGTATTCTGTTTCGTGGAAATCAAGAAGCAGAAATACGAAAGCAATTAGTGGAAAGTAATTTGATAGAAGCCGTTGTTACATTAGGAGATAAATTGTTTTATGGAACTGGACTTTCACCGTGCTTTTTGATAATACGAAGAATGAAACAGGCTCATCATTCCGGACGGATTTTGATGATAGACGGTTCCAAAATTCTAACTCAAAAGAGAGCGCAGAATATTTTAGAAGAGAATGATATAGATAGGTTATATTCACTTTATCAAAATTACTCCGATGAAGAGGACTATTCTCGAATCGTTACATTGCAGGAGATAAGAGATAAAGAGTATAATCTTTCGCCCAATCGCTATGTGGTTTACCACAAGGAGGAAATTCGTCCTTATGCGGAAGTGTTGGCTGAGTTCAAACAAGCATACGAAGATGTGAAGCGATTGGAGAACGAATTTTCATTACTCATTAACGCATAATCAATATGGCAGAAAAAGTAAAACAATATCGTCATCCGGACGACCCTATTACGCTCGATGAACTTAAAAGTTTCCTTTGGGCGGCTGCCACTCATTTGCGTGGTCAGATTGATGCGGCAGGATATAAAGAGTATATTTTCCCTTTGCTTTTTTTCAAACGCATTTCCGATGTTTATGATGAGCAGTTTGAAGGTTTTGTGTGTGAAGGAGGAGTTGAGTATGCAGGTATGCAAGTTGAAGATCTCCCCATCCGTATTCCTGATGGTGCGCACTGGAGAGATGTTCGTGAGGTGACGGAAAATGTTGGTAATAAATTAGTCGAAGCATTTATTGCCATTGAGCAAGCCAATCCTGCTAAGGAAATGGATGGTAGAAAAATCGGAGGATTAGAAGGTATTTTCGGACCTAAGGATGGCTGGACCAATAAGGCGAAGATGCCTGATAATATCATTACTTCGTTGATTGAGGATTTTTCTAAATATACGTTGAGCCTAAAGGTTTGTCCTGCCGATGAGATGGGGCAAGCATACGAATACCTTGTTGGAAAGTTTGCCGATGATGCCGGAAATACTGCTCAGGAGTTCTATACGAATAGAACAGTCGTTCAACTTATGGCTGAGATACTGCAGCCACAACCGAATGAAAGCATTTATGACCCAACTTGTGGTTCCGGAGGTATGTTGGTTAAATGTTTAGACTATCTTCGCAACAAAGGCGCAGAGTGGCAGAGTGTACAGGTGTTCGGACAAGAGGTGAATGGCTTGACTTCTTCTATTGCACGAATGAATCTTTATTTGAATGGAATTGAAGATTTTTCGATTGCATGTGCAGATACGTTGGAGAATCCGGCATTTTTAGATGGAAGTCATCTTCGTAAGTTTGATATAGTTCTTGCAAATCCGCCTTATTCAATCAAGGAATGGAATCGTGAGAAGTTTATGAACGATAAATGGGGACGCAATTTCCTTGGTACTCCTCCACAGGGAAGGGCAGATTATGCGTTTATACAACATATCCTTGCTTCAATGGATGAAAAAACAGGAAGATGTGCAATTCTGCTTCCACATGGTGTATTAAACCGAATGGAAGAAGAGATCATGCGGCGTAAACTTATCGAGGAAGACCTGGTCGATAGTGTTATCAGCATAGGTAAAAATCTATTCTTTAACTCGCCAATGGAGGCATGTATTATGCTATGCAGTAGCAAGAAACCATCCGACCGAATAAAACAAGTACTTTTTATTCGTGCTACAGATTTGGTAGAAAGGAAGAATGGAGAAAGCTATCTCACAGAAGAGCATGTCGAGGAAATAGTTTCATTGTATCGTGGCAATACAAATGTAGATAATCGTTCATGTATAGTTGATACCAAGACAATAAGCCAAAATGAGTATTCTATTTCACCAAAATTGTATGTAAAACAAACTCAAACAGAAAATATTTTGAAATTTTCTGAACAAATAGAACAGTGGCAAGAATATTCTTGTAATATTCATAGTGAATACACTAAACTTATAAATCTACTTTAATGACAAAGGTAAAGTTTGAGGATGTTGCAACGCGAGTTAATACTCGTGAAGACAGATTAAATACTTCTTTATTATACTATGTAGGAGGTGAACATATTGAGTCCAATGAAATGCTGGTACAAGGATGTGGTCTCATAAAGGGTTCAACTATTGGTCCGATGTTTTATTGTGGCTTCAAAAAGGGCGATATATTATTAGTCTCAAGAAATCCACATTTAAGAAAGGCTTCGATGGTTGAATTTGATGGTATTTGTTCTGAGAAAACATTTGTGTTAGGGACAAAAGATTCTAAGGTCTTGCTTCAGGAGTTCCTTGCTCTTGTTATGCAAAGTGATGATTTTTGGAATTATTGTGAAGAGCATAAATCTGGAGGAGTCAACTATTTCTTGAATTGGAGTACACTCGCAAAATATGAGTTTTATCTTCCTTCTATTCAAGAACAAAAAGAAATAGCAGACAAAGTATGGTCTGCCTATCGTTTGAAGGAAAGTTACAAGAAACTTCTTGTAGCAACTGATGAAATGGTGAAATCGCAATTTATCGAGATGTTTGGTAATCCTGTTACGAATACAAAAGGTTGGAAGACTGCTAAGATTAAAGATGTCGCCCCGGAAATGCCTTCTAAAGAGCAACTATCTGGCAAAATATGGCTATTGAATCTTGATATGATAGAATCAAATACTGGTAGGATAATAGAGAAGGTCTATGAAGATGTTGAGAATGCTTTATCTGTTCAATCCTTTGATGAAGGGAATGTACTATTCTCAAAATTAAGGCCTTATTTAAACAAGGTTGTGATACCAGATGAGCCTGGAATGGCAACGACAGAACTGGTTCCATTACGTCCAGAGCCTAGTAAATTGCATAAAGTATTTTTGAGTCATCTGTTGCGGGGTAATCAGTTCGTTAATTATGCAAATGATATAGCAGAAGGTACTAAAATGCCACGAATGCCGCTCACTGAGTTAAGAAACTTTGATTGTATCTTACCGCCAATGGACAAACAACTTGAATTCGTATTCATAGCAGAACAGGTCGATAAATCAAAATTTGAATTGAAGCAGTGTATTGAAAATATCGATAAAGTCATAAAGAGTTTAATAAACGGGTAGAATAAGAGAGATACGTTGATAGCTGCGGCTTAATTGGATAACAAATTTATTAATAATATGATAGAGAATCTGATTAATGACATAGAGCAGGCTATGCTGGGAGTTTTAAACAACGAGCAAATGAGTCAATTACGAAAGGTGCTAGATTATGCCTTTCGTGATATCAACGTGTCGTCTAAGAACAATGAAGAGTGCAGTGGTAATAGTGAATTAATAGATAGTTTTTTGTCGGCTAAACGAGTCGAAGGTTGTTCGGATAAGTCGATACACTATTATCGAAGTACATTAAATAATGCTATCAGGAAAATAGAAAAAAATATTCGCCATATCACTACTGATGACTTGCGTAATTACTTAAATGATTATCAGCAGACAAGCGGTGCTACAAAGGTTACGGTAGACAATATACGTCGCATTTTGTCAAGTTTCTTTTCATGGCTTGAGGATGAGGATTATATTGTGAAGAGTCCGGTACGTCGGATTCATAAAGTAAAAGTCGGAAAAACAGTCAAAGAAACATACTCCGATGAAGCGTTAGAACAAATGCGTGACCATTGCGAAGGTATTCGCGATTTAGCCTTGATTGATTTGTTGGCCTCTACTGGTATGCGTGTCGGGGAGTTGGTCAAACTCAATCGGAACGATATAGACTTTGAAAACCGGGAATGCATCGTTACCGGTAAAGGAGATAAGCAACGTCGAGTTTATTTCGATGCTCGTACAAAGATACATTTACAACGTTATTTGGCAGAACGGATAGATGACAATCCTGCGCTGTTTGTTTCGTTATTAGCACCTTATGATCGACTACAGATAAGTGGCGTGGAAATTCGATTGCGTCGATTGGGACGTGAATTGAATATTCCTAAAGTGCATCCTCATAAGTTTCGACGCACTTTGGCAACAATGGCGATAGATAAAGGTATGCCCATAGAGCAGGTCCAGCATCTTTTAGGACATCAAAGTCTTGATACAACATTGCAATATGCTATGGTGAATCAGACAAATGTAAAAATGTCTCACCGCAAATTTATTGGTTAGTATGTCGCAATTTATCGAGATGTTTGAGAACGTTGAATCTTATTGCAAATTAGAAGATTTGGTATCAGATACATTCCCTGGGGAATGGGGAAGCGAACCGATTTCTGAGAATGCGATAAAAGTGATTCGCACAACAAACTTTACTAATGAAGGATATCTTGATTTGACAGATGTTGTAACTAGAGATATTGAGCCTAAGAAAGTTGTACGGAAAAAGCTCAAACAAGGTGATACAATCTTGGAGAGGTCTGGAGGTACTAAAGATAATCCGGTTGGTAGGGTCGTATTTTTTGATGAAATAGGTGATTATCTGCCTAATAACTTTACGCAGGTACTGCGTCCTAAGGAATCTGTAAATCCAGTGTACTTGTTCTACGCTTTATATAATTCCTACAATCTCAATAAGGCTGCTATGAGAGCAATGGCAAGTCAAACTACCGGCATTCAAAATTTAAGTATGTCGGATTTCATGGCTAAGTTTATAGTACTACCTTCAAGAAACGAACAAAACAAATTTGAACAGATCTACCGTCAAGCCGACAAATCAAAATTTGGCGACTGCAAATCGCAATTTATCGAGATGTTTGGAGGTCTCTGTCAAGATACACCATGGTCTGATGTCGTTACTATTACGAATGGAAAAGCTTATCCTGAAGAATATAAGGAAGAAGGTGCTTATCCAATTTGTGGTAGTGGTGGTATTATGTGTTATGGTGAAAAGAAATTATGTAATGGAAATACTACGATTCTTGGCAGAAAAGGAAATATCAACAATCCAATCTTCATGGAATCAGGTTACTGGATAGTTGATACGGCCTTTAGTATCGATGTTGACAAGGCTAAACTTCATCCAAAGTTCTTCTATTATTGGTGTTGTCAATACGATTTTACGAAGCTTAACAAACAGGGGGTTCTTCCAAGTCTTACAAGAAAGGACTTGGAGAAAGTAAAAATGGCTATCCCTCAAATGAGGGATCAACTAAAGTTTGTTTCCATAGCAGAACAAGCTGACAAATCAAAATCTGTCATTCAAAAAGCTTTAGTATATTTGAATGACATACAAAGTGACGAATTAGGGAAAATCGCTTAATTATTAAATTGATAACAATAAAAATCATAGATATGTTTAACGAAGACAATACAGTGGAGCAAATGCTCATAGAAGCTGCAACCCAAAGTGGTTGGCAGTATGTAAAGTCACAGGATATACCTCGTAGTTCTGATTCTGTCCTTGTTGAATCATGGCTATTCGAAGCTCTTATTAGGTTGAATCCGATAACACATCAACAAGCGGAGCAAGTTATTTATAAACTCCGTGCTGCTATTACTTGTGGAGGTAATTATGATGAATTGGTGACTGCCAATGATCGTTTTCGTACATTGCTATTTAATGAAAACACAGAGCCTTTTGGAAAGGATGGTGAATATATACCTATCAGATTCTTTAGCGAAGATGCGGTCGAAGATTATTGTGTCGTAACCAATCAATGGGAATTTCCACGTAGCTCTGTTGATGGAGGTAAACGTTTGGATTTGGTTTATCTGATAAATGGAATTCCGATTTGTGTTGGTGAAGCAAAATCTCCTGTTCGCCCTCAGATAACATGGGCTGACGGAGCCATCGATATGCTGCATTATGAAAAAAGCATTCCAGAAATGTTTGTTCCGAATATATTGACCTTTGCTACTGAAGGCAAAGAACTTCAATATGCCGGTATCTGTGCTCCTGTTGACAAATGGGGGCCTTGGTTTAAAGATGAAGGTCGTCAGCATGGCACAATAGAGTCGGTTAAAAGTAATGTAATGGGGTTAGTTCAACCAAACCGATTACTTGACATATATCGTTACTATAGTGTTTTTACAGGAACATCATCAGGCAAAAAAATAAAAATAGTTTGCCGTTATCAACAATATCTAGGAGGTGAAGCTATTGTTCAGCGTGTCTTAAATACATATCGAGAGAAACAAGGTCCGAAGAAAGGTCTTATTTGGCATTTCCAAGGTTCGGGAAAATCATGGTTGATGGTATTTGCTGCCCAAAAATTACGTTTGCAAAACGAATTACATGCTCCCACAGTTGTTATCGTTGATGACCGTATTGATTTGGAAGATCAGATAACGGGCGATTTTACTCGTGCTGATATTCCTAATATAGAATCTGCAAAGACAAAAGATGAGTTAGTTGCATTTTTCAAGCAGGATCAGCGCAAGATTCTGATAACGACAATTTTCAAGTTCGGAGATGTTGATAGTGTACTGAATGAAAGAGATAATATCATTTTATTGGTAGATGAAGCACACCGAACTCAGGAAAAGGATTTAGGACAAAAAATGCGCAATGCACTACCTAATGCATTTTTCTTTGGTCTTACCGGAACGCCTATCAACAAACGAGATAAGAATACTTTTCAATCGTTTGGTGCTGATGAGGATTTAGAGAAAGGTGGATATATTTCAAAATACACTTTCCAAAATTCTGTTGAAGATGGAGCTACGCTTGAATTGAATTTCCAAACAGTGCCGGTAGAGATGCATCTTAACGAAACTCAATTACAAGAAGAATTTGATGAACTGACCGATCAAATATCCGAGGACGAAAAGAACGAATTAGTAAAACGAACTTCTGTTGAAGCATTTTTTACAGCAGAGAAGCGAATTAACGATGTCGCACGTTATATTGTAAATCACTTCAAAGAGTATGTAGAGCCCAGTGGCATGAAAGCCCAAGTTGTGGTATATAATCGAGACTGCTGTGTAAAATATAAGAAAGCGATTGATGCTCTTTTGGGTACGGAAGATGCAACCACTATCGTTATGCATACGGCTGGTGATAAAGCTGATGAGTATAAGACATACCGTCGTGATAGAGAACAAGAAAGAAAACTTCTTGATCAATTCCGTGATCCATTGTCACCGATTAAAATGGTGATTGTCACTTCAAAACTATTAACAGGTTTTGATGCTCCGATTTTGCAATGTATGTATCTTGATAAACCAATGAAGGATCATACGTTGTTACAAGCTATTTGCCGCACGAATAGAAAGTACAATGTTGATAAGAAATGTGGTCTGATTGTAGATTTCGTTGGTGTATTTGATAATGTAGCCAAAAGTCTTGCTTTTGATGAAGAGACGGTAAAAACGGTTGTAAAGAATATTGATGAGATAAAAGTGTTGATACCTCAATTTTTGCAAGAATGTATTGACTTTTTCCCTGGTGTAGACCGGACAATCGGTGGTTGGGAAGGTTTGCAGGCTGCTCAGCAATGTTTACTTGATGAGTCTACAAAAACGAATTTTGCAAAACATTTTTCACGATTGGCTAAAGCTTGGGAAACAGTAAGCCCGGATGCAATGCTGGCTGTTTTTCAGGCGGATTATACTTGGCTGGCTCAGGTATATCAAAGTGTACGTCCTGTTAGTACCGGCGGTTCACTCATATGGACTTTATTGGGTGCTAAAACCATTGAAATCATTCATCGTAACATTGATACAATTGATATTGGGACTCCACTTGAGGATCTTGTGGTAGATGGAGATGTAATTGATATGGTGTTGGAGCAAGCCAAAGACAATCCTAAAAAGATATTGGAAGTGGAAAAAATGCTTCGTTTGAGGTTAGGAGAGCATTATGGAGACCCTAATTACAAGGCATTTGCTGAGAAGTTGGATGAACTGCGCCGTCATATGGAGGAAAATCTTATAACTAGTATTGATTTCCTCCGAGGATTGCTCACCCTTGCTAAAGAAGTGCTTGAGGAAGAAAAAAACTCAAATCAACCTCTTGACAAGAGGGAACAAGCTAAAGCTGCTCTTACGGAGTTGTTTGAATCAATTAGAACTGAGGATACTCCTATCATTGTAGAACGTGTAGTTGCTGATATAGATGAAAATGTGGTAGCTATTGTACGTAAGTTTAAAGATGCTTTTAAAAGCATTACAGCTCAGCGAGAGATAAAAAAGAAACTACGTTCTATTCTGTGGGTTAACTACCAGATTAAAGATCAAGAAGTTTTTGATAAGGCTTATCAGTATATTGAGATGTATTATTAATTGGTTGATAAAATAAATTTGTTATGGCTGTTGAATCACACGATAAGAAACTTGATGACCTTCTAAAAATGGTTGAAGAAGGTAAGGCTCAATTACCCGACTTTCAACGTAGTTGGGTCTGGGATGACACGAAGATATGTAAACTAATAGAAAGTATCACATCTGGCTTCCCAATGGGTGCAGCGATGTTTTTGGCTAATGGTGGTGAGCATATCCGTTTTAAGTATCGCACATTTGAAGGTGTGGATTCTATATCAGAAGTTACACCTGAGTGGCTTGTGCTCGATGGACAACAGCGACTCACAACCTTATATCAGGTCTTGAAAAGTAAGAAAGCAACTAATACTCGATTAGAGACCAATCGAGATACAATTATCAAACGCTATTATTATCTAGATATTCGTAAATGTCTAGACTCTACTGCGGACAGATTGGAAGCAATCATATCTGTATCAGAGAAGAAACAGCTTACAACAAATATTGGTCGTGATGTAACGCTGGACTTATCCACAAGAGAGAAAGAATTTGAGAACCTGATGTTTCCCTTGAATATTACGTTTTCTCATAATGATACGGAAGATTGGCATTATGATATGGAAGACTATTACAAAGGTGATAGAGAGTATAGAAATTTATTCCGTGATTTCTCACAGCAGATTCTTCGCCCAATTTTAGAGTATAACATACCTATAATTCAGCTTGATAAAGAAACCCCGAAAGAAGCTGTCTGCCAGATTTTTGAGAATGTAAACACTGGTGGTGTACCTCTTACGGTTTTCGAACTCGTCACAGCTACATTTGCTGCTGAAGGACATGAATTGAGAAAAGATTGGGAGACCATTCGTCATATTTTTGCTCAAAAAGTAAATGGCGAGCTATTGAAAGAAATCACTGGTGCTAATTTTTTGGCAGCAATGACTCTGTTGGTATCATATTATAAAAGAGTGGTTTCAGGTGATGATGAGCGTGTGGCTGTAACATGTAAGAAAAAAGACATTCTTAGGCTTGAATTGAAAGATTATTTGAAGTATCATGACGCTTTGATTAAAGGTTTCTGTGATGTAGCTGATTTCTTAGTACATCAGGGGATTTTCCGTTCCAGAGATCTTCCATATTCGTCACAACTTATTCCACTTGCTGCAATCTTTGCATACGACAACGAAAATAAAAAAATGTTGCATCTTGGAAGCAAACAGGAATTATTGTCTCGTTGGTATTGGTGTGGCGTAATGGGTGAACTATATGGGGGTGCCAATGAAGCTAGATTTGCAACTGATATAATGGGCGTATTCCGTTGGATGGAAGGTGGTGAAATGCCAGAGACTGTATATCGTTCCAATATACAACCAACTCGTTTATTGACCATGCAGACTAGGAATAGTGCAGCGTACAAAGGTGTTATGGCACTTATCTTACAAGATTCACCACTTGATTTTATGACAGGTCATCGTATGGATATAGCATCTTACATTGATGAAGATGCTGATATTCATCATATATTCCCTCAAACTTATTGCGAGAAAAATAACCTTCCACGTATAAAATGGAATTCTGTCATTAATAAGACTCCAATTTATGCATCTTCCAATCGTTCAATAGGAGGACATGCACCAAGTACCTATATTGGAACTATGGCAAATAAGGGATTAAAACAAGTTGAGATACAGGAAGCTATAGAGTCACATAAGGTAAGTTATGCTCATCTTGCATTAGATGATTTCAATGCTTATTTCATAGATCGAGCAAAACAATTGCTTGACAGAATAGAGCAAGCGACAGGCAAATCTGTCTCAGGAAGAGATAGCGAAGAAACAATCCGTGAATTTGGTGTTGCTTTAATATAGATAGCAATCTGTAACAAACTAGAAAAATATGATTAATAAATAGCTGAAAATAAATGAACTGGAGATTTTGGAAGAAAATATGTGCAAATAATTCGATGGAGGATGATAAACAAGTATCATTAACTCCTGCTCTGCTTAATCGTGATAGTGAAAGTGATAAGAAACAGTATAGGAGTGTTTTGAATCTTGCACGAAAACTAGAAGAGAAAGACATATTGAACATTGCTCTTACTGGTCCTTATGGATCCGGTAAGAGTTCCATTCTTCGCTCTTTGATGAAAGACTATCGTAAATACAAATATCTTTCAATATCTCTTGCTACACTAAAGTCACCATTAGATGATAAAAAGAATAAAATAGATATTGATACGATGAATAATCGTATTGAATACAGCATTCTTCAACAACTTATTTATAAAGAAAAACAAGAGACGCTTTATAACTCCAGATTAAAAAGGATTTATCATAAATCAACTTGGGCTCAATATGCTTTATCTTTTGCAATAATATTTTATATTGTTGCCTTAATTATTGTATTTGAACCATCATTTTTGGAGGTGGATTGGATTTGCAATCGCTTAAGTAATCCAGTATTAAATAAATGGTCTGATATTTTTGCTCTATCATATATATTTGTTGCAACAATAATATTCGTTCAAAAGACTGTCAAATCATTGAGTAATAGTAAACTGAATAAGTTAAATCTAAAGAATGGAGAGATTGAATTAAAAGAAAACAAAGAAGATACATCCGTTTTCAATAAGCACATGGATGAGATTGTCTATTTCTTTGAGGTTACTGATTATAATGTTGTGATTATAGAAGATTTAGATAGATTTGATAATACGGATATTTTTCTTAAGTTAAGAGAGGTAAATCAACTCTTGAATCAGTCAAACTCTGTGGGGCGTAAAGTTACGTTCATTTATGCGGTTAAAGATGATATGTTTTTTGATGAAGAACGTACTAAATTCTTTGATTATATCACAACTGTAATCCCAATAATCAATTCTTCAAACTCGGCAGACAAACTGAAAGAGGAACTAGAGATAAAAGGCTATTCAGATCTTAATGTCGAGGTAATAGACAGTTTGGCTTTTTTCATTGACGATATGAGATTACTGAAGAATATTGTCAATGAATATGCCCAATATAGAGAAAAACTTGATGAGAAACTTGATCAAAACAAACTTCTTGCAATGATTGTATATAAAAACTACCATCCAAAAGATTTTGCTGATCTGCATAAAGGAAAGGGTGTTTTGTATGATTGTTTGCATAAGAAAAGTGAATTATTGGTTGAGCGCAATAGACAGATTGACGAGCGTATTAATGGAATAACTAAAAAACTTCAATCTTTAGAAGCGACACATGCCATACAAGAAAAAGAATTAAGGCTGATTTATATTGAAGGGTATCGTAGAAAATTATCAAAACAAAATGAAAATAATGCCTTTTTGTTTTTTGTCGAAAACAATTTTATACCTCTTGAAGATATCGCAGAAAATGAAACGTTATTTAATTCCTTTATATCGCAATCCTCATTTCGATATCAATGTTTTAAGAGGCATCAAACTAACACATATTATGGTGTTAGATATTATTATGATACATCTGAAGATAGTTGCAATATTCAATTCAGTCAAATAGAGAAAATAGTTAATTCTACCTTTACCTACCATGAGCGATTAGAAGCCTTGCGAGAAGGGGAAAAAAGATATCGTGAACAAATCAAGATACTAGAATTATCTCGTAATAATCATTATGCTACTCCAATACAAGAACTGTTGCTGGATGTTGATATGCAGACGCATAAAATTTTTAGTGAACTCAATGTCTCTAAAATGCTTGAAGTTTTCTTGAAAGAAGGACTTATAAATGAAGATTACTTTGATTATATATCTTTCTTTTTTGGTAAGTCAATTAATAAGCACGACCATGATTTTATCCTTGAATTAAAACTTCGGCATAGTTTGCCGTATGACTATCATATAGATAAAGTAGGGCAGTGCGTAAAAAACATTCCTGATAAATGTTACAACGATGTAAGTATATTGAATATTCAGGTGGTCGATTGTATTTGTCAGCATCTTGAAGAAGCAAATAACTCAAAACTTCATTCGATAGCACAAGTTATTATGCATAATAAAAAGTGGGACTTTTTGATTGACTTCTATAAATCAGTTGAAGATTCAAGCTCGCTTTTCAACCATTTGGGCAGTATCGTTGATGGATTATGGAAGATCTTCGTGAAACAGAATTCCGATGAATTATTCGAGTCTTGGTTACGATTCCTCGAATTGAACCATTCCACCAAAGAAAGTCGTAACTGGTTGAATAAACACTTCGCATTTATATCTCATAGAGTAGATCTCATAGGTTTTGATACAATCAAACAAATAGTGTCGAATGGAAAACTGATTTTTACAGATATAGATGCAGAATCTAGGTGTTTGCTTGAGTATGTTGTAGAAAACAAAGCATATATGTTGACACCAGAAAATGTTGTATGCGCATTTGTTCATTATCGAAATGAGAGGGTGGAAACATTGGATAATTATCCTTTAAATGTTACAATACTGAGGAGCTGTAAATCAGCTAAATCTATATCAGATTATATAGATGAATGTTTTGACAATGCACTAAATAATGTATTTATTACAGATACGGCAAAAAAAGAGAGTGTGGGAATTATTCTTGAAATTATTAATTCTGAGGATATAACAGAGGACACAAAACGCAAATACCTTTCTGGGCAACAGAATAAAGTTTCTCTTTCCGATGTTAACAATATACAGTGGGAGTTCGCTATTGAAGTTGATATAGTTATACCAGCATGGCCTGAGATATATGCATTTTATGAGAGTCAGAATAATGTAATGATTTCCAGTTTGCGAATATTCATTACCAAACATATTGATGAATTAACAGATATATCTGAATTGGATGATACTCAGAAAGAACTACTGGCACACAGTGCTTTATTGACATCAGATTTTGAAATTTTGGTATACGATAAACTTGTCAAAATCTTTGATGGAGTTACATTTAAGGATGCGGATATTAACAGTATAGATAACGCTCATTTTAAGTCGTTACTTTGTGCTGATATGCTTCCATATAGCACATATTATACGACAACAATTAGAGACAATCATAGTGATGTACTTACTTATTATGTAGATAAGTATTTGGATGAGTGTATTATAGAAATAGAGGAGTTGCCTACAGATATGAGGCTATACAAGCATCTTATGAAAAATCCAAGAGTAATCGGTGAAAAAGCTCTAAGTGTAGTTCAACATTTTCTTCCTCATATTGTGTGGGATAACGAATTGGCAAATATCACTCTTCCTGTGTTGAAAAACAATATTGAAAAATTTGATTATGACATAGAGAAGAACATTTTGGTCGCCTCTACTAATTTGCCAGAGCGATTGTCTTTTTTGATAGACTTGGTTGAAAAGTATAGAGATGATTTTGACATTGTGACAGAATTAATAGAGTCTTTAGGCGATTCTTATCGAAGTATTACAGATAAATCAAAAAAGGCTACTATAGAAAATAATCACATGAATGAAATGTTTTTAGGGAAGCTAAAAACTATTGGATATATCTCATCATATAGAGAAGATGATGATAAACTTCGTGTAAGCCATAAACGTAATTATTAAATCAAATGCAAAAGAATAGAGTAATTTATAACTATCAGTGATGTTTGCTAGTGATTAATAGTAATCGATGAAAGTTTCCATTAATAAAGATTTTGTGTCAGGATTTAAAGCAACTTTAAAAGAATAAGATTTTGGTATGATAGAAGATAATGTTGAATTCTTGAGTTCTGATTTCGAACAGATTAAGAAACGAAAGGATGGCGGAAAAGAATATTGGTCGTCAAGGGATTTATGTGCTGTATTAGGATATAGTACATATCAAAAATTCACTCGTATTATAAACAAAGCCATTGCGATAGCCAATAATAAAGGATTTAATGTATCGGAGCATTTTAACCAAACGGTTGAAATGGTTAAGGTTGGTTCTGGCTCTTTTCGCAAGGTGGAAAATATCCATTTATCTCGTATCGCTTGCTTGATTATTGCGGAAAATGCAGATGGAAAGAAGCCACAAGTACAAATGGCAAGAGAATATTTCAAGCAAGAGATATCTACTCCTGAATCAATTAATAATAGTCTATCTGCTAATATTTTATTATATAAAACAGGACAAGGGGAAGTGCGTATAGAGGTAGTCTTCAATAGTGAAACATTCTGGATGTCGCAGAAGCGCATGGCTGATTTGTTTGGGGTAGATGTACGAACCATCAATTATCATCTTGGTCAGATTTACGAAACAGGCGAACTCACTAAAGAGGCAACTATCCGAAAAATTGGGATAGTTCAGTCAGAGGGAGAACGAGAAGTGGAACGCACACCACTGTTTTATAATTTGGACGCTATCATAGCTGTAGGCTATCGTGTAAATAGTTACCAAGCTACTCAGTTCAGAATATGGGCAACTTCTGTTCTTAAAGAAATGATAGTTAAAGGCTTTGTTTTGGATGATGAACGTTTGAAACAAGGAAAATATTTTGGAAAAGATTATTTTGATGACTTATTGGAGCGTATCCGGGAAATACGGGCTTCTGAACGTCGATATTATCAAAAAATCACTGATGTATATGCAGAATGTAGTTCCGATTATGATCCTAAGGCCGAGACAACTCAGCTATTCTTCAAAATGGTGCAAAATATGATGCATTGGGCTGTTACCCATCAAACAGCTGCTGAAATCGTATATACAAGAGCAGATGCAGAAATGCCTCATATGGGACTTACTATATGGAAAAATGCACCGGAAGGAAGAGTACAGAAGTCAGATACGATTATCGCAAAGAATTATTTATCGGATAAAGAAGTAACCTCTTTAAACCGTCTGACTACCTCGTTTCTTGATTTAGCTGAAGCGCGTGCGGAACGTCAGATAGTTTCTACGATGGAAGATTGGAAAAAACAATTGGATGATTTCCTGACTGTGTATGGCTATGATAAATTGCATGATGCCGGTACTATTTCTACTGAACAAGCGAAGGAAAAAGCATATGCTGAATATGATAAATTTCGCTTGATTCAAGATAAGGAATATCTTTCTGATTTCGATAAAGAAATTAAGCTATGGAAAGAAAAGGGTTTGTTTGATAACGAATAAAATAAAGTCTCAACCGATAGTAAAATCCTATCCAGTTGAGACTTTTCGTTTATTTACCTTTGCCCAAGAACTTCAGTATCGCTACTGCGATGCCGAGCCCTAAAATAGCCATGAAAGTACAGCAGGCAACAACCTTCCAAATCAATGCCGAGTGCAAAATCTCTGCATTTGCTATCATGATGCTGGCGAAAAAAGAAGATAGGGAAACCAGTATAATAATCAAGATATAGAATGTTGTGTGCGGTATGAAAATATAGCTGTCAGCCTTGCAGATATTTCGCTCTGTTTCATTACATTTGTCTTGAATTTGGTGAAGGAACTTATCAAGGACTGATTGCCCAAATTTCTCGGCTTGCTCCTGCGTATCTTGGGTGATAACCAATTTATTCTCCCGTAGAGATTTAAGTAAATTCGCCAGATTTATACTCATCTCATGCACATTGTCATTCAGGCTGGCAAGTTCCTTGGCGTTCACATCAAGTAGCCGTTTCTCTTCCTCTAAATATTCATTCTTGGGAGTGTTTTTTATGGATTCCGCTTCATTCATTTCTGCGGAAAAATCAAATTTATTTTTCATGAGTTTATCGTTTTAGTCCTGTTTTCGGCTTCTTTCCTAACGAACGACCGGCAGCACGAGCGCATCTGCGTGCCCAAAGCAAGTCATCTTCGTCCTTGTCTCTCCACGGAAGGTCGTTTTGCGAACCTCCGCCACCGCCTCCGGTTGCAACGCTGGGCGTTTCAAGTAGTCCGACAAAAATAGCCGTAGCCATATCGGTAAGCTCCTTACAGTTGGAAACGGACCTGTAATCAAACTCGTCATTGAAGTAGTCAAGCACTTTTTCCGGAATATAGAATCGGTGTTCCTTACCTTCATGGGTAAGGGTATAGGGAATAATATCCGAACGTCCAGTGCGATTTTGGGTATAGTCAATAGGAACAGCCTTATGTTCCGTTGCCTGTTGAATGGCTTGAGGAGTATTGTTTCTAATGATAGTGGCAGGCTGATGGTGCAGTTTCCTCCATGTCGAAGGAAGTTTCGAAATCATCAGATTCCTGCCGACTCCCAATTCGGAAGCCTTGTATTTGGTGTTCCCATTCACAAGCGCATAACCATGAAGAATACCTTTCTTATCTTCTCTTTCATGTACTGTATAGCCTTTCCGTATAAGAGCATTTTTGTACTCTTCCCATGACCATGATTGCATCGATTTCAGCGTATCCATGCAGTCACGATTTACTTGGTGGACATTGGAAATTCGGATTTGTGCTGCAGTCGTCCATCCTCGTTTCTTTGCCACCCGTTCGGCGGCATGTTGCGCACGAAGATGAATGTTATGGTCGTTGTTGATATTGCCATCTTCATCCAAACGGCAAACCGCAGCATGGAGGTGGGGAACTTCGCCTTTGTATTCCGTATGAAGCCAAACCGTGTACTTGCTGCCAGCCAAATTGGTCGGACATGAACGGACTTTCCCGTCCTTGCCGGTAATCACTTGTTTGTCGAATTCCTCAGCGAAATTCTGCCAGAGTTTTTGCCAGTCCTCGATGTCATAGAATTGGGTATGTTCGGGAGACGGACTCAACTCGATTCTGATTACGGAGTTCTTTATCGGCCGATGCTGGGATAAGGTCAACTGCATGGAGTTCCATACCCCCATAGCGTCCGGTTCGGATGGCAACAGATTGTCCAATACCCGATAGATTTTCTCCGGATGTTTCTTGTGCTGTGATTCGCCGGTAATGTAACGAAGGTCGTTTATTCCGTGCGATATGGCTTTTGCTTTTGCAATCATTCTTCTCCATGTTTAGCGTTAGACGGAATTTTGTTATGCTCTTTTACGGCATTCAGAAACTGGCAAACGCTTTCGGCCACATTGCCAAGTTCCTTGAGCCATCCGACCATGAACGGAATCTGATTGAACATTGCCACGCGCTGCTTTGTGGACATTCCGTGAAGTGCGGAAGTGTATTTAACAAGGTCCGACCGACAGTTATCCAGATTTTGCAATAGTGCCGCTTCGTCTTTCGTAAGCCTCGCTTTGGGGTTGAAGTTATAGGCACACGACAATATGTAATCGCTTACGGTCATACCGCATTGTGCTGCCAGTGATTTTATATGCTCTTTCTGACGGGGTGTGACTTTCGCTCCGATGAAGACGCATCTTGTTTCGTTAGAGGAACCAAATGAATTTTCAGTATTTTCTTTCATATAAATTGTTCTATAATGGTAAATAGGTGCGAGCTTGCGAGTACCGCACCGGCGAAGGAACTGAGCAGGCAAGAGCGCCAATGTACAACCGGAACGCAGTGAGGTTATACCTTGGCATATCTTGCAACAGTTACCTGTTGATACTTCCCGGCAAGCCATATCGGATGTGGATATGGAATCGGCATTCGGATAGTAAAATATATTTCTAAAAGAGGGGAAAGTATGACTATCTCACATGTGTTATCCTGCCTACTTTGCTTTATTCCTATATATACGCCCCGACAATAAAGTAAAGTTGAACTCAGTAATGGCATTCGGGATTGATTTTATATTCTTTTCCCTCTTTTATCACCATCCGCTTGTTGCCGAGGAAGGTGGCTACCTTGACCGCCTTGTTATGACCGAGTTTTACACCTTGCAATCCGTACTCCTCTTTCAACCGTTCCAAATAATCACCATAATTATTGATAGTGCCATTCGCAAAAGTGGCATCCAATGCTGCGCGATGTACATTCTCTGGAATTTCTTTGTACGGATCAAACGGTTCTTTGGTCGGGCGTCCTATCTTCTTTTCTCTGGGCAGGTAGGGTTCTACCAGTTCG
>Ga0137298_10696_pt1 | contig 24419 bp, 23 predicted proteins | sample RamsorincwithD2O_2_FD_97182 | JGI IMG/M metagenome (GOLD analysis project Ga0137298, IMG submission 97182) | Mouse cecal microbial communities from Vienna, Austria - Glucosamine amended with D2O | ecosystem: Host-associated > Mammals > Digestive system > Large intestine > Cecum | place: Austria...
ACAGAAAAGTTGCGTTAAACATAAAGAATCTCCCTACAACTTCCCTTATGCCGGGTACGTCAGCAATGGCTCGCTGGACGGTGTCGGCTCCAGCGGCGACTATTGGTCACGTACTGTCTACTCTGGTAATAGTCAGAGCGCGTACGGCCTGTACTTCAGTAGCTCCGGTGTCCTCCCAGCCTTCTACAACGGCCGTTGCTACGGCTTCTCCGTACGCTGCGTCGCTACTGCCTAAATAGTATATGGGTTAAGGGTGGTGAGGGGATGCAGTACTATAATCCTAGCGTCGCTCCCTGAACCGCTGCACAGAGATTCAAGATCCAATAGCCACTCGTACTAAGCAGCGCCACAAGTACTACCAGTTTGGTGCGTTGTTAGAATTAGATTCGGTTTATCCTTAGTTAAGGTCACTTCACTACTTATATTATAGACATTGCCATCGCTGCCAAGCCAATTCTTAATAGGACACCAGCTACTTTCAGACATCTTAATCATAAAAGGTTGACCAGTAGTAAAAGTTTGAGAAGTATTCGTAGAGACAATAGTTTTATTGTCTGGCAATTTACCACTCCAAATAGTATGACCATTCTTGAGCTGATATTTGATCGAATAGACATATTTATCCATACCATCAGTTGCCACGCAACGCACAGAATAGCCAATATAACGATTGTAATTAGCGGTTGGATTAACGTTAGTCTGGCCAAAGAAGAGGATATGGGCGTTTTGTTGATTACTCGTACTAGCGGTACGCGACCAGTAATCGCCAATAGACCCAACATTACCTAGCGCACTATAGCCCACACTCCCTGCATATGGGAAACTATACGGTGCCGAACTAATCTTTTCCGACCCCGCTGCACTGCTCGTTATTCCCGCCGCGCTAGCCAACAAGGAATACGAACCATTCCCGCTATTCGGTGGCAGTTTCCAGCCTTTCGGACAAATACTATTTGAAGCATCGCCGGAAGTGAGGGAACTATCACCGCTTCCTGCTGTAGCGGTGTACCAGTTATAATACGCTCCGTTATTGCTATCATTAGCATAATAAGCCTTGGGTTTGTATTGATCGCTAGGGCCAAACCCAGATATAGAGCTACTTGGTATCGTAAAACTTCCACTCGTCATATCGCTGTCGCTACTGTTGATGATAGTATCTACAATTCTTAAATTCTGAGTCATCCAGCAGTTGCCATCCTCATGTTTACGAATCGTATAAGTACTATAATCACGGGTATCATAAAGTTGACCAGTCGTGCCATTAGCGGCACTTTTACATATATTTGTCGTCATAGCTTGCATGGTCTTAATACCAGCAAAGCCGGTCACTACCGGAATTGCTTTCGGTGTAGCTACCAAAGACAACAAAACCTTAGTCCTATAATGCCCAGAGCTAGCATCTTCACCAAACTTAGCTCCAAAGACTAACTTACCTGCAAAATCTACTGTATTATTACTCACACTAGGACCAGTTAGATTTACGCCACTACCATAAGCTGGCAGAGTATTATAGACCATATCCGTATTAGCTATGTTAGGTATGGCAGTATTACTACTATTCACCCAGCCATATCCCCAGGTATTATTACTGAGATTACTACCAGTTTTACCGCCAGCTCCACCAATGATTGTATTGCCATTTAGACTATTACTCCCACTAGCATAAGATATTTGTAAAGCATATGATTCTATATCACTAGCTTGCACACGTATATCATTACTAATGTAGGCTGTACTACCAGCTGTGGTACTAACAGTAGTATTAGTGCCTGTTCCATTGTTAACTGTAAGCGAAACATTAGGACTAACTGCTCTACTTGTAGGGGTATCCACGCCATTATCTTCCATAGCATAAGTCTTGCCATGCAAGAAAGGATTAACCATACCATATCCTACTGTCAGGAGGGCTAAGATGCAGAAACTAATAGGAATACTAGAATAAGTATACTTACGGAACTTCCTCCCGTAGTTATAGTTATTTTGTGTTGTCTGCATCTTAAGCCCTCCTTATAGGTAGTTTGTATATAGTAAAGGATAAAAGGATAGATGAGTAGGTATATGTTATTTACATATATACTATATGTACACTTGTATATACGTATATATACATATGGCGTACTCCATACCCTTTTGTCCTTTAGCCCCTTATGGATACTATTTTGTGCAAATGGTATCAAAAAGATAGCCATACAATAAGCCTATCTAGCATTACTGAGTTATTTAGTACTGATCATCTTTGTTTGATTGGAATACTATGAAGAGATACTTTAAGTAACTTTAGTAATAACATATAGATTATATATTTTATGGACTAGCTTATTTTTATAAGTAATAGATTCAAATACCATTCCTAATAAAAACAGCACCACAAGGGGTGTTTAAGTTACTTGTCGCATGAGCCTGATCGGTTCACCGAAAGCGCCTTATGGTGCTGTATATTACGGTGAACGAGCCTGTCAAACAAAAAACTGACTCATGTCGAACAAATAACTTAAACAATTCTATTGTATCAGACTTTTGATAGGATTGTAAAGCTTTTCTGCTTTGGTTTGTTATACTAAACCCTCTATAAGATAGTGAATTATAGTTCAGTAATTACTTAATATCAAAACTTTCTGTCTTTAAGTCACAATAATATCTACCGCTTGTCGCAGTAAATTTTAGAACACAATAATCTGGATCAGTTACACCTTTCTTGTAAAAAAGCGTATCTCCCTTTTGCCAAATCATATTCTTAGTTTCTTGGTCTGTCAGAACTTCCATTTTTCCTTTCAACATAACGCCAGCATACTTAATGAGGCCTTTACGATAAAAATAAATACTCGCATTTGAATTATTCTGATATTGGCTGACCTTTATGGATGAAGTATTCGTAGAAAAGTAAAATTCTTTTAGCCCAATTCTTTTTCTCGGTCTTAGCATTGCTCTTACATTTGGATATTTTTCATCATCAATAGAGCATATAAAACTAACTTTTTGTTTATCAATAAATTTTTCCACTTGCTTTAAATCCATAATATCCCATCTCACTTCCTAACCGCTGTTTATCTCTATCTTATTATAGCATAAAGGGGATACAGGTGTGTATGATATGGAAAACTCTACCTACTCGGAAGAATAGGAGTTGGGAAAAACATAACACCCATAACCATATAGCCTGCGTGGACACCGCAAGCTTTAGGGATACGGCTGGTGTGATATTAAACTACTGTATCCCCCTCACCACCCTTAACCCATATACTATTTAGGTAGTAGCGACGCAGCGTATGGAGAAGCCGTCATAGCGACTACTGGTGTCGGCTGGGGCGACATTGGAGTTATCAATCCAAAGGGTGTATGTGCGCCGACTATCATCGGAGTAGACGGTACGCGACCAATAATTGCCGTTGGAGTCAGGACGGTTAAGCTTACCATCCCAGACGCCCCCGGCATAAGGGAAGTTGAATACGCGTCCTTTTTTGGATTTTTACTTAATCACTATGATTTTAAGGAAACTCTAGGCAAAAGTGCTATAATATATAGTATAAACAAGGAGTTAATATGGCAGATTTTAATAAAATTTTGACCCCAGGTGATTATGAAAATGGTGAAATCAACGTTGTGATTGAGATCCCAACTGGTTCAAATCATAAGATTGAGTGGGATCGCAAAAATGCTTGCTTTATGCTTGACCGTGTAGAGCCGATTGCTTTTGCTAAGCCTTGTAACTATGGTTTTATCCCTCAAACTTTGGATGAGGATGGGGATGAGTTGGATGTGTTGTTGATTACTGATCAGCCACTAACCACTGGCATTTACGCGAAAGCTCGCGTACTTGGTGTGATGAAATTTGTCGATAGCGATGAAGTTGACGATAAGATTATAGCTGTTCCAGCGGACGATCGTAATAATGGCGATAAGTATAAGCAGCTTACTGATCTACCGGAGCAGTTGATTAAGCAGATTGAGTTCCACTTCAACCATTACAAGGATTTGAAGAAGCCAGGCACGACCGAGGTGAAAGAGTTTGCCGACCTTGAAGAGGCGAAAAAAGTTATTACCGATGCGATTAAGCGTTGGGAAGACCAATAAAGCTTAGCTTACTCCCCAGTTTACTGGGGAGTAATAGTTTTTAAGTTTGATTTCAGACAATTGAGGTATAATGCTAGCATGAGAATATTGTATGTAGAAGATGAAGAGCGTTTAGCCTCGGCGGTGATTTATTTACTGAAGAAGGAGCGTATTGCGGTTGACTGGACGGCAGATGGTGAGGAAGGCTTAGAAATGGCGCTTCGAGGAGGGTATGATTGTTTGGTTTTGGATATTATGTTGCCAGGTATTTCTGGAGTTGAGATTTTATCTAGTGTTCGTGGCCGAGGTTTGGCGACGCCGATTATTATGCTATCGGCGCTTTCGGAAGTAGAAGATAAAGTCAAAGCGTTAGAAACTGGCGCTGACGACTATTTGGCGAAGCCATTCAAGACTACGGAACTTATTGCGCGGATTAAGGCTGTCACGCGAAGACCACCATTACAGGTAGATGAGGTTTTAAAATTTGGGGATTTGGAATATGACCTTGGCAACCGCTCCCTGAATGGTGTAGTTTTGACTGGGAAGGAAGCAGATCTATTTGAGCCACTGATTCGTAATCCTGGCAAGATTCAACATAAGGAGCAACTGTTAGCGCGAGCTTGGGGGAATGAAGCCGCGTCTTCTGACAATTATGTCGAAGTTTATATGAGTTATCTTCGTAAAAAGCTGGAGCAGCTCAATTCTAAGACCGCGATCAAGACTGTACGTAATCTAGGTTATAAGCTTGTCGAAGCAAAATAGCAGAGTTCATGTTTCGTCATCTACGTAATCGTTTAATCATTATTAATCTCGCCGTTACAACAGCGGTACTGTTGTTAGCTTTTTCATCGATTTATTTGGTTGCACGCGAAACTACTTATCGTCGCCAAATTCTTCGTACGGAATATATCACTGATTCAGAAACGCAATATCTTGAACAGACTATTAATAAGCGCATTCAGAGTGAACGGAATCAGGCGCTCAGTTCTCTTTTGGCGTCGCTTTTTATTGTGGGCGTGTCGGTAGAATTTGCAGTGGCGGTTTTGTCATATATTTTAGCAGAAGCGGCGATTCGTCCAGTAAAGGAGGCTTATGATGCTCAAAAGATGTTCATTGCCAATGCTAGCCACGAAATGAAAACGCCAATTGCGGCGATTATGGCTAATCTTGAAGTAGCGGATATTCGGGATAATCAGTGGATTGATAATGTGTCACACGAAGCAAAGTATATGGCAGATCTGAATCGGCAGCTATTGGATCTCGCTAGAGCGGAAAATGCAATGACAGTCACAAAAACCGCAGATACTGTGGTCTTGAAAGATTTTGTTGAAGAGTTACTGTCGCCGTTTCAGCCTCGTATACAAACTCAAAAAATCCATTATGAATTTAGAACAAAACTGAAAGCGGGGAAGATCAAAATAGTAAAAAGTGATTTTGCCCAGATCGTTTCGATCTTGATGGATAATGCCGTCAAATATTGCGATAAGCAGATTATCGTGACGCTGACTGGCAAATCTTTAAGCATCGAAAATGATGGCGCGATAATTCCAGCTGATAAACTGGCGAGGATTTTTGATCGTTTCTATCAAACCAACAAGAGCGCAGTTGGAGTAGGCTTGGGTTTGTCCATTGCTAAGACTGTAGCCAATCATCAGGGTTGGAAGCTCGCTGTTACGTCTGATGATAAGACGACGACTTTCACGTTGACGTTCTAGGTCTTAGATCCTAAATAGGTATGGTTGTATGGCAAAAAATACTTTTTGGCGTGCGTATTTTACTCTTCCATGAAAGCACCAGATTGGCGCGACCATAAATTGTGATAGACGCCACCTGGTTTCTCCAAAAGCTCATGGTGTGTACCCTGCTCGGCGATTTTACCGTTCTCGAGTACAATAATACGATCCATATTCGCCACTGTAGATAGACGATGTGCAATCACGATGCTAGTGCGACCAGACATAAGGGTGTTTAATGCGTCTTGAATCAAAGATTCTGATTCTGAATCCAAGGCAGAGGTGGCCTCGTCAAGGACTAAGATTGGTGCATCCTTAAGAATTGCACGTGCAATAGCGATACGTTGACGCTGTCCACCGGAAAGCTTGATACCGCGCTCTCCGACCATAGTATCATAACCATCTGGCAGATCTGCGATAAATTCATGCGCATTTGCCAAGAGTGCAGCATTCTGGATTTGCTGTGGTGTAGCATCTGGCTTGCCATAGGCAATATTCTCAGCAATCGTACGATGGAATAGCGAGGTTTCTTGAGGAACATAAGCCACTTTCTTACGTAATGACTCCTGGGTGACTTCTTTGACATTTTGATCGGAAACTAAGATTTCGCCTTGATCCACGTCAGCAAATCGCAAGAGTAATTTTGTCAGGGTGGTTTTACCAGAGCCAGATACGCCGACGAGACCAACTCTTTCGCCAGGCTTAACTTCAAGGTTAAAGTAATCAAAAATTGGTTCTTTGGCATCTTTGTGGCGGAAAGAAATATTCTTGAAGTTGACCGACGCTTCTTTTAGTTTGAGTTTGCGTGCGTCTGGCATATCTACTACATCGTCAACAGTATCAAGAATCAAGGTCATCTCATGCGCATCGCCAAAAACGCGGTTGAAGTTCTTGAAGACATGATTAATATTCCACAATTCCCCCATGATCCCGTTAGTATAGTTTACGATCAAAACCAAAGTCGCCACAGAGATTCCTAGCCAAGCATTACCATAGATGAGGAAGACTAACATTAGCGTAGTAATGCCGACTTGTACACAGTTAAACATAATATCGCGTTTAATGGTGGCACTCATTAGTTTGCCGCTTGTATTTAGTACATTTTTAGCATAGTAGCCATAACGTTGACTTTCATACTTTTCACGAGCATAGGATTTGACGGAAGTGATGTTAGTAATAGAGTCGGCGAGCTGGCCAGTCTGCTTATTGGACGCCTCAGCCTCTTCGTTATTTAAGTGAGCGATTTTATTCATGGTTAGACAGGAAATGATAACATAGATAATCGTAAATCCAATGACGCCTACTGCAAACCAAGCTGCTTGTTGCCACAAGACAAGGATAACACAAAGAATATAGCAAAATGTTGGCCAAGCATCCCAAATAATGACGTCAAATAAGCGTTCGAATGCTCCGATAAACTTGTTGGTTTGTGATACTAGAGAACCGGAAAAACGATCACTATGGAATTGCATTGATTGTTCAGAAATGGTCTTAAAACATAAGTCAGCCAGATCGTACATCGCTAGAATCTCCATTTTCCAACAAAAGTATAAGCGCAACTCTTCTAAGACCAGTTTGCTAATAGCGTAGAATACAAGATAGAGAATCGCCTCGACCGCCACGCTAGATAAAAGCTCTTCAAGTGGTAAATTTTGCGACACCTTTTCAATAATGTCGGCAAAAATCAGCGCGCTCAAAATTGCTCTAGTAAAGACCACAAGTGGAGTTAACAAAAAGCTACCAAGTGAATACCATTTATACTTGACAATTTCTCGCCAAAAATAATGAAGGGTTCGCTGTGTGGTTTTACTTTTCTCTTTAGCCATGACTCCCATTATAACATGGTGCCCTAACAAAGATAAGCCAAAATGTTGTAATATTTACATCACAAACCTATGGTAGTATAGGCTTAGAGACAAATGAGATGGGGAATGGATTACAGCTCGGCAATCTTAATGCGTACCTGCTCGGTGGTATCGCGATCACGTACTGTGACAGTATCATCTTCTAAGGTGTCAAAGTCCACCACGACACATTTTGGTGTGCCGATTTCATCCTGTTTCTTATAGCGTTTACCGATGTTACCAGAATCGTCCCAAGTCACAAAGGTATATTTATCTTTGAGTTGATGGTAAACTTCTTGAGCTTTCTTGACAAGCTCTGGTTTATTCTTAAGTAATGGAGAAACGCAGAAGCGATATGGGGCTAAGTTTTCTGGTAGGCGCAACACAACACGGTCGCCATCTTCCCAATACGCTGAAGTTAAAACTGCCATTAGTAAGCGTTCGACCCCGAAGGATGGTTCAATGACATGAGGGATGAAGCTTTCGCCAGTATTTTTGTCACGATAGACCATGCTCTTACCAGATTCGCGGTCAATATTGCCAAGGTCAAAATCAGTACGATAAGCAATACCCATTAGCTCTTCACGACCAATTGGATAATCAAACTCAATATCAATAGTACGCTTAGAATAGTGAGCACGATCCTCGGCTGGAACTTCAAGATCGTGGATCTTGTCAACTGGAAGTCCCATAGTTTCTTCTAGAAAAGCATGACAACTTGCCAATAGTTTATCAAAGTTTTGTTCCCATTCTTTCGGATTGACGAAGTACTCGATTTCCATTTGTTCAAACTCACGTGAACGAAAAACGAAGTCGCGTGGAGAAATCTCATTGCGAAAAGCTTTACCTTGCTGGCAAAGACCAAAAGGTAAATCTGGGTAAATTGTGTCAACGACATTTTTAAAGTTAGTGAAGATACCTTGGGCTGTTTCTGGACGCAAGTAAGCAATGCTGGTGTCGTCAGAAACTGCACCAACATGGGTTTCGAACATCATGTTAAACTTTTTGATTTCATCCCAATCCTTTTTGCCACAATTTGGACATTTGATGTCAGCTTTGATGAATTCTTCAGTAGTCACTCCCTCGCCGAAATCGCCCAAATGATCTGCGCGGAAACGATTATGGCAGGCTTTGCACTCTACCAAAGGGTCGTTGAAAGTATCAACGTGTCCAGATGCTCTCCAAGTCTTCGGATTCATGATAATCGCTGCGTCAATACCATACATATCGTCGCGCTGGTCAACCCAGAAATTCCACCAACTTTGCATGACTTTACGCTTCAACATGACGCCAAGCGGACCGTAGTCCCAAGTCCCAGCCATCCCTCCGTACACATCAGATCCCGGAAATATAAATCCGCGACGTTTACATAAACTTACGATATCTTCTAACTTTCCCATAATATGTATTATTGTAACATACATGTGATATAATAAATAGCAAATTGGAGGTTATTTTGTTTAGTGAAATTGAAAAGGAATACAAAAAAGGTCTGCAAGAGCGGAGATTCTTTCGGTATTACTGGCCGAGAGCGATCATCCTTATAGCAATCGCGCTGACTTTGGACTTCGGTATCAATATTAATCGCTGGTTGGTCTATGGTGTGATGGTGGTCTTATTAATCTTCTTTATTATAATGTTCTTTGTGCGCGATTACTGGCGTGGGGTGCGCAATGTTGGTGCAGAGAAGGTCCGCCAAACCTCACGTAATAAACGTTTTAAACTCTTGATGAAGGCTGACGATGAGATCCGAATTAGTAATTTAATTACCGATCTTCGTAAGCATAATTTGCGTACCAAGGCGGATATCGAGATCACGATGACTTATTTTGAGCGTAATCGTCCGGTCGCATCGAAGCCAAATTTATTAGAATGGACTTTATCAATCGCGGTGGCTTTGTCTTCAATTGTGGTCTTGGCTTATGATGAGCAAACTGGTATGATTGATGGGAACAAGTTTCTTTCAACTTTTGGCTCAACAATGGTGATCGCGCAAGTCTTCTTGATGCCAGCGATTTTGGCAAAGATTATCTCAGCTCGGATAGCTTCGGCGCGTACCAAAGTTGATTCGTTTTTAGTGGAAGACCTGGCGTTTATATATGTTAATTATGAACATTTCCGTAAAGAGCTGGAGAAATAAATCCTGCTTGGATTCGCGATGTGTATAGAATGGAGGATAGATGAAAAATTCAAAAATTACGCGTAAGATTACGCAGGGCATGTATATTTTAACCACTCATGGTGGTGGTTGTGTGGTTGACGCCGTTTCGCGTGTGGGTGGTAGTGAACAGCCGCTCATTTCAGTAGCTGTAGCTAAGAGCAATCATAGTAATAAACTCATGCAAGAGAATCAGAAGTTTGCTTTGTCGGTTTTGGGTTTGAATGCCGATCCAGATTTGATTCAGACTTTTGGGTTTAAGAGTTCACGTGAGATTGATAAACTTGCCGATGCGCAAACGCATGAGGTAGAAGGGGTGCAGGTGATTGAGAGTGCGCTTGGATATATGGTGCTCGAAAAAGTTGACACAATTGAGAACGAAACCCATACACTCTTCATCGGTAAAATGGTTGAAAGTGATATATTTGATGATGAAGCCGAGCCAATGAGTTATGCCTATTATCAGGAGCATAAAGAAGAGCTAACAAAAGCCACAACCTCACAGGGTAAAACTGCTTGGGTTTGCACCGTATGCGGATATGTCTATTATGGCGATGAAGTGCCCGATGACTACCGTTGTCCACTTTGTGGTTTAGGCAAAGAGTATTTCAAGAAGCGAGAAGACTAGCTGACGTTAGCATACTACGTTGAAAGCATAGATGAGTCACGTTCTGTTGGCAAGCCGTGTTTGGCAGCGAACGATGTCTGGGCGTCTGAGCAGTGGGGCAGTTAGGCATTCAGGCCATAAGGTTATAAGCAAAAAATCCTACTGAAAACAGTAGGATTTTTAGAAGTAGTAACGCATTTATACCACCATGCGATTATTTTTGATGTTTTGAATTTGGGCGACCCTCAACGTCAGATCTCGTCCAAGTTCTAATACTATTTTATCACGCTCGAGCTTATCGTCAATATTGATTTTTAGAATTTTTGTATTAAAACTTGGAGATTTTTCCACACCAGCCACCCCTGTTAACTTCAAAAAACCGAACATGTATCTATTGACTTTTTTGAGAAAGTGTGCTACAATGGAAGCATAAGGTTAATAGCTTGACTCTTAGCCTTGAGTTTTGGTGACAAAAGTACCTTAAGATGACGAATTATTTCATAGCGTGTTTGATGCGATGGCTAGAGCTGATCGCTTAATATAAAATATATTTTATAAATGGGGGATTGTAGAATGAAAAAGTTATTTTTAGCGACCCTGATGCTCGTAACCATACTAAGCCTTTCTGCTGGCGTGGACGCGTTAGCGAAGGATTATGGTGTGGGTACATCGGTGACAGCCGATGGTGCGACTATCGGCTACGACGTTGAACAGCGTATAACTCCGGAGGGGACTGTCGATGGAGACAGATGTACTCCGAAACTGCCAGAAGATATTTCTGGCGTAGATGATGCTTCGGAAGTTGGTTCTGTGAACCTGTCAAGCGATGAGGTGAGCGAATTATGGATCGTGGCTAATGACTCTGTGACGCTACGGGCAATGCTTCGTTTCGGCCAAAGAGTAACGGCTCACGATGGTGCGACTTATTACGAGTCGCCCGATCTGGGCGGTTCGGGTCGCTCCGGCACTGCCAACAATATCTATACCGAAGATCTGCAGATCGCAGGTTTTGCCTGGCTGGTCGATGGTCATATGGTCGCGGCCGAGTGCTACGAGCGTGAGGATGTACCCGTGGGTAGCCCAGCTTCCGAGTTTGTGCATTACTATACGACGTATACTGAAGAGCTGTGGATTGCGACCTACACTGAAGGTTTTACAACTGGAAGAGTGGGATGGTTCTCTGCTTGGGACTTGTCGTTTGCAAGCCCTAAGCCAAGTTATCTTCCCAAGGAGAAGGAGAAGCCTACCCTTGAAGAGCTCATGGGTATGGGCGCAAAGTCTGCCTATAACGATCCTACATTCGTGCCGGAAGTCTCGGATGACAATGGTGGAAACCCGACCGATGACTACTGGTATGAGTCTGAGAAGAGTGTCGGCGTGCATAATGAGAGCATCGAAAGAGTCGATTTGCTCTCGGGTGCAGCCGAGCTGGTGGATAGATATGCCGTCATCACCAACTACGCTGAGCGAGCTGGCTTACCGGAACGCGATATCCACAGTGGATTCTAATCGGTGTGTCCAGTCGAGCATAGACCAAATATGAAATAATTTCGCACCAACCCCGAGCTTGAATGGCTCGGGGTTTTCCCTGCGTGACAATTATGAAAGTGAAAAGTTTTTGGAAGTATTTTTTTACAGAACCAAGCATGTATTTTTGTAAGTTGCTGTGGTACAATGAGATTATGCAGAGTGGAGGAAAAGTTGGTGCGCGTTTTGACCGCTGGGTGGATGAGTGGAGAATGGCGTTTTCGGGTATTCTACTGGCGACACGCAGTGCAAAGTTTTTGATTGCGGCGCTGGTGGCTTTTGTAGTTTTTGGCACTTTGATGAATTTACTTTCTAGCAGTTCGGCAGCTCTAAACCTGTTTTGGGCGACAGATTTTGGTGGTAAAGTTTCGATCATTGTCGATAGTTTTCTGGCAATTTTTGGGGTGGGGCGCAATTTTTGGGACTGGTTGTTGATTTTTGCGATTACGGTTTTGCAGAGCATTTTGATCGGTCTGGTGGTCTTTGTTTGGCAGAAAAAACGTCAGAGTCGTCGCGAACGACTGCTAGCAGGAGTGCATAATTCCGATAATGTGCAGAGTGCGAGTTTAGTGGCGGGGCTAGCAGTACTTGGGTCGGGTTGTCCGACTTGCGGTACGACACTACTAATGCCAGTACTGGGGACTTTGTTTAGCTCGAGTAGCTATATGCTAGCTGGAGTAGTGTCAGGTATATTGACAGCCGGAGCGATCTTGCTAGCTTTGTTTACCTTAAAACGCATCGGTAGGGAAGCTTATGTATTAGTTAGAAGTGAAGAATTTGAGAAGCGTCATCATAGAAAGGAGTAGTATGGAAGAATACGAGAAACAGAATGCTAAAGGTAGAATCTGGCGTTTACTAGCGGTAATCACGGTAGCGATGGTCTTTGTAGTTTTAATTATCGCTAGTCTAACTTCGCGAACTTTGCCGGGTGATCAAGCCTGGGATGAACGCTCGACCGTTGGTAATCTAGAGGCAAAAAATTATTATATTATGTATACGGATTTGATGTGTCCGTATTGTGATGTCTTTTCGCGGGAGGCTCTCAACCATTGGGATGAGTTTACGGAATATTTAAGTAGTAATGATATTTTGTTTGAAGTGCGCTTGACAGATTACTTATATGAGGGCAGTGGCATTCAGGCTTCGCGTGACTCGGCGGAGGCAACGTATTGTGCGATGCGCGAGGATAGATTTTGGGACTATTATCATGCAGCAATCGGCGCGCTTTGGGACGATTATCATTCAAAAGGTATTGGCGTGAGTAAGACTGCCACACCGATCAAAGATATGCCAGAAGACTACTGGCTCAAAATTGGTCAGAAGTTAAATTTGGGTGAGCCTTTTGAAAAATGTGTCAAAAATCATGAAGCGGTTGCGGAGATCGAAGAGAATACTCGCAAAGCTTTATCATCGGCGAATGGTATGCCGTTCTTCCAGTTTAATCGCTTTACGACCTCGGGCTTTGACAGCAATTGGGACTGGACTTATGTCAAGCGTTACTTGGATGCTGGACTGGAAAAGTAGATTCTTGTCGTAGTGGCGAGAATCTACCTACTTGCATACTCAGTCAATAGGAAAGCGCAGTCCGTATAGGGGATGAACCTTAGAGTGTTAAAGCCTTTTGCTCACCAGTAGCTAAGTTTTTGATTTGGAAATTTCCGCTTTGAACTTCCGACTCGCCGACGATAATGATATTTTGGGCGGTTTTGTCGGCGTATTTGATTTTGTCGCTTAGCTTTTTGTCGGCTAGAAAGATATCGATGTTATAGTTGTGTTTACGTAGTTTTGCGGCGAGCTCCTCGGCGGTAGGAAATTCGTTCTCAGTAATCGGAATCAGGCAAATGTCGATCGGCTTAGACAGTCTTGCCTGGATCAAATTATGTTCACGTAGTACATAGAATAACCTAGTCAAACCGATAGATCCGCCTACTCCAGGGAGAGGCTGATCGGTATAATTCTGGGCGAGGTTTTCGTAGCGACCACCACTGCAAACTGAGCCGATTTCGCGGTAGCTCGGGGCAATAGTTTCGAAGACCGTACCGGTGTAATAATCCAACCCACGCACAATGAGCATATCAGCGATAATGGCAACCTTGCCATTATTCTTGTGCTCAAGCGCAGATAGGACTTGCTCTAATTCTCGGACTCCGTCATTAAAAGTTGCATTAGTGAAATTTAGAGCTTTGAGCTTGGCAATTGCCTCTTTGCAAGGACCGTTGATTTTTGTAAATGTTGTAATTTTTACAACAGTATCGGGGCTAATTTGCAGTTGCGCGAGAGCTTGAATAGTTGCTTCTTCAGGGACTTTTTCGGCGTGGTCGACAATATCGAAAATCTCGGTAGATTGCGTGGAAAGATCTAATTCTTCAAGCAAACCAGCAAGCAGCTTGCGATTGCTGACGCGTACTTGATATTTGTCTAGGGGTAAGATTTGCAATGCGTCAATTAAAGTTGCAATGACTTCGGCATCGTAGGCAATTGGCAGTTTTTGCCACCCGATCACATCAACATCACACTGATAAAATTCACGAAAACGTCCTTTTTGGGCGCGTTCGCCACGAAAGTTGCGACCGATCTGAGTGACTTTAAAGGGAAAAGTCAAATCATTCATGTGCTCGACGACATACCTAGCCAATGGTACGGTATGGTCAAAACGTAGAGCCTGGTCAGCATCGCTGGCGGTTTCGGCAGTTTTGACGACTTTGTAGATTTGTTTTTCAGTGTCGCCACCGGCTTTGGCTAACAAAACCTCAGTGCGCTCGATAGTCGGGGTTTCAATATTCTGAAACCCATGACGATAAAACGCCTCAGCAATACCAGTTTTGAGATGATTGAACTCGGCTTGAAGATTTGGTAATAATTCTTGCATGCCGCTGATAGGCGAGGTGTTGAACTTTTTCATGGTTTAATTATAACATACTTTGTAAGAATATCCACATGGAGGCTGATAATTTCGTGCATTTTGCGACATGATTGTAGTGGTTCGGCAAGCTTTTGGTAAAGTATTATTGACTAAGATTCTGGCAAGTGTATGGAGTATGGATGGGTTGATATATGGCAAGAAATATGCTATGATGAGGGTATGGGAAGAGTTTGGGATTATTTTATGCGTCGTAAACCACTGCTTTTAGCAATCGTGGCCGTGTTTATGGCGAGTAGTATCTTAAGTTACCAAGCCTTGAGGGGAAACGCCACTGATCATAAAATCGAATGGATCAGTGTTGATAATTGGGGTGGCAATAAGGTGGATATTCCGCTCACTGGTCAACCGGATATCTTAGGTGTATTGCATCCGAGCGATGTAGTCGGTTTACCAAGGGTGGAGAACCAAGATACGACTTCTGAGCAAACACCAGAATATATAGAAACGATCCCGGAAATCCCAGTTGAGGATGCGCCGGATGCGGTTGTAGGCGATTCATCTAATGTTTCGGATGAATTACCGCCAGCAGTGAGTGAGCCTGAAAATGAATCTGCAGATATGCCTGAGAATGACTCTGGAGACAATTCTGAGGTTGGTTCTGAAGATGGTTCTGAAGATGATTCGATTACCTACATACCGCCAGTAAGCGGCGAAAATACGGATTTTGTTGATGGCTCAAATTCCGATCAGGATTTGGGTGTTGGGGTTGAGATCGAGTTACGTCGTGGTTGGGGTTTGATATTTTGTGTAGTGGTAGTAACGCTGGCGGGTGGATATTTTGGCTATTGGCATTTTCGTAGATAGCTGGATAGAACTGTTATTGTCCTAAAAACTTGCTAATAATAAGCGTAGATTACTTAAGCTGCACCAGGCTTACAGTTTTTCGTTTCATTAGTAGTGAGAGTAATAGCAGGCATACTGAGATTGAGGGTAATAGTGCTACCTGGGGCGTAAATGTTTCCATCGCTGCCTAGCCAGTTTTTGATATTGCATTGACCATTGATGGGGCCGCCTGACACTATAGTCGTATCGACACCACCAACATTAAAAGTATAGGAAGTATCTGCAGTTGTGACCGTCTGATCTTCTGGCATGATGGGGTGGGTACCATTAAGCATGTAACCGTTTTTCAATTTATAAGAGATTTGATACATATGCTCTTCTGGGGTAGTTGTGACGCAGCGGATGGTGAACCCTGCTCCTCGATTGTTAACGTTTGTGGGGTTTACACTAGGCGTGATTATATATAGGTAACAGGCATTGGCGGCGGAGTAGGCGGTGCGAGTCCAATATCTGCCATCTATGCCAAGATAATTGAGTGACTTATTATAAACGGTGCCTGCGAGGACAAAATCGTATGGTTGGGAACGAATTAATTTTGATCCTGCTTCTGAGTTGCTAGCACCAATTATAGTTGTTAGGTTTGAATATGATCCTAATCCACCAACTGGTGGCAACTTCCATCCTTTCGGGCAAATACTACTTGGTGCGTCACCTTTCGTTAAGTTTGCATCACCACTGCCTGCTGTTGCTGCGGTCCAAGAATAATAGGCTCCATTGATAGGATTTCCCGCATAATACATTTGACTAACATAGTAATCACTAGTATCAAACCCATTAATATCGGAGTCGGGCAGTACATAACTACCTCCAGCAATATCTGTGTCACTCGCAGTTAGTGTAGTGCTATGCGCATTGGCAATAAGCCCTTTGGCATTGAGCCTGAGATTACTAGTCATCCAACAATTTCCATCTTCATGTTTGCGGACGGAGTAGATTTCCTTATCGCGAGTATCATAGAGCTCGCCCGTTGTCCCAATCGCAACGCTTTTACAAACATCTGCGGTCATATCCTGCATAGCGAGGATATTCGCAAAGCCAGTCACCGACTTGGGTTCAGAAGCTAAGCTGAGGAGAACGTTCGTTCGATAATGTCCGCTCGGTGCGTCATTACTAAATCTCACCGCAAAAGTCAGCTGCTTGGTAATATCGATATTGGCTTCAGTCGTGCTATCGCTTAGTAGCGTAGTTGGGCTACTATAGCTGGGTAGACCATGATAAGACACACTACGTATATCTTCATTAAGATTGCTCATAGCGTATCCCCAAGTATTGTTTGCTAGGTTCTCCCCAGTTTCTCCGTTGGCGGGTTTGATCACGAAATTATTCTCGGTATCATGGACTAGGTTGGATTGCGTAGTGCTTGTGCTGGAGATATATAAGCTATAGCTTGCAATATCTTGACCGGTAATTTTGACGTTATGCGTACGATAGTTGGTCTGGTCGTAGTTAGAATTAGTGGTTTGACTAAGATCTCCAGCAATACTCATTGCGATAGTAGGATTAAAACCTGAGCTAGCTCGATTTATATGGGCATTATAATCCTCGCTGTTCTCTCTTTCCTCAGCATATGCCCTGTTACTAGTTGGATGATTAGGGTTAACACATAGTATACTAGCAACACCTATACTAATAACACCTATCGTACTGATTATACCCGATATGCTCACTGTGCCAATTACGCCAACTATGTTCACCGTATCCACTATACGCGCCAAAAGGAGGGCTATACTGCTAGATAGAGGAATAGTTAAACCACCAAGTCTTACTTGTTTACGTTTATGTATTATTAGCATATAGTTATAGCCCTCCTTTTAGGTTGTATCTTACCCCTCTAACCATATTACTAACACGAAAAATGGCACCACGAGGGTGTCTTAAGCCTGTATAAACCAATGCAAAGGATACCTTTTCATACGGTTCTCGTGATGCCATCTAACGCATGAAACGGCACCACAAATAACATTTGCACCAAAATGCATTTATACAAACTTAAGACATTATCATTGTATACAAGAATGCTAGTTTTAGCAATAGTGATTATGGTGCATGATATTAAACTACTGCATCCCCTCACCACCCTTAACCCATATACTATTTAGGTAGTAGCGACGCAGCGTACGGAGAAGCCGTTGTAACGGCCGCTGAAGTCGGCTGGGCCGACATTGGAGCTATTGAAGTACGGGTGGTATGCGTGGGTACTAGAGAGGGCAGTACGTGACCAGTAGTCGCCGTAGGAGCCGACATTGCGCAGTGAGCCATTGTAGACGATCCCGGCATAAGGGAAGTTACAAGTAGGGTAAAACATGAACTTTGTGGGCTTAAATGCGATAAATATCGTTGACCAGATTACTTTCGTTTTACCGATACACTTATCTTTCTCGTCAGCGGCATTCCGAGTGAGTACAAATACTAATGTATATTCAACAAAAAATCAATCCAAACAGATTGACGACTTTCAAGCTCAAACCATAAAAGCTTAAATAATGGAGACACCGACCGGAATTGAACCGGTGTACGCGGTTTTGCAGACCGCTGCGTAACCACTCCGCCACGGTGTCATAACTATATTGTAACACAACCTGCTGATCCGTACTAGAGTTTAGAACTAGTAAACTCGGTATGATCTGACTCATCCAAACATTAGTTTGACAGCATCACGATAAATATTCTTAACCTTATCATATTCTTCTGGATGTTGTTGAATATAAGTATTGGTCATGACGCCACTATTAATTTCCAATACTAAGAGCTCGTGGTCGGTAGTTTCAATTACGTCAATACTGCAAAATCTCAGTCTCATCTCTCGAACGGCCCGCTTAGCCAACTCAATAATCGACTTCCTGAGGTGAGCAGGAATTGGTTCCGCTATGGCCCCCTGTTGTAAATTGAACTTCCAGGCTAGTTGATCAGGCAAAGTTTTCATATAAGACAATCGTTCTGCGCCATCCAGTAGAATAACTCGATATTCATGTAGAATTTTATAGAAAGGCGATAAGCAAGCCGTGGGGTGGGAGTAAAAGATCTCCGATAATGCCGTAACTAATTGGCGTGGATTTTTTACTTGATAATTTTTTGCTCCTCCAGTACCATAGGTAGGCTTGACGACTATATGGCTATTGTGGGAATCTAGATAATGTTTTGCGTATCCGAGCGAATTATGACCGATTGCATAAGCTTCCTGATTGTGAAACTCATAGATGATCGCATGTTCGACAGCGGGAATGTTGGCTTGAGAAAGTACGGCATAGGTGGCAACTTTATCATCTGCAATTTTGCCAGCCGCATAGGGATTGAGACCAAATTTATAGCCGACAATATAGTGAACTTGGCCATTTTTCTCAAGACGAACTACCCAATTGTTGGATAAAAGTTCCAAAGTGATATTTTCTTCTTGACAAATATCGTATAGTGTGCTAAAATAAGAGAGTAAACCCTCATTCTTGGATGGAAGGGATGGTTTCTTGTGGGGAATTGAGGAATTTTGCTCAGTCATGACGTGATTATAACATCATGATAAATTTTTGGCTAGCTCGTCTTGTATGGACTAATAGTTTGATTATTGAAAATATTTGCAAAGCCTATGGTAAAATATGATTAGAGTATTAATAACGTAAAAAGGCAAATCATGGATCCAAACCAAAAAACTGACTCTAATCAACCGCTCAAACAAAATCCTTCTAATAGTTTTGACGCCGCCAATACTACCAGCAGCGCCGATGCCGTCAATATTGATATTGCTGACGCCAGCGCCATCGACACTGGTATTGCTAGTGCTGATACTACTAACACACCAAAAACGCCACTAGCGCAAAATCATGAGGCTTCAAAGTTCGAACAACTAAGGAATATGCAAGGCGGAAAGAAAAATTTCTTGCAGCAGTGGCAAACTTGGGCAATGGCAGGGGTAGCGATTCTGGCGGTCGCTGGGTTGATTTTTGGCGTGTATGGTATTAACGCTAATGTTGCCTCGCAGCGAAAAATCGAAGAGCTGGAAAAGCAGATTACCGAGAAAGATGAACTAATTGCTAAGTATGGTGCACAGTTGGGGCAGATTGTGAACGATTCTAACAAGCCAGGTTACAATGATGATAAGAATGACAATAAGAACGATAATGATAAGAATCCCGACAATATCACGGTTGCATCAAAAGACTACATTTATGTTGGCGAATGGGGAATTAAGCTGAAGATTCCAAAGGAACTCAAGGTTCTTGCTTATCAATATATTACCGAAGGTATGTCAACCTATGAAACTATGGTCTTCTGGGGAGTTCCCACTGACACGGTAGAGATTCCAGAATTTGCAAAGCTTGACAAGAATATGAGTAGCTTAGGCGCACTTAGCCGTATTAGTAAAGCCGAATATGATTTAAACTCAAACTTAGGGCAAAAAGTCTATGAAGATGATTCTTACGTATATCTTTATAGTCATCCGCAGGCTGTTTTTAGTACTGACGAGCAAGAACAAGCGACCGAACAGCGAGCCGTCGACTTGATAGAAACTATGCTAACTAAGGATATCTCGAAGTTTTAAAATTGGGTTGGTTAAAATTATTGCACTTATTTTAGTTTAGCTATATCACTGAAGTAAAATTTATCATCAATGCGTTTGAAGCGATATTGATATTGGTTTAGGGAAGCCTGATATTTGGCTAAATCCTGTTCGCTATTAGTAACATTTTTGACGGCCGGCTTAAATAAATCGTCAAAAGTATAGAAGCTATTTTCTTGATCATCAAAGATTGCTGCGGTAGTAAAGAAATAGAGAACATTGCCTTCCTCACGGGCATCAGTCACGGTTTCTATAATGTGGCGGTGTGATTGATTGGCGCATTGTAAGGTCGGGGGAATGAAGCTATCCGTAGCGCGGTCATAAGTGAAGTCTACGCAACCATGGACAAAATTTTGCTTAGTAAAATAATCGGCCGTACCAAACAAATCCACGAAAGCCGTGCGTAGATCGACAGATGGGATCACGATACCAGCATCTGAATCGTAAGTTACATTGGCATTGAGATTGTTATAGGCCATACCAAGTAAATAGCTTGGCTGAATTTCGCTTGCCTTCAGATCATTGCTGTATAGATAATAGGCACTAATCTTGTCACCACTAAGATCAAGCTGAAGATTCCGAAGAAGATCACCATAATTATCGATATACCAAGCCGTATCTTTGACGACTTCTGGTTGCGAGGCGGAATCATTTTGGTTAGTATTGTTATCACATGCATCCAAGTAGCTGCAATCCTGCTTCATAAAATCAAAGTACTTTGCATCATACAGACAATATCCAAAGTAACCAACGACAGCGGCAAGGATTAAAATTAAGATGTCACGAATGATGATGCCCGCGCGACGACGACGCTCGACCTTGCGAATCTGCTTATCAGTAAAACTGGTGAGATCCTTGTGTATACTCTCTTGCAAGGCGGAAATAATCTCGAATTTGCAATTCTCGATCTGCTCACGTACGGAATCTTGAAAGTCAGTGTTTTGGGTCTTAAGACCTCCGCTAGCTGGCATTTCGATTTGAATCTCGATATTTTGATCGGACTCTTTGACACCATCAGAATCGGTTGTCGACTCACTGGCGTCATTTCTGCTATTCTTACCAGAGTCTTCGTCGTCGGCACTATGATCTGAGTCATCTTCTGAATCTGAGATGTTTGAGTTGGTATCAGTGCCATTGATTGTAGTATCAGACTCTTTGGCATTATCTTTATCCTGAGTATCCTGAGCTGTAATCTCGCCCTCTTGAACTTCGGTCGCTTTGGTATTAGATTGGTTAGTGTCGTCTGATTCGGTTGTTGTATCAGTTGTACTTGGTTTTGTAATTTGATCGTTGTCTGCCTCACCCTTTTGTTCTGCAGTTTTGCCTGCAGACTTTTTTGCATCTTCTGTCATATTATACCTCTCTTTGTGTTCTGATTATAGCACGAATTCTAAATTTGCGTAAACAGTTTTGATAGCTATCTTGGGTATTGAATTGACTTTTTCGATTAAAACGCTTATACTTAAACCAACATATTAAAACTAAAAAACTTCGAGAAGGAGTTGAAAATGGCAACTAAAACAACTGCGAAAACTGCCAAAACTACCACTAAAACTAAAACCACTCAGACTAAGCCAAAGACCGTTGCGGCTACGCGAACGCCACGAGAAGTAATCGTGCCTGAAGACTACGAACCAATTGGTATGTGGGGATACTTTGGGTATCAGCTACTTTTTGCAATCCCGTTGATCGGCTGGGTGCTTTGTGTAATGTTTGCACTCACAGCCCGGAATTATAATTTGCGTAATTTCGCACGCTCGCAATTTTGCTATTTGATTATTGCGATTGTTCTTTTCTGTCTCTTGGCGGGACTTGGTGTCTTGAATACGGTTATTGATGCGTTGATGAATCAATAACTGCTAGACAAAACCAGTTTAGTTCGGTATAATAAATATATTATTTAAGGAGTTATGATATGAGTGCAGGATGGATTATTGCAATTATCGTTATCGTAGTTATCATATTGCTAGTTGGTCTAGTAATGGGAACTTATAACGGATTAGTAAAGTTAAATGAGCGCGTGAATGAAGCTTGGTCGGATATTACAGTTCAGTTGAAGTATCGTGCCGACTTAATCCCGAATCTTGTTGAAACTGTTAAGGGCTATGCAACTCACGAAAAGAGTGCATTTGAGGATGTCACTAAAGCTCGCGCCGCAGTGATGGGTGCAAAAAATGTCAAAGATACTGCTGAAGCGGAGCGTTCACTTGAGGGGGCTTTGTCAAAGATTTTTGCAATCGCTGAGTCTTATCCAGAGTTGAAAGCCAATACGAATTTCCAACAACTACAGTTACAACTGCAGGACGTAGAGGATAAAATTCAGGCAGCTCGTCGTTTTTATAATGCGGGAGCTAAAGAATTGAACACTAAGATCAAGATGTTTCCATCCAATGTTATTAATAATATGGTTGGCCACTTCCAGAAACGCGAATATTACGAAGTACCAGAAGCGGAGCAGGCTAAGATTGAGCAAGCTCCAGAAGTAAAGTTCAATAGCTAGACTCATGTATAAACAAATTGCCGCTAACAAACGAAATACTGCGTTAATAATGTTCTTCTTTATCTTGTTGATCGCAGCGATTGGTTGGTTAGTGGCATTTTTCATGCATGATTATTGGGTAGCGATCTGGATGTTAATTATCGCTACGATATATGCAATTATTCAATATTTTGCTTCGGCGAAGCTTGCGGTAATGATGACTGGCGCAAAGCAGATTCGGAAAAGAGACAATCCGCGCTTATATAATACGGTCGAGAATCTCTCGATTGCAACTGGATTATCAATGCCAAAAGTCTATATTATAGATGATCCAGCACCGAATGCTTTTGCGACTGGTCGTGATCCAGCCCACGCAGTAGTGGCGGCAACGACGGGTTTGCTTGATATTATGGACAACAAAGAGTTGACGGCAGTGATGGCGCATGAGATGTCACATGTGAAGAATTATGATATTCGAGTATCAATGATCACGTTTGGTTTAGTTTGCATCATAGGTTATATTACTGATTTGGCGGTGCGGATGATTTTCTACACAAATCGTCATGATAGTGATGATAATAGCCCTGTGGGAGTAGTAGTACTGTTTGTTGTGTCGCTTTTGGCACCGCTGGCGGCGTCGCTTGCGCAGTTGGCAGTGTCACGTGAGCGTGAATATTTGGCGGATGCCTCTGCGGCGCATATTACGCGTTATCCTGAAGGGATGATCTCAGCCTTGAAGAAGTTGGATACACATGCGCGCCCAATGCACCGTCAGAATCCTGCGACAGAGGGCTTGTTTATCAATAATCCTCTTCGTAAGGGAGCTGTGAATAACTTGTTTAGTACTCACCCGCCAATCGAAAAACGTATTGAGAGGTTGGAGCATGGCAAAAACAGCTTCTAAAAAAACTTCGTCAGCTAAAGGTTCAAAAAAATCTTCACCATTTAAAGCCGTGAAGGGTTTTATGCAAGTCCAGCGCGCAAGGTGGAAGGAATTTCGCAAGGATAAAGTCAAGCTACACAAAAGTTTTCGTCGTTCCTATCGAGAAGATTATATTAGAAAAACTCAAACTCCGGGTTTACTCTCGCATGCGATGACAACTTTTCAGTTTATTTTTAAGCATTGGCGGACTTTTATCCCATTCATTCTGCTGATGGCGGTCATGTATGTTGTTCTGGTTGGTTTGCTGAGTGAAGATCTTTATCAGCAGTTTCAGGCATCAATTGATGAATCTAGCAGTGAGTTGGCTAGTGGTCAGATTGGTAATTTTGCTAAGGCTGGATTACTACTGATCTCAACTATTACGACCGGGGGTTTAGATACTGGGATGGGTGAATCGCAGCTGATTTTCATGGTTCTCCTGTTTTTGATTATGTGGCTTGTAACGATCTACTTGATGCGACATTTTATGGCTGGAGGGAAACCACGTCTACGGGATGGCATTTATAATGCCTTGGGACCATTGATTTCTACACTGCTGGTTTTTGTGGTGATTTTTATTCAGGCGTTACCATTAATGCTAGTAGCGATTACGTATTCAACTGCGCAGGTCACGGACTTTCTCTCGGAGCCATTTTACGCTTTGGTTTATTTTCTCTTCGCAGCAGTAATGATTATAATTTCCGTGTATCTTTTGTCGAGCTCGATTCTGGCACTTGTCGCGGTGACAGCACCAGGAGTTTATCCCATGCGAGCTTTATTC
>Ga0137298_10710_pt1 | contig 24095 bp, 21 predicted proteins | sample RamsorincwithD2O_2_FD_97182 | JGI IMG/M metagenome (GOLD analysis project Ga0137298, IMG submission 97182) | Mouse cecal microbial communities from Vienna, Austria - Glucosamine amended with D2O | ecosystem: Host-associated > Mammals > Digestive system > Large intestine > Cecum | place: Austria...
GTCAAACTACCAGTGGGACCGCCCGATACACTTCGGAATAGGCGGCAACGGAAATCCCCGGAACAACATGTTCTGCCTGCAGGATTACCTTGTCATGGAAGGACTCACATACAAACTCGTACCGTTGAAACTGGGAAATCTCAAAGCCAACGACGCACGCCGTTCGTACGATATAATAACCGAAAACTGGGAATACGGAGGCATGGACAATCCGGACACGTACCTGACCGAAGCGGACAAACGCACATCGTACCACCTCCGCTCGGCACTGAATGCCGCGTCCATCTCCATGCTTATGGACGGGGATACCCTTCGGGCACGCGAACTGATAAACCTTTCTGCCGACAAAATGCCGCTTAACTGTTTTGAACCGGATATAACGATAATGGAGACGATAGAAACGGTTTACGGCACAGGACAGCAGGAAAAAGGCGACAGCCTTGCGTCATACATGTTCGACCAGCTGGAAAAGGACATAATATACCTGTATTCGTTCCCCGACAAGCATAAAACGGGAGTTTACCGCGATGCGCTGCACAGTCTTAGCCAATACGATGCTCTGATAGAAAAAGTAGCACCGTACAACCGTGAACTGGCAGAGAAAAAAAGGGAATATTTCGAACGCTTGTATACCACTTATACGTCCGTATTTCCTTTCGTGGTACGGAACTGACGGTACAGAAAAAAAACGGCACAGGCTGATGTATCCATTCAAGGTATCGAGGTTAATACAGTGGGCTCTCAGCGGTTTTACATGGAGAATAGACCGTCCGGGGAAAAACATATACCTCACGTTCGACGACGGCCCCATACCGGAAGCCACACCATGGGTGCTCCGCAGACTGGAAGATTTCGGGGCTAAAGCAACGTTTTTTTGCGTGGGGCACAACATAGAAAAACACCCGCGCGTGTTCGAAAGAATGGTAAAGGCCGGCCACACGCCGGCCAACCATACGTTCAACCACCTGAGCGGTTTCGACGTATCGGCCGAACAATATGTCGAGAACGTATGGAAAGCCGAAAAACTGATAGGCACGCGGCTGTTCCGCCCGCCATACGGGAAAATAACGCCGCGTCAGTATATGACACTGAAAAAGGATTTCAAAATGGTCCTATGCGACGTACTGTCCGGCGATTTCGATAAGAACAACCGCACCGAAGACCTCGTACAGCGTACTATATCCGGTACGGAAAACGGCTCGATAATACTGTTTCACGACAGCATAAAAGCCATCCCCCGGATAAGCGAAGCCCTACCGGCCGTACTGCGGTATTTTTCGGACAAAGGATATTCGTTCCGTAGTCTCGATTTCGCGTTTCAAAACGACATTACCGGCAAACCGTAACGCACGCCCGGCAATCGGCGGCCATATCACATGGCCGCGATTGAGCATCACATACGCAAGCAAAATAACACGCCTCATTCGGCGCATCATATACATACATGGAAAAAGACACGCCTTACAAACTGGTATGCAGCGACATCGACGGTACGCTGCTCGATTCCTCACGGGATTTGTCGCCGCTTACGGTTTCCACTGTAAAAGCCATCGACGACATCGGAATACCATTTATAATGATATCCGCCCGTATGCCGCGCGCCATGCGCCCTTTTCAGCGAAAAGCCGGAATAAACCGCCCGATAGTGTGCTTCAACGGTGCTTATATCGAAAGCGAGATAAAACCCGACGGACGTCCCAGGGTATTGAGAAACCGTGCGATGGACTATGAAGTATTCATCGAGATGCTGCATTTCCTGCAAAGCTACCCGATACATATCTCCACATTTTACAAAGACGCGTGGTACGCCAACCGCATGGACCGCTGGACCGAACGCGAAATAAACAACACGCGGGTACAGCCCGAAATACTTCCCGGAAACGAGATGCTCCACCGTTTCTGCTGCGAAGGCCTGTCGGCGCATAAACTGCTGCTTATGGGAGAAAAGGATACGGTTGAACAGCTGTATCACCATCTGTCGAGCCGCTACGGCGATTTCGTTGACATTTACCGCAGCAAAGACACCTATCTGGAAATAAACGCCAAAGCCGTATCGAAGGAAAAGTCGATAGGATTGCTATCGGAGTATTTTTCGGTATACGACCGCAATATCATAGCCTTCGGCGACAACTACAACGACATAGGAATGCTGTCGCGCGCCGGGCTCGGAGTAGCCGTTGAAAACGCCAACGACGTGGTGAAAAACGCGGCGGACACCATTACAGACAAAAATATTTTCGACGGCGTAGCAAAATGTTTGAAAAGAATTTTTGATATTTGACGCTGTGAAACATATTCTGAATTATTAACAATAAAAAAAACAACTTAAAAAATGGAAAAATTACTCCAGGAAATCAAAACCCAGCTCGAAGACTTCGCAAAGAATGCTGAGGCACAGGTAGAAAAAGGGAACAAAGCCGCCGGCACACGCGCCCGCAAAGCAACCCTCGAACTGACGAAACTCTTCAAAGAATTCCGCAAGAAATCCATCGAAAGCGCGAAATAAAAATAAAAAACGGCACTCAACACTATCAGAGGCCGTTTTTGTCGTTATAAAGGGGACGGTCTGACACACGGACGTCCCCTTTATGCATTTCTCGGGGCAACCTTTTAGCGGCAAATACATGTCCCCGGTATGGTTTTTATGTTTTCTTTAACCTGCAACGGGCCAAAAAACGGCCGTCCAGGCAACTTTTACAGCGATAAAAAATTTATCTTTGTAAATCAGTACCACAGAAAACGAAAGGAATAGTCCGCATATAAAGATATGGAAATACGTAAATTCATTACGGCCGTGCTGTGCCTTCTGGTCCCGGCAGCTGTCTTTTCCCAAAACGCCTCGGTAGAAAAAGCGACAGCGCTTTTCTCATCCAAAGAGTATTCGGCTGCGTTGGCCGAACTGGAAAAAACGTCCCCCGTCAGCCAAAACGACCGCGAAACGGCTGCTTATTACAAAACGCTGTGCAAGATATACCTTTCAGCCCCCGACGCCCCGCAAGCGGTCGACGACTATCTGAAGCAATATCCGGCATCCATACGCAAAGTGGAAGTGATAACCGCCATGGCCGACACGTACTTCAATACCGGAAGATACGCCGAAGCGCTCGATTACTACACCCTGACCGACAAATTCGCCATAAACCAGAAACCGGTACGCGACGATTTCGCATACCGCAAAGCCTACTGCCAGTACGCAACAGGCGATTATGCCGCAGCACGGCCTGCCATGTACAGCCTGTTGCAAAGCGAACGTTGGGGCAACGACGCGGCATATGCCTATGGGCACATGTGCTATTCCGAAGGGGATATGACTCTGGCGCTCGAGAACTTCAACCGTGTGGCCCAAGACCCAAAATACCGGGATAAGATACCTTTTTACCTAGCAAACATCTATTTCGGACAAAAAAAATACGACCGCTCGATAGAGGAAGGAAAAAAACTGCTCTCGTGGTACAAAGGAGAACAGGACACAGCCCCCGTCAGGAAAATAATAGGCCAGTCATACTTCAACCTCGGACGTTACGACAAGGCATTGCCATATCTGGAACAGTCCGTATCGTCCCCTTCCGCATCCCCTACGGACTTATACCAGGCTGGATACGCTTATTATAAGACAGGCGATTACTCCCGCGCCGAAGAAATGCTTAAAAGAGCTGCACAGGGACAACCGGCCGTATCCCAGGGAGCATACTACGTACTGGGCGACATTTACCTCAAATCCGGGCGCAAACAGGAAGCTCTCGGAGCATTTAAAACGGCCGGCGGCATGGACCACGACAAGACAGTAAAACACGACGCATGGTACAACTACGCCCTGCTCAGTTACGAAACCGGCAATCCCTACGCCAGCGTACCGTCCGTACTTTCCGAATACTTGCGCCTATATCCGGAAAGCCCTTCGCGCGAATTGATATACGAATACCTTCTCGACTCTTTTATCAGCTCGCGCGAATACGAGGAAGCCATACGCACGATTGAAACGCTCGGACTCGATTCCCCGCGTGCCGAAGAAGCCCTGCAAAAAGCATCGTTCTACCTCGCCGGGCAGAAACTGAATTCCGGCGACGCTGACGCCGCACTGAAATACTACGGCAAAGCCGCATCGTCCGGGCCTGACGACCTCCTCCGCGCCCGCGCTCACTTCTGGCTGGCGGAAACGTACATGCGTATGGACATGAACGATAAGGCTGCGTCGGAACTCGACGCATTCGCCGTATCCGCGGCCGGCAAATCATCGCCGGAATATGCCCGTCTTGGCTATCAGCGCGGCTACCTGGCATCCCTGCAGGGCGACTATAAAACGGCGCAGAAATATTTCACGGCTTACGGCAAAGGAAAACTCTCGGCAGAAGAACGCACGGACAACAACCTGCGCCTTGCCGACTGCGCTTTCGCATTGGGCCAGTACCAGCAGGCTCTATCGCTGTACAACGGCGTTATAAAGGACGGCAGTCCGCAGGCTGACTACGCAACCTATCAAAAAGCCCTGTGCGAAGGAGTTTCAGGCAAATACCGCGAACAGATCTCCACACTGAACGGCTTTTTGTCCTCATACCCCGAATCCGCCTACCGCCCGCAGGCCAGATATGACCTGGGCGTGGCTTACCAGAAATCCGGACAAAACGACAGGGCCATAAGCTCATTCCTTGCCGTGGAAAACGAAAAAAGCGCAGGAACACTAGTCCCCGACGCCAAAGTAAAAGCAGCCTTGGCATACTACAATGCCGGAAATTCGGACAAAGCGCTGGAGCTGTACAAGGAAGTGGTGGAAAAATACCCTTCGTCGCAAGTCACGCCATCGGCCATGCGTTCGGCACGGCAAATATTCGTCGAGCAGGGACGCTCGGACGATTTCGTATCGTGGAGCAATTCGACTTCTGGTACTCCGCTGGACGAAATGGCGGTAGATTCCCTGCATTACGAAACGGCATACAAAGCATTCTCGGCAGGTAATTTCCCTGAAGCCGGAAAAGCATTCGCCCGTTATCTGGAAAAATACCCCTCCGGGCTGTTCACTCCGGACGCAGCGTACTACATGGCCGAATCCGCGCTTAAAGCAGGCGACACGCTCGAAGCCAAAAAAGGGTACGAAAAACTTCTTTCCATGCCTGAAGGCAAATACACGGAAGGCTCGCTGGTGAAATACACCACGCTGATGGAAAAATCCGACAGCCTGTACCAGGCCATCCCGTACCTCGAAAAACTGTTCTCATCCACCGCCACCCCGGAAAACAGGAAATACGCCGCCATAGGATTACTGAGGGCTTACGAAGCGGAACAAGATTGGGACAATGTGATAAAATACGCCGGCATAGTCCGCCGCGACATAGCCTCAGATACAGAACTCTACGCAGATGCTTCGGTAGTCATGTGCGGGGCATACGTGGAAAACGGTCAGAGTGCGGAGGCCGCAAAACTGGTCGGGGAACTGAAACGTATAGTCTCCGGCGAAAACATGGCCAAGACCTTGTACTGCGAAGCCGCCGTACAATATGCCGGGGGGGAATACGACAAGTCGATAGAAACCATTTCCCGTCTTACCCTCGATTATCCGATGTACAAATATACCGGCGGCCGTGCCCTTTTGCTTATGGCCCGTAATTTCCACGCTCAAAACGATATCTATCAGGCGGAATACATACTTAAGAACATCATCGAAAGTTCTCCGTACCAGGACATAAAAGACGAAGCCCGCGCCCTGTCAGACTACATCGCATCGCAAAAAACAGACGCCGAGCAGGGGCAGAATACTGATATTCAAAATGACGCCGTGCAGCAGTAATTATAAAAAAACATCACATACATACGTCAATCATAACATATAAAATAAACGAAAAATGAAAACATCCCGTTTAAAATATCCCTTGCTGGCCGCTCTGGTCCTTGTTGCCGGCATAGACGGATCTTCGCAAACGCAGCAGAAAAAAGTACCCACCGAGGTCATTTCAGTGGAAAAGGGCTATAACCCTACCGTAAAACAAGGCAAAAAAGTGGATTTCTCCCCCGAAGAAACGCCTTCGGCCGGAAACAAACTGCCCGTAAGTTATAAATCGGGCATGGAAAACCCACAATTCGACCTGGGAGTACAACCGGTCGAAGCTCTTCTGGCAGAGGGCACCGTACCCAACAGCATATACCCCAATTACGTGAAAGCAGCCGCAGGATATAATGAATCGACGTTTTTAGAAGGATACTACAACCGTTCTTTCGGCAAGACATCCGTAAACGCATCCGTAAACCATGACCGTTCTGTAAGGGACGTATCCCCACTGAAAGACAACAGCATATTTTCCGTGACCGACGTTTCTGCCGGTATAAAGCACGCACTTAAAAAATACGACATAGGCGCGTATGCTGAATATTCGTATAACGCTTTTACCAATAACGGCACGCGCCTGAACAGAGAGGCATACACATCGGCTTTGCCTGAGGTGTTAAGGCACAACGGCATAATGGGAGGCGTGTATCTGCGTTCAAATTCCGGACTTAAAGTCTTCGACCGCCTCAGCATCGAAGCATCGTACATGAACGGCGCCAACAAAACCAACGATTCATACGTGAAAGCAGCCGCAGGATTTTACATCCCGGTAAGGAAAGTGACTTTCTCACTCGACCTTTCCGCCGCATACTACGACAACAAAGCCGTATACGGCTTTTACGACATACGCCCCGCCGGAGCTGCCGATATCGAAAACCCGGCTACATCTTCGACAGACTTCACCCATCTGGGCATAGTTCCGGGTGTGTCCTATAAAAACGACCGCTTCGAGATATACGCCGGAGTACGTATGGAAACGATATCGGGCGATCACGTCGACGGGACCAATTTTCATATAATGCCCGACGTAAAAGTGGCATATTCCATAATCGAGGGTCTTATGAGCGTTTACGGACGTCTGGAAAGCGGATACCGCGTGAACGATATGCGCACAATGATAAACGACAACCCGTTTGCGAGCCCAGCTTCGGGCGCCTACTACTCGCACGATAAATTCAAGGCGCAGGTAGGCCTCTCCGGTGTGATCTCTTCATCGGTACGCTACGATATAAGCGCTTCATACTCTCAGACCGACGGGGACGTTACATGGGAAAACAACCGATTCTACATGTTGGACAACAGTTATCTTTCCTACTATACGTCTACTACGGACAATATAAAATTGTTTACCCTGAAGGCTTCCGTGGACTACACTATAAACCCTTCGCACAGGATAGGGATATTCGCGCAATACAACAATTCCGATTCCGAACGCTTCTCCAAAGCGCTTTACACGCCGGATTTCAGGGGCGGAGCGTCGTATAAAGGCTCCCTGTTCTCAAACCATCTGGACATATACGGCCGTCTGGCATACAACAGTTCCTCCCGCGCACTGTTCACCTACTTCCCAACCTCTGTCGAAACCGGCATGGACGGATACGTAGAATATCAGGCCAACGCCACGTACAACATAAACAACCGCTGGGGCGTATTCGTCGAGGCGAACAACACGATAGACGGACGTTCGCCCAGATTCCTCTACTACAAAGCGCCCGGCTTCCGCGGTATGGCCGGAGTAAGGTTCAATTTCTAAACCGGTTTCAAAACGCAATACAGCATTGAGGTACTTCGCGGAACTTTCATACCTTGGCACGCGGTATTCGGGCTGGCAAAGCCAGCCCGAAGGCCAGGGGCTTGGCATACAACAGGTAGTAAGCGAAGCTCTGGGCACTATAATGCGATGTAATATGACAGTTACCGGAGCGGGACGTACCGACGCCGGCGTACATGCGGAAAAAATATTCGCTCATTTCGATACAGGAATGCCGATAGAAGACCCCGGAAATCTCTGCCGCAGGCTCAACTCGCTGCTACCGGCCGATATTGCGGTAAAACGCATCTTCCCGGTACGCGACGATGCGCATGCACGTTTTTCGGCCGTAATGCGTGAATACAAATATCGCATAAACACTTCGAAAGACCCGTTCCGTACCGATACTTCGTATTATTTCTATCACAAGCTCGATGCCGCTCCGATGAACCGTGCCTGCGCAATACTGATGGAATACGAGGATTTCCAGTGTTTTTCCAAAGTGCATACCGATGTAAAAACTTTCATCTGCCACATAGAATACGCCCGGTGGGATGAAAATCCAGACGGCTCCCTGGTATTCACGATAGCGGCCGACCGCTTCTTAAGGAACATGGTACGGGCCATCGTGGGTACAATGCTCGATATAGGCAGGGGAAAAATGCCCCCTGAAAAAATAAGGGACATTATCGAAAGTAAGGACCGTTGCCGTAGCGGCATGTCGGCCGAAGCCCGTGGACTGACGCTTACTGATGTGAAATATATTTGGGACGATATCCTGCCTTAGACATTTTTATCTTCCCCTAAGCGCGCAAGGCTGCCCCCAAAGGGGCAGCCTTGCGCGCTTAGGGGAAGATTTTCATTCCTGTATTACGCTACTTCTGCTTTTTCTTCACATTGGTATTGACGTAATTCACATGGTCGGTATCGCGGAAATAATAATGGTAATACCTGTCCTCCGGCGGAACAGGTATCAGCGGCATACCGTTCTTGCCCCTCCAGAAATTTGTGGAAGGCAGACTCGTGCGCTCCGAAGCGCTCATCGAAGCATATTCAGGGAAAGCCTCCTTATCGAAATTTTCGATGAACACGAAATCCATATGCCCCCTGTCGTTCAGTTCGTCGCTCATAATTCCATGCTTTTAATTATCTCGCCGTCCAAAGCCACTATTTCCAACAACCCGCCGGAATACCGTCCCCAAGAAGGCTTGTAAGGATTTTTGGGAAGTGAAGCCGAACCAGGATTGAAGTAATAAACATCGCCGTCCTTTTCCGCCACCGGAGTATGTATATGCCCGAAAGCCAACACCGTACCGGCAGGCAACGGCGGATGGTCCTCAGGGGAGAACACATGACCATGCGTGAGGAAAAAAGACCTTTCTGGAAGCGTTATCCAGGCATAGTCGCCCATCATGGGATATTCTATGAGCATCTGGTCCACCTCGCTGTCGCAATTGCCCCTGACCGCTACTATGCGCTCCCTGTTTTCATTCAGTATTTCCGCTACGGCCTTCGGATCGTATTCCTTGGGAAAAGGATTGCGCGGACCGTGGTACATCACATCCCCCAATACCGCTATCCTGTCCGCGCCCCATTGCAACGCGGCGTTCAGTGCTGTCCTGGCCGCATAAGCCGAACCATGAATGTCAGATATAAACGCTATTTTCATCTCTGTTGTTTTTTAATCATACTTTATAAACAGTCCCTTCCTGTACCGCTTTTTTTACCGCACCATAAAACGACCTATACCATTGAAAGGACAATATGCTTTCTTTACACCGGCCCCGGCCGCACCGTCAACCCAACCTCACCGCACGGCTTTCATCCGGACACTCAGCCAGCAGCTGCTCCATGCTTTTTCCCAGTACCGGATGAATGAAATCAGGAGCTATCTCGGCCATAGGCTCCAGCACGAAACGCCTCAAGTGCGCTCTGGGATGCGGTACTGTCACATCCGCGGTATCTATTACCTCGGATGCGGCAAAAATAATATCTATATCCAGAGGTCTGGAGCTATATCCCGCATTTCCATTCGGCCGTACACGCCCCCACTGCCGTTCTATTTCAAGCAATACGGACATGACCTCGTGCGGCAGCATCGCACTATCCACAATAATGGCCGAGTTGAGAAAATCGTTTTCCGCCTCGAAACCCCAAGGGGCAGTACGGTAAACGGACGACTCTTTTACTACGGTCCCGACATGCGAACCTATACCGCGTACTGCCGACGCCAGTATAGCCCCGGAATCGCCCATGTTGCTTCCCAGCGACAGATAATACTTCATACGTCAGATGTGTATCGCCTCGCCGTAAGCGGCTGCCGTAGCCTCCATGAACGCCTCGCTCATAGTCGGATGAGGATGTACGGACTTGAGTATCTCGTGTGCCGTAAGCTCGCCTTTGCGCGCCAGTACAGCCTCGGATATCATCTCGGTTACGTTGTCGCCTATCATATGCGCACCCAGCAGTTCACCGTACTTTCCGTCGAACACCACCTTTACAAACCCTTCGGGCGCACCCGAAGCCTTTGCCTTGCCCGAAGCTGTAAACGGGAACTTGCCCACTTTAACATCATATCCCGCTTCGCGGGCTTTCTTTTCGGTCATTCCCACCGATGCTATCTGGGGAGAAGTGTACGTAGCTCCCGGAATATTGCCGTAATCCATTGGCTGTACGTCCAGGCCCGCCATTTTCTCGACGGCGGTTATTCCTTCGGCAGAAGCCACATGCGCCAGTGAAGGCCCCTGGACGACATCGCCTATGGCATAATATCCTTCCACGTTCGTCCTGTAATACGGGTCTGTGAGTATCTTTCCCTTTTCGGTCTTTATGCCCGTTTCCTCCAATCCTATCCCTTCGATGTTCGCCTGTACGCCTACGGCCGAAAGCACCACATCGGCCACGATCTCTTCCGTACCTTTCGGTGTCTTGACGGTTACTTTTACCTCGCCGTCGGGGAGCTTTTCCGCCGCCGTCACTTCCGATCCGGTGAGTACTTTTATGCCTTTTTTACGGAAAATGCGCTCAAGTTCACGCGAAACGTCGTCGTCTTCCACCGGAACTATCGACGGGAGAAATTCTACCAGAGTTACTTTCGTTCCCATCGCGTTGTAAAAATACGCCAGTTCCGTACCTATCGCGCCGGATCCCACCACGACCATCGCCTCCGGTTGTTTTTCAAGCGTAAGCGCTTCGCGGTAGCCTATTATGCCGCTTCCGTCCTGTGGCAGAGCCGGCAGGCTGCGCGAACGCGCCCCGGTGGCTATTATTATGTTATTTGCTTGATATTGCGTTTTTTCCCCGTCTGGCGACACCACTTCGACTTTATGTCCGGGCAATACTTTTCCCGTACCTGTTATCACGTCTATCTTATTCTTTTTCATCAGGTATTCTATACCTTTGCTCATCTGCGAAGCAACAGCCCGGCTGCGTGCTATTACTTTTGAAAAGTCCTTGTCCGCACCTTCGGGAACCGTTATACCGTAATCCGCAGCATGCGACAAGTACTCGAATACCTGAGCGCTTTTTAAAAGCGCCTTTGTCGGTATGCACCCCCAGTTGAGGCACACCCCGCCAAGATTCTCTTTTTCCACCACTGCCGCACGCATTCCGAGTTGCGATGCGCGTATGGCGGCCACATAGCCGCCTGGGCCTGAACCTAAAACGATAAGGTCGTATTTGTTGTTTTCCATTTGGGTAGTGTTGTTTAATGTTGAACTAAGCAAATTTAATGTTTTTTCCCGGTTTAAATGCGACTGGCGGATTTCTTTTTACCGCCATTATACACCCTGCAACGAAACAAAAAACCAAGGAAACACGATGAATACATAAATTTTAGGCTGGGCGTTTGATTTTTCGCAAAAAACCGTATCTTTGCACGGCGTTGGATACGCTAAGACGTACTGAAAGCGCAGAAATGGTGAGAGTAGCTCAGTTGGTTAGAGCGTCGGATTGTGGTTCCGAAGGTCGTGGGTTCGAGACCCATCTTTCACCCTGAAAATACGCCCCCTTTTCAAAGGGGGCTTTTTTATTTTTTCCAGATAATATTTCCGGCCTTACAACACAACAGCAAGGCCGCTACTGTTTCGGCATACTACACACAACTCTGGCGCTTAGGCAATCCTGGGCGCATATGAATTGGTGAGTTCTCAATTAATTTTTAGTTAAAAAAACGACAGCCGGCCTGCGCAGCTCCAGTTTGTCATAATTTTCATAAATTTATTGCTTGCAACAAACGCCTCGAAAACAGATCTCGAAAACAGATAAAGGAGAAAGTGATAAAATGACACCAAGCAAAGCCCCCATACCGGAAATATCACAAGAGGAAGCGTTCGACATACTGAAAGCCTACCGCCGCCTTTTGCGCTCTGTCAACCATCCTTTGAGCAAGGAGGACACCGCACTTATACACAAAGCCTTTTCCCAGGCCGTACAAGCTCACATGCACCAGCGCCGGCGTTCGGGCGAGCCTTACGTGTTCCACCCGATAGCCGTAGCTACGATAGTAGCCTCGCAGATGAGCCTCGACGCCACGGCCATAGCTTCCGCCCTGTTGCACGATGTGGTGGAGGATACCGACGTAACCCTCGAAGACATAGAACGCGAATACGGCCCAACGATAGCCCGTATCATCGACGGACTGACGAAAATATCCGGCATATCGGACTCGAACATAAGCGTACAGGCGGAAAATTTCCGCAAGATGCTCATCACCATATCGAACGATATACGGGTGATACTTATAAAAATCGCCGACCGCCTTCACAACATGAAGACGATGGACGCGATGATACGCCAGAAGCAACAAAAAATCGCTTCCGAAACGCTGTACATATACGCTCCGCTGGCACACAGACTGGGGTTGTACAATATAAAAACGGAACTGGAAGACCTCTCGCTCAAATACACCGAACCTGAGGCCTACGAGAACATAGTGCGCCTGCTCAAGGAATCGGACGAAGCCCAGAAAGCCTACATAAAAGAATTCATAAGTTCGGTAAAAGACGTTCTTGACCGCGAAAACTTCGACTATACCATTACCGGACGCAACAAGTCGATATATTCCATACACAAGAAAATGGTGAGCAAGGGCGTCAGCTTCGACGAAGTTTTCGACCGCTTCGCCATACGTATCGTGTACAAATGCGCCGAAAACGAGGAAAAATTCTGCGCGTGGAAAATATATTCAATCGTCACGGACAAATTCCACCCCAATCCGGGCCGACTGCGCGACTGGATATCCACACCCAAATCTACCGGGTACGAAGCCCTGCACACCACGGTTATGGGGCCCGAAAACCGGTGGGTAGAGGTGCAGATACGCTCCGAACGCATGAACGAACTGGCGGAAAAAGGCTACGCCGCACACTACAAGTACAAACATGCAGGAGAAGCCTCCGACAGCTACATGGACGAATGGATAGCCAAAGTACGCGACACCCTGGAACAGGCCGAGGTAAACGCCGCCGACCTGGTCAACGAATTCAAACTCAATCTTCTGGTGGGCGAAATATTCGTTTTCACCCCGAAAGGCGACCTGCGCAGCCTACCCAAAGGCGCTACTGCACTCGATTTCGCATTTGCCATACACAGCGCCATAGGCAGCAAATGCCTGGGGGCTAAGGTCAACGGCACTCTGGTTCCCCTTAACTACATACTCCAAAGCGGCGACCAAGTGGAGATAATCACCGGCAAAAACCAGAAACCGAAAGCCCAGTGGCTCGAATTCGTCAAAACCACGCGCGCCCGCAACAAGATAAAAGCCGCACTTAACGAAGATATCCGCGAAACGGCCAACTACGGCAAGGAAATCCTGGCCCGCAAACTGCGCCACCTGAAGGTCGAACTGAATGAAAAAACAGTCAACGAACTCGTCGCCTTTCTCAAAGCCGAAACATCGCAGGAGATGTTCTACCGCTTCGGGAAAGGATTGGTGGACAACAACACTCTCAAACAGTTCGTATCGGGACGAGGTTTCTTCTCCAACCTGTTCCGGCGCGCTCCTATCATGGGAGCGCCGAAAGTAACACCCGACGAAGAAGCCCCGCATTACGACCGCCTGGTGTTCGGCGAAAACGAAGACAAATTCAACTACACCCTGGCCCCGTGTTGCGCACCTCAGCCCGGCGACGATGTATTCGGCTTCGTCAGCGTAGGAAAAGGCATAACAGTTCACCGCAAGGACTGCCTTAACGCCACCGACATGCTGTCCAACTACGGCTACCGCGTGCTGTCGGCCAAATGGATAGACTCGTCCAAAGAAGAATCGAAAGTCACGCTCGATATCACCGGAGTGGACAACATGGGCATAGTCAACCGCCTGACGCAGATAATCTCCGAGAACATGGAGATAAACATGGAATCCATCAGCGTAAAGGGCAAGGCCGGAATGTTCAGCGGCGAAGTCGTGCTGGTAATAAAGAACAAAGGCCAGCTGAAAAAACTCGTGGACAAGATAAAGGAAATGGATTCCGTGATAAACGTCACGATAAAATAAATCTGCCGCGCTCTGCACGAATGTTTCCCCGCCTATGGACGGCAAAACAGTCCATTAACGGCGGAAAACACCAGCGGCACATGTAAACATACTACGACGCCATGAAAAAAAAACTACTTGCCATTGTACTTTGTGCCGGGGCATTTCACGCCGCAGCGCAAACGGACACGTACAAATCCGTACACTTCGGGCTGCGCACGGATTACGTTGTACTCAATGACAAGACAATAGGCGACGTACCCATGAAAGGCGCCTCTGCCGGGCTGGACATAGGTTTCGACAACCGCAGCGAGAAGCACATCTGGGGCATCGGACTGAAAGCCGGAATAGGTTTCCTGAATACGTTCGGCTTCCCGTCCATCGAAAACCGCATAGCAGACCGGTATTACGGCATTCTTTCCGGCACGTACATGCATTCCGTCAGCCGCCAGGAAAACCGTTTCCGCATGTTCGCCGGCGGAAAACTCGATATCCAGGCGTACATAAACACCGTTATACCGTTTTCAAACAGCCAGGCAAATTATTTCGGACACATAGGCCTTGCCCCGCAGTTCTACTGCGAATACCCGTTCGAAATCCTGAAAAAAAAGGTTAGCGTGTTCGGCAAAATAAATTACGACATCATGGCCGTTGTCATGCGTCCTACGTATTCGATGCCGTTCCGCAACGACCGGCTGGATAACATCCGTCTGGCCTCGTTCGGTTCGTACGGACAGGCCGAAACAGAGGTCGGGCTTTTCCGCCGCATGAAAAACCGAAACGCCATGTCGCTCTCGTACGGCTGGCAATACGGGTATTACGATTACCAGAACACGGTAAAACAGGCCGTACACAATATCTCGTTCATCTTTTACTTCGACCTATGACCGCTATGAGAAAAACGCTCCGCAAAACATGGATTACGACCCTGCTATTTGCAATCCTGACATTCGTATCGGGATGCGAAAAGGCACTGATGGACACCGACCCCAAGAAATTCACCAACCGCGAGATTTTCGAATCGCTATGGAACACGGTGAACGAAAAATACTCTTACCTCACTTACAAGGATATCGACTGGGACGCAATACGCGCCGAATACGAATCTAAAATCGACGAAAGCACATCCTCGTACGAACTGTACAAAGTACTGGCCGACATGCTTTACGAACTGCGCGACGGACATGTAAACCTGTACGCAGGTTTCAATTACGCCCGTAACTGGGAATGGTATCTAGACTCGCCGCAGAACTTCAACTATACCATAATCGAACGCAACTATCTTGGACGCGACTACTGGGCGTCAGGAGGCCTGCGCAACGCATTTCTGGACGGCAAGAAATACGGATACATATACTATCCGTCGTTCAATTCATCGGTATCGTACATGGGCCTGGTGCTGGATAGGTTCAAAGACACGGACGGCATAATAATAGACGTACGCGGCAACGGCGGAGGCGCCCTGGACAACGCCCACATACTTGCCGATTACCTGGCGGACACGAAAAGGCTCACTTACGTAATGAGGTACAAGGATGGTCCCGGACATGACGACCTGTCGAAAGCATTCGAACATTACTCCAAACCGATAGGCAAAGGATTTAAAAAACCGGTGGTGATACTGACCAACCGTTCGTGTTACAGCGCAACGTCGTTTTTCGTAGTAATGGCCAAGGAATTTCCCAACGTGACCGTTCTGGGCGACCTCACTGGCGGCGGCGCCGGTCTTCCGATAGATTACCTGTTGCCGTGCGGATGGCAGCTTCGCCTTAGCACCACCCGTTCCACCGACGCACACGGAGCGGATTTCGAACTGGGCGTCGAACCGGACGAGCGCCACGACATGGATATCGGGGCCATGGGAGCCGGAGTGGATTCCATGATAGAGCGCGCCAAACAGATAATAGACGGCAAATCCTGAAAATCAGCAAAAAATACATGTCTCCGCATATAGAACTCATACTCAAGACCCTTCCCGAAGACCCCGGAGTGTACCGCTATTTCGACTCCGAAGGGAAAATACTGTACGTAGGCAAAGCCAAGAACCTGAAAAAAAGGGTGCTGTCGTACTTCGTGTCCAACGTCCAAAGTCCCAAAACCCGAGTAATGGTATCCAAAATAGCGGACATCAAATTCATAGTGGTACAAAGCGAGGCGGATGCGCTGTTATTGGAGAACAACCTGATAAAAACGCTCCGTCCCCGGTACAACATAATGCTCAAGGATGACAAGACATACCCTTGGATATGTATTAAAAACGAGCGTTTCCCCCGTATCTTCCTCACGCGCAAGAAAACATCCGACGGATCGGAATATTTCGGGCCGTACCCTTCGGTATCAACAGCCCACGTACTTCTGGACATGCTGCGCGAACTGTTCCCCATACGCACCTGCAAAGCCGACCTCTCCGAGAAAAACATTTCCGAAGGCCGTATAAAGCCATGCCTCGAATACCACATCAAACGCTGCGCCGCACCGTGCGCCGGTTATCAAAGCGAAGAGGAATACATGAAAAACCTCGCAATGGCGCGCGAGATAATAAAAGGTCAGTTCGCAGGGACACTAGCCTCGCTCCGACGGGAAATGACCGCTTACGCACGTAGTATGGCGTTTGAAAAGGCCCAAAAAGTCAAGGAAAAAATCGAACACCTGGAAAAATACCAGGCTCATTCCACCGTAGCCAGCACCTCGGTCGGCAACGTGGACGTGTTCAGCATAGTATCCGATGCAGAAGCCGGATACGCAAACTACCTAGGCGTGGTACGCGGGGCCGTCGTCCAATCGTACACCATGGAAATGAAAAAACGCATGGACGAGACGGATGCCGAACTCCTCGCGCTGGCCATTGTCGAGATACGGGGAATGTTTTCCTCGGCGGCAAAAGAAATACTGCTGCCGTTCCCGTTGGACATAGACCTGGGCACAGGTATAAAACTGACTGTCCCTAAAAAATCGGAAAAACGCCACCTTGTGGAACTGTCCGAGAAAAACGCACGCCTGGCCCGTCTGGACCGTATGAACAAGGAGCGCATAACGGACCCCGAAGCTCATACCAACCGCCTGATGCAGATGATGAAAACGGACCTGCACCTACCGGTTGAGCCGCGCCACATAGAATGTTTCGACAACTCGAACATACAGGGCACCAATCCCGTATCGTCATGCGTGGTATTCAAGAACGGAAAACCGTCGAAAAAGGATTACCGGCATTTCATCGTCAAAACGGTGGAAGGCCCTGACGATTTCGCTACCATGCAGGAAGTCGTGTACCGCCGTTACAAACGGCTTAAAGACGAAAACGCACCACTGCCCGACCTTATAATCGTCGACGGAGGCAAAGGCCAGCTGAGTGCCGCATACCGGATACTGTCCGAACTCGGACTGGCCGGAAAAATCAACATAATCGGTATTGCCAAACGCCTCGAAGAACTTTTCTATCCCGACGACCCGGTGCCCCTGTACCTGGACAAACGCTCGCCAACGCTCCGCGTAATACAACAACTGCGCGACGAAGCACATCGTTTCGGCATAACCCACCACCGGGACCGCCGCTCGAAAAGCGCCCTTGTGTCGGCTCTTGACAGCATAAAAGGCATAGGTGAAAAATCAAGGGACGCACTTCTGCAACACTTCGGCTCGCTTGAAAAAATAAAGCGTGCCGGGGAGGACGAACTGGCCGCGGTAGTAGGACGCTCCAAAGCCGAAGTCCTGACATATGCCCTTAAGGAAATGTAGCGAACTTATAATATATCCTCCAAAGACGGGGATTCTTTCCGGCTCCGCACTCACACCAGTTTACGTATCGCGGCAACGGCAAAGTCGATATCGTCAGCCGTGTTGAACTTGGACATCGAAATACGCAGCGTGGGACATCCCGGCATATCGTCCGACGGGCCATACAAACGGCTTATCACTTCCGACGGACGCCATGCTCCGGACATGCACGCACTTCCGGCAGAAACTTCCACACCCGCCATATCCAATGCCAGCAGCGCCATGCCCGAATCTTTTTTCACCGGAAGGGTAACACTGACCAGCGAATACATACTTTCATCTTCACATTCGCACAACCCGTTGAAACGCACGCCATTTATCACAGACAACCCCTCCAGAAGGCGTTTTTTCAAAGACAGCACATGCTCCCTGTCCGCATCCATATCATCATGTCCCATCTGAAATGCCAGTGCCATAGCGGCTATGGCTGGGACATTTTCCGTACCGGAACGCATACCGCGCTCCTGTTCCCCTCCCGAAATCATCGGCCGCAATCCCGTACCGGAGCGTGCGAAAAGGAAACCGACGCCTTTCGGCCCGTGAAACTTATGCGCCGAGGCGGAAAGAAAATCCACCGGCAACTCCTTAAGGTCCAAAGGATAATGCCCTGCCGTCTGCACAGCATCGGTATGGAACAACGCGCCATACTTGCGGCATAGTTCCCCTATGGCCCTAAGATCGTAAAGGTTGCCTGTCTCGTTATTGGCATGCATGAGGCTGACCAAGGTTTTCCCGTCCGAAACGCGGAGCATGTTTTCCAAACCGGCCATATCTATCCTGCCGTGCGTGTCCAAGTCCACATATTCCGCAGAGATATTCATGTGCGGTAAAAAAGACGCGTTTTCGGCAACAATGGCGCCAAGTGTGGCGGTAACGGCATGGTGTTCTGTATGCGAGGAGATAATACGCCGTATGCCCATACCCCGGGCCGCGCGCAGCACCGTATTGTCGCTTTCCGTGCCGCCGGAGGTGAAAAATATCTCCGACGGCAGCGCACCTGTGAGCGAGGCTATGGTGCGGCGCGCCTGTTCGACCGTTATCCTGGCGTCGTGACCTGCCGAATGCTGGGACGAGGGGTTTCCGTAAGTATCGTACATCACCTGGCCCATTTTCAATATCACCTCGGGATAAGGCTGCGTCGTGGCGCTGTTATCGAGATAAACCCTGCGCTTATGCCGGTGTTCCGTATTGTTGTCCATCATTTTTTGAATTTGGAGTAGGGGCAAATTTTATTTATTTAATCTGTCTTTTGCAAGAATTTTATTTTTTTATTTGTTTTAAGCCAGGCGTTTCATACCTTTGCACCTCACTTGGCGGTATGTGCGTACGTCCTTGACTGCTAACGGAGAAGGCCCGACCAACCTTATCCGGCAAATACGGCAGAGAATGGCACGACATACCTCAGGCGATATGAAAAACGATTATTAAACAACAGTTTTTACAGATAAAGATGAAACAAGGTATCCATCCTGAGAATTACAGGCTGTGCGCATTCCGCGACATGTCCAACGGCGAGACTTTCATAACCCACTCGACTGCCGAGACAAAAGACACGGTGGAAATAGACGGCGTTACGTATCCGCTGATAAAACTGGAAATATCCAGTTCCTCGCACCCGTTCTACACCGGAAAAGTAAAACTGGTGGACACTGCCGGACGTATAGACAAGTTCCGCAGCAAATACGGCAAGAAGTAAAAAACAACCCGTACCGGACGTCCGTCCGGACAATACGAATAAAAAACCTTCCGGGAATTTCCGGGAGGTTTTTTATTTACAACAGAAATTATAACAAGACTTACGCAGCGTATATTTCCGCGGTCGCTGCCCAAACCCGTCAGATGTTAATGTCTGTTTCCCGACATCAGTCGGCGACATGGTCACTCTGCCTGCCGTGCGGCCTGCTCCCTGAAAAACGCATCCAACCTGGCGGCGGCGGCGCGTTTCCCGTCCAGTTCAGGCTCGTCTACAACTATATCCGCCCTTTTACTCCTCTCGGCATCCGACATCTGCGAGCGCATACGCGCCCTGACAGCCGACTCGTCCGTCCCGTCACGCTCCATCACGCGCTTTACACGCAAATCCTCCGGTATCGTCACCGCCACGGTAATGTCGCACCTGCTGTCCCCGCCCGATTCAAACAATATGGCCGACTCAAGCACGGCATAAGGCTCGTTCAGACACAACCTCCAATGCTCGAAATCCATATATACCGCCGGATGTACCAACGCATTGAGCTTTCCCAGCAAACTTTTATCCAAGAACACCCTCTCGGCCACATAAGCCCTGTCCAATCTGCCGTGCCTGTAAGCCTGCGGCCCAAGCAGATCCTTTATGTTTTCCACCAGCACATGGTCCGCATCCATCATTTCCTTGGCTCTCGTGTCGGCATAATACACCGCCGCGCCTTTTTTCTCCAGCATTTTTGCCAGCGTGGTCTTGCCGGAGCCTATACCGCCCGTCAGTCCCACCGTGTAAACCGAAGATTTCATATCTTTTTTGTTTTTTTGCCCGTATTTCAAACTATTGCGGATATTTATTCCTTGCGGTAGAGATATTCCACACGTTCAGGCATTATGGTCACTTGCCCGACAAACGGAGCGAACGACACCGCCTTGGGGTAAATGATCCGCGACGAAGGGTCCGTATGCGACATATCCGCCGTTATGCTGAAGTCACTCTCCGAAAGCCTCGGATAATCGTCCACCGACACCCTGTACCTCACCTTTACCTTAGACGGAAAAAACTTGACTTTGTACCCCCTGGGCACATTCACCGCCCGTATCGCAAGCGTCATCTCCCCTTCGGTGTACGGTTTTACCGAAAAAGCCACCACTACCCTCTCAGGTTCTATCCTGGCATGCCTGAGCCCGTCGGGCAGAGGCAACGCCACGGTATCTTCCACCGGAGCCGAAAGCCCCCGGTACGACAATGGCGGCAACTGCACGGCATCCACTGCCGACACCTCTTCAGGCGTTCCTATTATCTTCACCTGCGAAGGTATTATCCTCACCTTTTCAAAAGTGCCGTACCCGGGACGGTATTCGGTTTTCATATCGGATAATTCCACCGGCACTTTTTTTACCACCTCATCTCCCATGTTCAGGAAAATAGTATCCGACGACACCGTTTTCAACTTGTCGGAAGACAGTATCGCCGCCGAAAGCATCGAAGGATATTTCGACGGTATCCAGAAATGACGCCCGTGGGCCTGTTCGACCACTTTATTGACATCTATCTCTGCACGCCGCTTGCCAAGCATATAACTCAACATGTTGAAACCGTCCATATCCACAGTCACGGCCACAGTCCGCGAAGACAACTCCTGCGACGTATATCCCGGCGGAGTGTTTACATACACAGGCATTATCTGTGCGGAAATGACATAGCCGTTCTGCACCTGCTTGAGAAACCACACGGAAAAAACCACCGCAAAACTCACCAACAGCACGAACACCGAACGGTTATTCCTTATTTTCTTGTTGAAAATACGCTTCAGTTCGCCCGCTATGTCAGGTACTTGTTCCCTGTTTCCGTCTTCAGTATTGCCTGTCGTGTCCATAGGCGAAAATTACTAAATTATACCAACAAGGCAAAAATAATGCCTTCGCAAACGACAAAATTCACCCTAATTCCATTATATTTGCTTAAATATTACAAATATTCGAGCCGCTCACTACACACAGTCCGGCATCAAAAACTAAAAACACATATTTGAAATGGAAAGCAAGTCTATTTTTCCACAGGCGGTAAAAACCGGCCTTATCGCAATCGGCCTCTCGATAGTACTGACGCTGCTGGCGTATGTAACGGGAATGAACATGTTCGGCTGGGTATTCCAGGTGATAAGCTACGCAGTGCTCCTCGGCGTTATGGTATGGGGCGTACTGTCATACCGCAAAGCCAACGGTGGTTTCATGTCTTTCGGACAGGGATTCGGAATAATAATCGTCGCCGGCCTAGTATGCTCGTTTATCAGCTATTTCTTCAACCTGGTGTATGTAAATTACATAAACCCCGACTACATGGCCCAGGCCATGGAAGTCTCATCCGCTATGGTCCAGAAAATTGGAGGCACGATGACCGATGAAATGGAGCAGTCAATGATGGAAAACATCGAAGCATCCATGCATTTTTCGTTTGGCAAAATGGCACTCGGACTTATCGGATCGCTGATCATATGGAGTATCCTCGGCGCCATAATATCCGGCATTCTGTCCAGGAAAAACCCGCAGGAAGAGATTTAAAAAAAACAACAACGCACACTTTCCGTCCGGACAGAACTGACAACAGCATTTCCGGCGGAAGAGTGTGCGTTAAAACATTAAATATACAATGGAAAAACGAATGTCTCTCGCTAAATATTCGCTCTGCGCAGGCGCTACCACAGGCCTGGCTTTGGCATTGATATCGCTGCTCGGTTATGTTCCGCCGGTAAGTTCGGTGGTATGGGCCGTAAGGCTTATAGCGCTGGTATTGCTGACTATGTTCTTCACCCGCCGTTTCCGCGACCGCTACAACGACGGAACGCTCACTTCCGGCGAAGGATTCAAATTCACCTTCCTCATGTTCATGTACATAGGCATAATCGCGGCCATATACAGCATCGTCAGCATAGCGGCGATACCAAGCGACGACATGGACGTAGTCGTCGAGGCGGTGAGCGAAGGCTATGCCGACGCAGGCATAGACATATCGGCCGATTACATAGAAAAGATGATGGGCTTCGTACCGTATTTCGCCGCTTTCTTCATATTTCTGGGACACCTTATCCTGGGAGCGATATTCGGTGCAATATACTCTTCGTCATTCCGCCGCGATGCCGCTGTGGGAAATGAATGCTAAAACAAAAACGAACCATGCCGGATATATCCATAGTAATACCTTTATACAACGAAGAAGAATCCCTGGCCGAACTTAACGACTGGATACGCCGGGTAATGCTCGAAGAAGGGTTTTCTTATGAAGTTATATTCGTGGACGACGGTTCCACGGACGGCTCATGGCACGAAATAGAGAAAATAGCTCCGTCCGCGGCCTGTGTACGAGCCATAAAACTACGGGGCAACCAGGGCAAATCCATCGCCCTAAGGGCAGGTTTCAGGGCCGCATGCGGCAATGTCGTATTCACTATGGACGCCGACCTGCAGGACTCGCCCGACGAACTGCCCGAAATGTACCGCATGATAACCCGCGACGGCTACGATATGGTATCCGGGTGGAAAAAAAAGCGCTACGACCCTCTGTCCAAGACAATACCCACCAAATTGTTCAACTACGTGGCGCGCAAGGCTTCGGGCCTCACCCTGCACGACTTCAACTGCGGGCTGAAAGCATACCGCAGTGAAGTGGTCAAATCCATAGACATCTACGGCGAAATGCACCGTTACATACCTATGCTGGCCCAGGGAGCCGGTTTTTCCAAAATAGGAGAAAAAGTAGTCCAGCACCGCGCCCGTAAATACGGACACACCAAATTCGGACTCGAACGCTTTGTCAACGGCATGCTCGACATGATATCCATCGTCGTTTTGCGCCGTTTCGGACGCCGGCCCATGCATTTCTTCGGACTGGTAGGCTTCCTCATGTTCACGGTAGGCTTTTTCAGCGCGGCATACATAGGCATAAACAAGCTGTACATGCTCGCCGCAGGACAAAAGGCGATCCTCGTTACCGACAACCCGTGGTTTTACATCATGCTGACCATGATGATACTGGGGGTACAGTTCTTCATGGCGGGATTCATAGGCGAGATGATAGTAAAAAACCGCAGCCACATGCCCGATTTCAACCTCGACCGTGAAATAGGTCCGGCTACGGATAAAACTCACGGAGAAACAAAACAGAAATAACAACACCTAAAAGGCAGGCACTAAAACAATAAAGAAAGACACTATGGACATCAAAGAACTATCTATGGAAAGAGCCCGTGAATGGCTCTCCGACAAATACGACAAAGCCACGCGCGAAGCCGTAGCAGACATGATAAAGAACGACCCGCAGGAAGTAGTGGAATCATTCCATAAAGACCTCGAATTCGGTACCGGAGGCATGCGCGGCATAATGGGCGTCGGGACCAACCGCATGAACAAATACACGATAGGAGCCGCCACGCAAGGCCTGGCCGACTATCTCAAAGAACAGTTCCCCGGACGCCGGATATCCGTAGTGATAGGCTGCGACGTGCGCCATAACTCGGACAAATTCTCGCGTCTTTGCGCCGAAATACTCTCGGCCAACGGCATCAAAGCGTATCTTTTCGACTCGTTCCGCCCTACTC
>Ga0137298_10712_pt1 | contig 23978 bp, 25 predicted proteins | sample RamsorincwithD2O_2_FD_97182 | JGI IMG/M metagenome (GOLD analysis project Ga0137298, IMG submission 97182) | Mouse cecal microbial communities from Vienna, Austria - Glucosamine amended with D2O | ecosystem: Host-associated > Mammals > Digestive system > Large intestine > Cecum | place: Austria...
AGAACAGCAAGAACAGGGACAACCATCAATGTAAGTGTAAGTGCAAGTGAAACATTAAGTGGATGGGCTACAGGAGGAGGCTATACGTATTGTTTAGGAACATCAGTTAAAAACACTACATCGGCTAGTACATATCAATATACGGGATTAACAGACTTGACTGGATATACATTAAAAGTAATAGTAAAAGATAGAGCAGGAAATGTAAGTGATGAGAAGACACTAACGACTATGACAGCGGGAACTAAAAATTTTGCTTATACTGGAAATGTTCAATCATTTACAGCTCCAGAAACGGGGAATTATAAATTAGAAGTATGGGGAGCAGAAGGAGGATATAATAGTAGTTGGAGCTATGGAGGTAAAGGGGGGTATGCTGTAGGATATATAAGTTGGACAAAAAATACTATAGCTTACATATGCTGTGGAGGACACCCAACTTATGGGAGGGGCTACAATGGGGGTGGACTGGGATCGAGTAGCTGGGGTGCTGGCGGCGGTGGTGGTGCTTCTCATGTTGGTGTCGAAAGCGGAACGATAGAGAGTTATAATGGAGATAAGTCTAAACTTTACATTGTTGCTGGCGGTGGAGGAGGCGGAGGCGGATCGGGGTGGAGAGAGCAAGGGCAAGGTGGATATGGAGGTGGTGCAACTGGGGGCATTGGAGGGTCGAAAAATTGGAATCCTAGCAGCGGAGGTACGCAAAATGGGCCTGGAAGTGGTACATCAAACTGGGCAGGTACTGTTGGGGCTTGGGGAAAAGGCGGGGATACTAATTCTTCATGGAATTTAGGAGGAGGAGGCGGCGGTGGATTGTATGGCGGCGGTGGAGGAGCGTATTACGGTAAAGGCAGCACAGGGCAAGGTGGCGTGGGCGGAGGTGGGGGCTCTGGGTATGTAGGCGGAGTGACGAATGGGCAGACTATTTCAGGCAATCAATCTTTCCCAGCACCAGGTGGCGGAAATGAAACAGGGCACAGTGGTAACGGATATGCAAAAATAACTTTAGTCGAATAGATTAAAAACTCCATAGGTTTCTATGGAGTTTTGCTAGTAAAGTAGATGTGCTACTGTTGTGGTAATGGCACAAAGTACAATGCCACAAATTGTAGGTAGTAGGAAGGAAAGTGCTGTCCATTTTATACTCTTTGTTTCCTTGCGAATGGTAAGCAGTGTTGTCGTACAAGGAAAGTGCAGTAGTGTAAATATCATCGTGTTAATTGCTGTAAGAAGTGTCCAGCCATTTGCTTGTAATATTGGAGCAATCCTGGATGTTTCTTCTAGGTTTACGAGTGTACCAGTTTGCAAATAGCACATCAAAATAATTGGCAATACAATCTCATTTGCTGGCATACCGAGTAAAAAGGCGGTGAAGATATATCCATCTAATCCAATGAGTCTGGCAAATGGGTCAAAGAAGTTGGCTATATAATATAGTAGGCTTTGGTCGCCAACGGAAACATTGGCTAAAATCCAAATGAAGATACCAGCTGGGACAGCGACAGTCAAGGCTCGTGCAAGAACAAATAACGTACGGTCGAAAAGCGAGCGAACGAGTACCTTGCCAAGTTGCGGTTTACGGTAAGGTGGCAGTTCTAACACAAATGAAGATGGCTCTCCTTTGAGCAAGGTCTTACTTAAAAAATTGGATACGACCAAAGTCATAAACACACCAAGTAAAATCACAGCAAGCACACAAAGTGTGGATAAAAACGATGCACCCTGTGAACATTGGCTGGCAATAAAAATACTAGCAATGGTAATTAGAAATGGAAATCTACCGTTACAAGGTACAAAAGCATTGGTTACAATGGAAATTAGTTTCTCACGTGGCGAGTCTACAATACGGCAACCGGTAACGCCGGCTGCATTACAGCCAAACCCCATGCACATCGTAAGGGACTGCTTTCCGGGAACTTCCCGCACGACAGAAAAGTTTATCTAAATTAAAAGCAATACGAGGCAAAAAGCCACAATCTTCTAACAAGGTAAACAGTGGGAAGAAAATTGCCATTGGTGGTAGCATAACTGCTACAATCCAAGTAACCGTACCATAAATCCCATCCATCAAAAGAGAAAAGAGCCAATCTGGGCAGTGGATAGCAGTAAGCCCGGCAGAGAGAAAGTTCCTCAAATGCTCAAAGAGTACACTGAGCAAATGCGAGGGATAATTTGCTCCAACAATGGTAAGCCAAAAGATAAGCCCTAAGAAAAGGAGCATAATGGGAATACCAAATTGTTTCGAGGTTAAAATGCGGTCCACTTTTCGTTCCAAAGAAGGGCTTTCCTTTCCTTGTGAAAGCACCTCTTGGCAGACTTTCTCACTTTGTGCAACAATACTTTCCGAAATGAAATCTTTGAGATTACTTCGAGAAAGTCCTTGCTCTTCTAACAAGGAGTCGCACAAGGTAAGATAGGAAGAAAAGCGGTAATCCTCGAAATCTGCACCAGCAAGCAATTCTTCTTGAATACGCTGGGTTAGAAGCACATCACCATCCAGCAATTTCAAAGCAATCCAACGTGTTAAGTAAAAAGAAGAGGGAGCAAGGTGTTCCTGAATGGGTTTTTCTAAGGTATGAATACAACTCTCTAAAAAGGGAGCATAAGAAACTGGGTGAGGATTGCAAGCATTTGTATTTTCGCAAGCAAAAGCGATGGCTTCTAATAAATGCGTGATGGTCTTTTTCTTACGAGCAATTGTACCAACAACAGGTACACCCAACAAAACAGATAAGCGGTCTAAATCAATCGAAATGCCCTTCTTCTTTGCCTCGTCTAATAAATTCACACATACAATTAAATTTTGCGTAATTTCCATGGTCTGGTAAACCAAGTTCAAACTACGTTCTAAACAAGTAGCATCAACAATGACGACCGTAACATCTGGCTTGGAAAAACAGATATAATCTCGTGCAATTTCTTCTTCCTCAGAATGAGATAAAAGAGAATATGTGCCCGGAATATCTACAAAACGCAACCTTTTTTCCTGATAGGCTGCGTAACCGAACTGCATTGGCAACCGTTTTGCCAGGCCAGTTTCCAGTATGTTGGTGCATCCCTGTTATTTGGTTAAAAAGTGTGGACTTTCCTACATTGGGATTTCCCGCAATCGCAATGGTATAGTCATAAGACTGGTCAGCCTTTTTCTTAGAAGACAAAAAAGCAGAAGAGAATTTTGTCATAGCAATCACCTCTAGCGTCAGAAATGTATTTTGTGTATACTATTCAAACTTTGTAAATGCGTGCGTATTATTGAAGGTAAATTTTTGTTGCGTCAATGGAACGAAGGGCAATGGTTGTGCCACGAATGGAATAAGCAGTAGGGTCGCCAAACACACCCGTATAAAGTGGCGTGATGGCACTTCCTGGAACAAACCCAAGGTCGAAAAGACGTCTACGAAGGGTAGGGTTAGCTTGCACATCTTCAATTTTAGCTATTGTACCAAAAGGCAGTGTATCTAAAGTTCTCATCATCTGTACCTCCTCTTTATACGATATGGAAAAGCAGGTATTTTTGTGAACTTCCGTCAAAATATCTTGAAAAAAAGAAAAATATCCGATAGAATAAACAAGAAAAAACAAAAAAGGAGAAAAGTCATGGAAAAAGTAAGAGGATTTGAAGTAGCAAAAGGATTTGAAGATAAAAACATTCATCTTCCAGTTCGCAAAACAAAATTATCTGCTGGATATGATGTAGAAGCAGCAGAAGATACCATCATTCCACCGTTCAAACCAGGAATGAAACCGACTCTAATTAAAACAGGACTAAAAGCATACTGCCCAGAAGATGAGTTCTATATGCTTGTCAATCGTAGTTCTAACCCATTCAAAAAAGGATTAGTGCTTGCAAACAGCGTTGGCATTATTGATAGCGACTATTATGGAAACCCAGACAATGACGGGCATTTTATGTATGCTTACTACAATTTCTTTGAAGAAGAATTAGTGGTAAAGAAAGGCGATGTCATTGGACAAGTTATTTTCCAAAAATATCTAACCGTAGATAATGACAATGCAGAAGGAAAAAGAGTTGGTGGATTTGGTTCCACAAACCGCTAGAAAAAACGACAAAAAAATTTTTATGTAAAATGGTAAAAGTTTTGACTTTTGCCATTTTTTATAGTATAATAGAAACGTAGTTAGAAAGAGAATCAAACCCTTTATGACTTCAAAATTTTTTACAATAGAAAGGAGATCTCGCATGTTTAGTGTAGGTGATAAAATTGTATATCCAATGCATGGCGCAGGGACAATTGATGCAATCGAAGAGAAAGATATACTAGGGGAAAAACAATCATATTACATAATTAAGATGCCAGGTGAAGTAAAGGTAATGGTTCCAACCAATAAAGCCGAACAAATCGGAGTCCGAAATGTAATTGGAAAAGAAGAAGCTATCAAAGTTTTTGAAATCCTTGAGGAAAACGAAACCGAAATGTCGGCAAACTGGAATAAAAGATACCGTGATAACATGGACAAAATGAAGAGCGGAAGCATTTATGAAGTAGCAGATGTAGTTCGCAACTTAAGTTTTAAGCAAAAAGAAAAAGGGCTTTCAACTGGAGAAAAGAAAATGCTATCTAATGCCAAACAAATTTTAGTAAGTGAACTTGTTCTAGCAGAACACGCTTCTGAAAATGAAGTAGAGGACTTAATCGCAAACAAGATTAACCTATCCTTCAAAGAATATAAGGTACAAGACGATTTAGATACAGGACTTGACTTAAATACCAATATCGTCAATAAATTTATTCCATTTGAAGCAACAGGAACATCTGAAGATTAAAAAAAGTAGACGACGAAAAGGTCGTCTATTTTTACGGTATAAATGCAAATTTTGTCTTTTGGTGAAACCCACAAGAAGGATTTTGAGATTTTATGTAGAATATTATAGTAGATAAAAGAAAGGTAGCCAAAATGGTACGATATAGTGATGAGTTAATTGAAGAGATCCGCTCTCGCAATGATATAGTAGACATTGTTTCGCAATATGTCGTGTTAAAGAGAAGTGGGCGAAACTTTATGGGACTTTGTCCGTTCCATCATGAGAAATCACCCTCTTTTTGTGTTTCGCCAGACAAGCAGATATTCCACTGCTTTGGCTGTGGCGTAGGCGGAAACTCCATTCACTTTACCATGAAAATGGAGAATTTAGACTTCAAAGATGCACTTGAAGTGTTAGCTAACCGTGCTGGAATTGAGCTACCAAAAACAGGTAGTGAATATGATGACAAAAAGGCAAGGCTTCGCGCAAGAGTGTTTGAAATTAATGAAATGGCGGCCAATTTCTACCATGAAAATCTATATTTACCAACCTCAAAAATCGCACAAGAATATATTAAAAAAAGAAAAATGGACAACAAGACCTTAAAAAAGTTTATGATTGGCTATTCAGGCAACTTTAATGAGTTATATCAGACCTTAAATAAAGCAGGATTTACCGAAGAAGAAATCTTGGCGTCTAGTTTAGTCAACAAGACAGACGATGGGAAATTTATCGATCGTTTTCGTAAAAGACTCATGTTTCCTATCCAAGATATTCGTGGCAAATTCATTGCTTTTGGGGGAAGGGTGCTAGACGATAGCAAACCCAAATATGTCAATTCCCCAGAAAATATTGTATATAGCAAAGGAAGAAACTTGTTTGCCCTCAATGTGGCTAAAAAGACTGCTTCCAAAAAGTTACTCATTGTAGAAGGGTATATGGATGCTATTTCGCTTCATCAAAGAGGGATTGATTATGCTGTTGCCTCACTTGGAACTGCACTGACCGAAGCCCAAGGAAGATTACTTCGCAGAACTTCGGAAAAGGTAATTATTGGCTATGATGCAGATGGAGCAGGACAAGCTGCAACCTTACGTGGACTTGAAATTTTGCAAAACCTTGGTTGCGATATCCGCATTTTGCAAATTACAGGAGCAAAAGACCCAGACGAATATATTGTCAAATATGGACCAGAACGCTTTGAAAAATGCGTGGAAGAAGCCATCTCTTTTGTGGAGTTTCGTGTTAAATTGTTGAAACAAGAACTTAACTTAGAACAGACCAATGATAAAATTAAATTTTTGAAAGAAACATCTAAGATTTTAGCAAGAGTGGAAAACGATATTGAAAAAGATATCTATATTGACCAAATCGCAAACACGTATCAAGTATCTCGCGATGCTTTGTATGCGGAAATCCAAAAACTCAAAAATCCAAAAAACAACCCAGTCAAAAAGGTGTTAGATAAGCCAGAAGAAAAACAAAAAGCAGAGAAAAAACAGGAATATGACCCCAAAATTCTAAAGCGTGAAAGTCTGCTTATCTATCTATTACTCAATTACCCGGAAGAAAGTTATGCGAGGTTAAAAAATGGAATTCGTTTGGAACAATTAAAAATTGAAAGAACGAAAAAAATCCTCGAAAAATTGTATGAAGAAATCGAGAAGGGAAATAGTAATACTAACCATATTATTGACTGTTTTGAGGAAGAAGACATCATCCAGTATTTAAGTTGGGTTATGGCTTACGATTTTGAAATTGGAGAGGTACAAAAAGGTATCGAAGATATCTTAAATACTTATCAAAGAGAAGCTTTACTAGACGAGAAAAACGATATTCTGAAAATGCTAGAACATCCAGAAGGGCTTGTTAAAGAACAGACACAAGAATTGGAAAAGAGGCTGAAGGAACTTATTGGTCTTTTGGCGAAAATGAAGTAGGAGGTATATATGAAAAAGGAAGTAGAAGCAGAAACCGAAGAGAAGAAAAAAACGAAGCAAAAAGAAGCGGTAAAGAAAACTGAAAAAGATAAAGAAGAAACCAAGAAAAAGGAAACAAAAGCCCCAAAAACTACTTCAGAAGGAAAAAGCGAGAAAAAAGAAAAGTCGGAAAAGAAAGTAGAAAAGAAACCGGCGAAAGAAGAGAAAATAGAGAAGAAAGAGAAGGCTGAGAAAAAGTCAGTAAAAGAGGAAAAAATAGAAAAAGCCAAGAAGAAAATAGAACAAGAAGAGAAAGAAGAAAAAGCACCTGTTCCAGAAGAGAAAAAAGAAGAACCAGAAAAGAAAGCAGACGACAGCAAGGAAAAAGAAAAGGTAATGGAGATTATTCAAAAAGCGAAGAAATCTGGAAAAATTACCTATGGCGAATTGGCAAGCGAATTAGACGAAGCAAACCCAGAACAGATTGACAAAGTATTCGACGCTTTTGAAAGCCTTGGCGTAGACATACTAAAAGATGATGACGAAGAGCCAAACTTTGAAGATTTAGAAGATGTTGAGGAAATCAAACTCGAAGAAATCGATGTCATGAACATTGATGGTGTTAGTACAGATGACCCAGTTCGTATGTATCTTCGTGAAATTGGTCGAATTCCACTTTTAACCTATGAAGAGGAATTAGAACTTGCACAAAAAATTCTAGAAGGGGACGAAGAAGCAAAGCAAAAACTAGCAGAGTCCAACCTAAGATTAGTGGTTAGTATCGCGAAAAAATATGTAGGAAGAGGAATGCTTTTCCTAGATATTATCCAAGAAGGAAATATGGGACTGATTAAAGCAGTGGATAAATTTGATTACACCAAAGGTTTCAAATTCAGCACGTATGCAACTTGGTGGATCCGTCAAGCCATTACCAGAGCAATCGCTGACCAAGCAAGAACCATCCGTATCCCAGTTCATATGGTAGAAACCATCAATAAACTCATTCGCACCTCAAGACATCTATTACAACAACTAGGACGTGAGCCGACGCCAGACGAAATTGCAAAAGAAATGGAATTACCAGTGGAAAAAGTAATGGAAATCCAAAAAATTGCGCAAGACCCTGTATCTCTGGAAACACCAATCGGAGAGGAAGACGATAGCCATTTGGGAGATTTCATTCCGGATGACGATAGCCCAGCTCCACAAGACTCCGCAGCCTATACCTTACTCAAAGAGCAATTAGAAGAGGTTATGAATACCTTGACACCAAGAGAAGCAAAAGTATTAAAACTAAGATTTGGTCTTGAAGATGGAAAAGCACGAACCTTAGAAGAGGTAGGAAAAGAATTCCAAGTAACGAGAGAGAGAATTCGTCAAATTGAAGCAAAAGCACTTCGTAAGTTACGTCATCCAAGTAGAAGCAAAAAATTAAGAGATTATATGAACTAAGCAGGAGGCGTTATGGCAGGATTTAGTATTGTCATGCTTATTATGTCCATTTTTGTTATTGTTGTTATTATTAGTGTGATTGCTCTGATATGCCAAGCGGTTGACTATGTTTTTGAAAGCATTGCTTTAATGGATATGAGCAAAGAAAAAGGCTTACCGTTACCTGGAACAGCATGGATCCCAATTTATCAAAGATATGTTCTTGGTAAAGTAAGTGGAAATACAGCATTAGGAATTGTAGCATTGGTAGGAGATAGTGTTAGTTTGTTAGCAACCTTTCTTAGTTTCTTCTGGTATGGAGAAACACCTGGCAATTTGCTATGGCTTCTTGCTACAAGTGCAAGAATTGTAAGTTTTGTTGCGATTATGGTAACATCTTACCAGATTTTTACGCAAAGAAAAAAGAAATATGCTGTTTTATATACCGTTTTTAGTATTCTAACATTTGGATTCTTAAGAGCTATCTTCCTTTTTGCAGTACGAAAAGGCGAGAAAAAAGAACCAGAAGCGGTTTAAGAAAGTAAAAAAGAGGTGGAAGTCAAGCAATTAAGCAAGAATGGCTACTACCTCTTGCTTTTTACCATTTTTTGTGGTATACTAGACATAGATGTTGTGTTCAAACAACAAATTTGAAAAACTAAGCCACAAGGTTTAGGAGGTAAAAATGGAAAAAACATATGCAAAACAAAATATATTTCATTATATAGCTGAATTCTTTCGTTCGATTGGAGCATCTGCTAAGGCTGTATTTGCTACCGATATCGAGGAGGAAAAAGAAGGACTAGAAGCATTTGACACTTCTAAATTGAGCAAAGAAGATGCAAAAATTCTAGTCGCTTTACAAGAGAGCCAAGCAGGCGGAGTTGCTGGAATTGAGAAAGCACAAGCCAAAAGAATAGAAGCAATCGACTACCAAGATAAAGGAAAAACCTTCAAAAATGGTATGAAAGCAGAAGAACGAGAAGCAGTTTCAGAAGAAGTAGCAAGAGAAGACAGCGACGAAAGAGAGTTAGATTGAAAAGTAAGAGGAAAGGGATAATACCCTTTCTTTTTTTTGACTATGGAAAAAAAGAAAAAGACATGATAGAATAAACAAAAAAGAAAGGAAGCAAAAAAATGGATTTGAAAAAAGAGAAAACAAAGAAAGTTATATTTTTTATCTTTACGATTATATTTGTTACTTTGACTATGATTGGAGGTGTTTTGGTAATTATGGGAAAGGTCAATAATGCAGGATATGCAGCTATTCCTTCCTTGTTTACTATGATATCTTCTATGCTTTATCGTAACAGTAAAAAAGCAATCGAAGAAAATACGCAAGAAAAGAGGTAATTGATATGAAAGAGATTGAAAAAATAGCGGAACGTATGTTAGAAAAACAAAAGATTTGTTATCTTAGTTCAGTAGATAGCGAAGGATTTCCGAATACAAAAGCAATGTTACGACCACGTAAAAGAAATGGAATTTCTGAACTCTATTTTTCGACCAATACCTCTTCAAAAAAGGTACAGTCTTTCCGCAACAATCCAAAAGCCTGTGTCTACCTTTGTGATACCCTCTTTTTCAAAGGGATTATGCTAAAAGGAACGATTGAAGTGTTAGAAGACCAAGAACACAAGAATATGCTCTGGAAAAAAGGAGATACCATGTACTATCCAAAAGGGGTAACTGACCCAGATTATTGCGTATTAAAGTTTACTACTATTTCAGCGAGATATTACCATCATTTTCAGTCAGAGGATATGGAGATTAGATAGAAGGAGAGAAATATAATGACGAGAAAAAGAATATGGATTGAAATAGGAGCAGGTCTGGTAATCTTAACACTTGGTATTTTAATCGGAATGCAACTTCCGAAAAAGCCAGAACCGATTATCTATACACAAAAGGTGGAAGATAATCACAATGTCATTTGCCTGAATGAACGCGAATATGTGCCATATAGTTCAATTACTCCAAAGGCTAGAGGAGAATACCTAGGGTATATTGAGGAAGATAAGCAAGAAAAAATCTATGCTTGGAAAAACTATGATACGAGCGATTGGATTATATCCTATTCAGTAGGAGAGGCTATGCTCTATCGAGAAAAGAATGGAAAGAAAAATCCAGAAGGAATTGGAACAGGATATTCATGGGTAAAAGGAGAGGGAGATGTTTTTTGTGCGGTTATCGAAGACATTTCCGAATACCAGCAATATACGAATATTTTAGTAAGAGGATTAGAGATTAACGATATCAACCATAGAGGAACTTGTACTTTTTCATTGAAAGAAGATACTGTTTTAGAGTGGAGAAATGTACCAATTGACAAGTCGCAATTAAAAGTAGGACAGACAGTTTCCATCCGTTCAGTTGGAGGAGCCTCAGAAAGTGCACCAGCACATTTGGGACATGTAGATAAAGTGATTGTCCTAGATGATAAGTTAGAATAAAAGGAGAAAAATATGGCTACAACAAATGAATATATCGAATATGTATGCGAACAAATTCAAGGAGTTGGAGAAATTCGCTACCAAAAAATGTTTGGAGAATATATGGTCTATGTGAACCAAAAACCTGTTATCATTGTTTGTGATAATGTACCGTTTGTAAAAATGTTAGACTGTATCAAAGAGAAAATGCAAGACGCGGAAACTGGTTATCCATACAAAGGAGCAAAAGAGCACTATGTATTAGATATCGATAATTGCGAGTTTTGTAAAGACGTGGTGTGCGAAATTGAAAAAGTAACACCAATCCCAAAAAAGAAAAAATAGGAGGAAAGAAAAATGGAATTTGTTATTAAAGGTTTGGTTCCATTGGTTTGTGTGGGAGGCATTTTGTATTTAGCACTTTCCAAAAAGAAATATAGGCAAGATAATTCAGGCTCTAAGGAACAAATTATCCAATATTTCAAAGAGAAAAATGCAACCAATGTAGAAAATGGAATTCATACCAAAGATTTACCAGAATTTATTGCCAAAAGTTCATATCTCTTATTGATGGTACAAGATAAAACACTTCTTTTCAAAAAAGGAAAATATTTTTTGAATGAAGAAAAGGAAGAGAAGAATGTATGAATGAATTATACCTCAGTCGAATTGCATTAAAACGACAGGAAATACCGAATTTTGTGGAGTATCCTTTTTCCATTCCGGTTATTCAAGAATTTAATGAAATAGAACTAAATAGTCCAGTTACATTTTTGATTGGCGAAAATGGAATTGGCAAGTCTACTTTTATGGAAGCAATCGCAATGGCAATGGGGTTAAATCCGGAAGGCGGGAGTCAAAATTTTCATTTTTCCACGTTTGACGACTATTCCCAACTGTATCAATACTTGCAGGTATCGAAATTTGGTGTTCCCAAAACAAAGTTCTTTTTACGAGCAGAGTCTTTTTATAATGTGGCAAGTAGTATCGACCGCGATTATAACGATGGTATGAGTGCAAAGTTAAATGAGAGTTATGGTGGAAGTTTGCATGAGTGCTCTCACGGAGAGTCGTTTTTGCAGTTAGTCGAAAATCGCTTTTCCGACCATGGGTTATATATTTTAGACGAGCCAGAAGCGGCACTTTCTCCTACTAGACAAATGACCTTATTATGCCTAATTGACCAACTGGTAAAAGAAGGCTCACAGTTTATTATTGCAACACATTCCCCGATTTTAATTTCCTATATTCACGGCAAAATATTGGACTTAAACCGTGGATTTTGCGAAACAAAACTAGAGGATACAGATATTTATCAGACCTATCAAGATTTTTTGAAAAATCCGTATGGCATGCAGAAGATTTTATTTGAAGAATAGGAAATAATGTCGAAAAGGTTATCCACATTTTTTTGAGAAAATGTGGATATTGGTATTGCCAAACGCAACCAAATGTGGTATAGTAATATATGCTTATGGCGAGATAGCTCAGTTGGCTAGAGCATCCGGTTCATACCCGGCAGGTCGGTGGTTCGAATCCACTTCTCGCTACCAAAAAGATACAAGGGGAACTAGCGGATAAAACTAGTGTCTTTGTATCTTTTTTATTTTATAAAAGAAAGCGGTGATAAAATGAAAAAACTTATATTTATGCTAGCAATTTTGGTAATTGGACTACTTCTATTATTCGGGGGTTATCAAGCAATATCGAATTATCTTGTGATGACCGTGCCACTTGTCTTGCATATATAATATATCAAAAAGAAAAAGAGCGACTAAAAGTCGCTCATAGATACAAGTTCAATTATTTTATCTAACGTATTCAAGATATCTTCAAATGAAATGTTTTTTGCATAGTAAAATCTTTTTGTGTAGTTAGTCCAATGATTAAGTATTGTTTGATCCGTCCTTAGTAATGCTATAACTTCTTTGAATTCATCAATATCAATGTTCGTTTCACGATTTCGAAAGGTATTCTTTATTGCACGGAATAATTGCTTCTTATCGATATTCTCATGAAACAATATGTAGATATCATAAAAATCTTTTAATCTAGTATTGAATATACTTCTTGTAATAATTGTTTCAAATTTTTCTGCTAATATGGTTTCAACAGTGTATGCTAAAATAGGGATTTCTCTTTCTTCAAATATACATGGATAGTTATATTCAATTTCTTTGGGAGTGATAATATCTCCAGTAGATACTTCAATAAACATATTTACTTTTAATTGTTCGAATATTCCTAACACATTTATTCGAAATCCACCATATTCATCTTCAGCACGAATATCTTTTATATCTAGTATTTCAAAATGTGTGTTATCCTGTAGGTCGATTGACAAAATTTCATGAAAGATTTCATCAATATTTTCTTTTTGAAGAGTAATGCTTTTTAAGGAGGCATCCATATCTTTCGTTGTTCTCATATCTTCGCCAATAATAGAAAACAGTAGCAATCCACCTTTTAATATAATATTGTGTTTGTAATTACTAACAGAAATTCGATCTAAAATCTTCTCAAAGAAAAACATTTGGTATAATTACATGGAAATATCGCTATTTCCATTTGCTTTTTTCGACACAATACTTTTCAATTTGCCATAATTCATATTATAGTAAGACCTCCATAATTTCTCTAATCTTTTCTTCCATATTCAGTACTTTAGCATATTTCATCAATTTTGTAAGATTTTTATTTTTAGATTTAGCGTAATTTTTCAAAGCACTCGAATAGATTTCGATATCCATTTTGGACTTATATTTTATAATATCACATATCGTTTTATCCATATCATAAATCTTAATCTTATGTCCCATAGGAGATTGTATTTCAATCACTCCCAATTCTAATAAATCTCTAGGAATATACGTTAACCTAATGGTATCATTTTTGATTAAATTTCCGCCATAATTACTAGGAACGAACATATACAAAGTTTCAGGGACACGATTGCTTAAATTATGAAAATATAATGCAGTTTCTAATGAGTAGATAGCACTTGAATTGGATATTTGATATTTCAGGTATTTATCTTCGATACTGTCAGATAGCATATAAAAGCCTCTAGCAATTCGGATTAGTTGATTTTCTCTAACTAATTGCGTTAAAAAAAATCTTGCAATACCATGTTTTGTAATTAACTCAGTAGTAACATAACCATTATTTTGTTTTGCTATCTCTAATATTCTATTTTTATTCATAGTTAAGATTTCCTTTCATAAGGCAGTTATATCATATTTCCTTATAAAAGTAAATATGATATAAAAAGTGTTGTTTTTGGATATTGCCACAATCTAGTATCTCTGTATACAGTGGTTAATCATAGTATGTTTGTGAATGAAAAATATATGCGAAAAACAGAAGGCTAAAATTCTGTTCTACTTAAATTTTATCTTTCCCATTTACAAGTTTCGCGATATAATAAAAGCACAAAGGAGAGAAATATGAGAATTGTAGACATTATTCATTTATTAGAAAAATATATCTTGTTAGGTGGAATTGCACTTGTACTAGCAGGCATTGCCTTTTTTATCGGATATAAAGTGATTTACCAAAAAATAATGAAAGGTGAAAAACGCATTACTAAACGCAAGATGGCATTGTATGGCATTACTATTCTGTATCTTGCCATTGTGTTTGGAGCCGTATTCCTAAACCGTGCCAGTATCTATAACACGCCAAACTTGCACTTACTTAGTTCGTATTGGGAAGCCTACCACAATATGAAACCATCACTCGTTCGCAACATTATCCTCAACATTTTACTATTTGTCCCATTTGGCTTTTTGTTACCACATTATTCGGACAAGTTCAAAAAGGCATATACCACCATTTTCATTGGATTTTGCGTGAGTGTATCGATTGAACTATTGCAGTACATCACGAAAATTGGAATTTTAGAACTTGACGATATCCTGAACAATACCATTGGTGTATGGATTGGTTATGGACTGTACAAAACAATATATGTTTTGAAACACAAAGAAAAACGAAGTTATCTTTTGGTGTATCTACTACCCATCTTTTTGTGTGGGATAACCTATGCTAGCATTTGGGGCATTTACCAAGCCAAAGAATTTGGCAATCTAGATATTGAAGCCAATTATCGCCTAGCGGTTAAACAAGCCAAAATAGAAACCGAGATAGAACTAGAACAAAATCCAACGATTCAGCCAATCTACTATGCTAAGACCTTAACCGAAGCAGAAACAAGGCAAAAGGCAGAAGACCTATTTGCAAAATTGGGAACAAAAATAAAGGAAGAAGATACAGACTTATACGAAAGTACAGCTATCTATTACTCCGAAAATCGAGCATATAGTGTGTGGGTAGAATACCAAGGCGGTAGATATACCTTCACAGACTTTATGGGATTTGGAAAAGACCAAAAACCAAGTTTTCAGGCAGGTAGTACAAGAGAAGAAGTAGAACAAGCCCTTGCAAAACTTGGTATATCCATACCAAGCCAAGCAGAGTTTCGAGAAGAACAAAGACAATATGTTTTCTCTGTAACCAGACAGGAAATTGAGGGAAGCGTTATCGATGGGACCATTTGGGTAACCTACAATGATGATGGTTCCATTTCGAAAATGAACCACAACCTCATTACCTATGAACCAGTAACCGAAAAAGAAATTTGCAGCCTAGCAGACGCCTTTGCGGAAATTCAAAAGGGAAATTTCCAATGGAAGCAAGACAAGATACAAAGCATTGTAGTACAAACGGCAGAATTGAAATATCGCTTGGACACCAAAGGATATTATGTACCATATTATGAATTTAGTGCAAAAATTAACGAAGAAGAGGCGAAGATTGCTATTCCAGCACTTCGCTAGAAAGGAAGAAACAATGAAAAATAGTAAGATAACATGGAAAATTACACAAGGAATGTATGTATTAACCAGCGAAAAAGGAGGCTGTATTGTAGATGCAGTATCACAAGTAAGTGGAGGAGATAACCCACTCATTAGTGTCGCTGTTATGAAAAAGAACTATACCAATGAATTACTAAAACAAGGAACAAAGTTTGCTCTTTCGGTATTGGGACTTAGTGTTAATCCGGCTATTATCAAAAACTTTGGTTTTCATTCGGCACGAGATTATAACAAATTTGAACAAGTGGAAACCGTACAAGTACAAGGTTTACCAGTCATACCAAACTCACTTGGCTATATGATATGTGAAATTGTAGACAAAATTGAAAATGATACCCATACCATATTTATTGGAAAACTAGTAGAAGCAGATCTGTTTTCGGATGAACCACCAATGAGTTATGCGTATTACCAAGAACATAAGGAAGAACTACTAAAAGTAATCACCGAAGCAGGAAAGACCGCATGGATTTGTTTGGCTTGTGGCTATGTATATTATGGCGACGAAGTGCCAGCGGATTTTAAGTGTCCTGTTTGTGGCGTGGGAAAAGAATTATTCCGAAAAAAAGAATAACCGAAAAAGCAAATTCGCTATTTATGGGGTGTATTTTGGAAGAGATATTTGCGAACCTAAAAGGGAAAGGAGGTAAGCAAATGGATACCATTAAGATTGGAAAATTTCTTGCAGAAAATCGTAAAAAGAAGAAATTAACACAAGAACAATTAGGCGAAAAAATTGGAGTAACTGCTAAAACGATTTCCAGGTGGGAAAATGGCAACTATATGCCAGATATTTCTTTATTAAAACCATTAACCCAAGAATTAGGCATTACACTCAATGATTTTATTTGTGGGGAAAAAGTAGAAGTGGAAAATTATCAGCAAAAGACAGAAGAAAATATGGACCTCATTCTACAAGAATATTACCAAATGAAAAAACAAAGAAAAATTTTGAGAATTTGTCTTCTAACAGCATGTGTCATCTTGGTTAGCCTGGTTTTTTATGTGTGTACCATATTAGGAGCGTCCCTCATGCTCTTATCCGTTCATGAAAAAGAAGTGGTAACAGATATTGCACGTTATACAGAAGTGATTGGAAAAGAGGCAAAAGGAGATTACCAAAACAAATGGGGAATGGACGAAAGCATTTTTCCACAAACCGTACAAAACAAGCAAGTAAAAGACTTCAAAGTTATCTATGAAAACGCATGGGACGCAGAATTTTTAGGGTATTTAGTTATGGAATATCCACAAGAAGAGTACACCAAAGAAATGCAAAGATTACAGGAAGTTGGGATACAAGCATATCAAGGAAATTATGGAGTAACAGGATTTTCTGCATATCAATTAGTTACGATGGAAGCAGACGATTATCATGGATTTGTTTATGCGATTACAGACGGAATTAGCAAAATTATTTATGTAGAAATCATCTTCTGTAACTATTTCCTAGACATTCCTTATCAGCAAGAAATACCGACAGAATATTTACCAGATGGCTTTGATGCTAGCATAGATAATCCCTATCAGAAATACAAAATGAAAGAAAGTAATAAAATTTTTTGAAGAGTCACGTAATTGTCACTTTCCTTGGATACAATAACAACAAAGGAAGGTGATGGAATGAAACAACACAAGATGGCTGATTTGAGTGTTGTTGCCCTACTTACGCTCGCCGCCATCGCAGGAGTGCTACTCAAAAGTCAATGAAAAAATTGACGAAAAAGAAAAAAGATCCCCCAAGAAAAAGCAGATAATTTTGAAAGTTATCTGCTTTTGTGATATAAAAAATAAAATGCAACCAAAAGTTGCTAGTAAATGCCCAACCAACATTCTACAATGAAATACGAAGGAGGAAGTAGTCTAATGAAATTTGGAGAGAATTTACAAAATTTAAGAAAAGAAAAAAAGATGTCGCAAGAAACACTGGCAGAAAGAGTGGATGTTTCGAGGCAAAGTATATCTAAGTGGGAAAGGGGAGAAAGTTATCCTACTATGAGCAATATCCTAACATTATGTGAGATATTTCATTGCAAGTTAAATGACCTTGTTCACGAGGAGATAACAGACTTTCATTCATTAGATGAAGAAATACAAATGAATGTTGTAAAATTCAAAAAAGAAAAACAAGACAAGATGAAAGGATTGAGCAAAGCCCTATATATTTTGGCGAGAATTGGGAAAATTATGGTTACCATGTGTATTCCCATTGTAATTGCCACTATGATAGTCCTTGGGTGCTTAATCAATCTTGTGGAAGTGGAAAATGGCACGATTACCGTCAAAGGATGTGATGACGTCATTACAGTTGAAGAAGAAAATGTAGGAAATGAGCAAAAAATAAGTGTTAAAATGAAACATATGGTAATTGCGGACGTAACAAACCAACAAACCATTCTAAAAATGAAGGAAATGCTAGAAAACCATACAAAATTTGAAATGATTGGTTATTTAGAAGTAGGCTTTCTATTCTTGATTGTCAACCTATTCTTATATCGTATCATACTAAAACATTTGGAAGATCTATTTGTCAATATCAATAATGGAGATACCCCATTTACCTTAGAAAATGTAAAGCATATCAAACAAATGGCATTTTTCATGATTGCAACCATTATCCTACCCAATGTAGCAGGAAGCATTTTTGAAATGGTATTGCAAGCAGACCTAAACGTTGGAGTTGAAGCACTTGACGTGGTTGAAATCCTATTCCTATTTAGTATGGCATATATTTTTGAATATGGCTATGAAATTCAATTAGACTCGAAAGGAAAAATGTATGGAGAAGAATAATAAAGAAAAAATCCTAGAACAACTAATGGAGAGAACAAAAAAGGCAAAAGAAGAATGCGAAAGTATCTATGAAATCATGGAGAAAAACAAAGTCATTGGTCGAAAAAATAAGCAAAAAATCATGCAGGAATTACAGGAAAAATGTCAGGTTTCATGCAAAGAAGCCGACCAACTATATAACCTTCTAATGGAAATCCAAGTAAAGAAATTTTTTTCTTAAAGAAAAAGCAGATAATTTTGAAAGTTATCTGCTTTTGTGTTATCCTATTACTAGCATAAAAAAAGAGGGATAAAAATGGAATATAAATATTTATTAGATATTGGACTCATTATTGCAGTGGTAAAGATTTTTACCATTCTAACACAGAAAATTAAAATGCCAAAAGTGCTTGGTGGCTTAATTGCCGGAATTGTACTAGGACCAGCAGTTCTAAATATTGTGCAAACCAGTAGTATTTTAGAAGCACTTGCCAAATTTGGAATTATCTTAATCATGTTCCTAGCCGGAATGGAAACCAGTGTGAAGAAGTTTATCGCCAATAGCAATAAATATGTTATTATTGCTATCACAGGAGTTCTTGTGCCACTTGTTCTAGGAATTTTGTGCAGTTTTCTTTATGTTCAAGATATCAAAACTAACTTATTCTTTGGTGCTGTTATTACTGCAACGTCGGTAAGTATTACGGTAGAAACGTTAATTGAAATGAAGAAAATTAAATCCAGTGTAGGACTTGCTATCCTTGGTGCAGGCGTGGTAGACGACATCCTTGGCATTCTATTCCTGACTGTTATTATGAATAGTGGGAACTTAAGTTTAGCAACTTTTGGTATGGTATTTTTGAAAGTGATTCTTTTCTTTGGTATTGCCCTTTTATTAGCAGTTGTATCTTTCAAGGTCTTTGAGAAAATTGAGGAAAAAGATACGAAAACCGACCAAATGCCAACGTATTCCATTGCTTTTGCCTTGCTATTAGCCTATCTAGCAGAAATGCTTGGCGTTAGCGGAATTATTGGGGCATATATCGCAGGATTAGTCATTGGAAACACAGAAAAAGGAAGAAAAGTACGAGGAAAGATAGATTTAGTCGTTCACATGATATTCTCGCCTATCTTCTTTGCTAGTGTAGGGCTCAAACTGACCACTTTGCAATTAGAAAAAAACGTATGGTTATTTATTTTTCTCTTTACGGCAGTTGCAATCCTTAGCAAAATTATCGGAAATGGCTTGGGGGCTAAACTATGTGGGTATCCGAAAAATAAAGCAATCCAAATTGGGATTGGAATGGCAACAAGAGGCGAAGTCGCTCTCATTATTGCAGACGCTGCCAAGGGAGTACAGTTAATCAATGAAGAAGTATTTTCCATTGTCGTAATTACGGTTATGCTAGTAACTCTCATTACTCCGATTTTATTCCATTCCAGTTTCCAAAAAAGCCACAATTTAGAGGAAGAGCAATTACTAGAAAAAGCATAGAAAAGGAAGAAATGGAAAAGATAACAATAGAATAGGAGGCAAAAATGAAACAAGAAAAAATCAATCCCATTTTGAAATTAGCAGAGATGGAAACGTTTTTAACAGAACTTGGATGTACCTATACCATCCACCAAGACAGTACCGAAAAGGATTATACCTACCTGCGACCAGGAGATATTTGCATAACCATTAAAAATCCAACTTGGGAATATCCGATGTATATTGACCTCGAAAAAGAAGGAGAATTTTCTCTTTCTTACTATAAATGGCACAACCACTATTACCCAGAAGAATGGGATTTTCAGCGTATGCAAAAAGATTTGCAAGACCTATTGCAGAATAAACGATGTGAGATTATCTTAAATTCCACAAAAAGGTGGCTATACAGTGGACTTTCTGAAGAAAAATTAGATGACACTTACGAAGCACAAAAAGAGATAAAATTGCTACCACGAGAATTCCAAGCCGAATTAGAGCAAGAGGAAGGAAATCTAGAACTCATTTATTGGGATAGTAAGGGAAATATTACCAAAGATATTCCAAAGAAAACGCAAGAATGACTTGATTTTGGAAACAAAATCCGATATAATCTATATTCGTGGGTGTAAAGCACCTGCTTTGTCCAATGTGCAATGGTATTACCACTGCACAAATTTAAAGAATGGGAGGAAAACCACATGGACAAATTGCGGAAGAGCTGGATGCTCTATGCCGTTTTGGTCTGTGCAGTTGTGGGGCTAGTGTATGCTGGCTTCAAAATTGTCAGTGGACCAAATACGCAAGAGCAAACAGCGCAAGGCGAGGTACAATCGCCCTCTGGAACGGAAAGGGAAGAACAAACCCCGACCATTCCACCAACGCAAGAACCCAAGGAAACCCAAACCACGCAAAAGCCAGAAACTGCTGAGCCTGAAAACCAGGAACCAGAAGAAAATGTTCCGCAAGGAGAAGACCCGCAGTCGACGGGAACAACGCAACCCATCAAGCAAGAAAACCAGACCAGTAGTACGACCACAGGTACTAAACAGCCAACCTCTACGACACCGACCCAAGGCACTGACCTGCCGAACAGTGGTGACGAGAAAAAAACAGAGGAACCGCCAGTACATATCCACAATTGGAACGCGTGGAGCTACGCAAATGACCAAGAAGAGGAGAGAATTTGCTCTTCTTGCAAAAGTATAGAAACGCGTCCTCACAGTTTTGCATTACAGGATACCATTTACCAAGATACGGAAGATGGGCTCCATAAGGTAACCGAGAAATATGCCTGTACAACTTGCCAAACGGCAAAGTACGAAAACAGTTTCTCGTTACCCCACCAGTATGGCGATGGCAAAGAAAGTACTGAACCCAATAAAGACGGTACACACACCATTACCACAACGTGGGAATGCAAGGACTGTGAAAATGTCCGAGAAGAAGAAAAAACGGAAAAGTGCCAATTTGGAAGTTGGTTGTTTGATAAAAAAAGTTTGGATGTCCGTCAGTGTAGCGTATGTCGCTATGAGGAAACAAGGAAGCACCAAACGACCGAACAGCCGGGAACCAATCCGAGTCGTCCGAGTTGGCCTGGAGGCGGTTCTGATAATGAGGGAGTAACCCACTACCATTCGTGGGGTGAGTGGACGTACCAAGATGATGACAAGGAAGCAAGAACCTGTACATCTTGTGGTACGAAAGAAACACGACCTCATACCTTTGCCAAAGTAAGCACGGCAAGTGAAGACAAGCAAGACGGAAACCATGAGGTAACTGAGAAATATGCTTGCACAACCTGTCAGCAGGCAAAGTATGAAAATACTTTCACAGAACCGCATCAGTACGACAGTGGCACCAAAAATGCTACTGCTATGGTGGACGGTAAGCATTCCGTTGAAGCGACGTATACTTGCACGGTTTGTGGCAACGTCCGTACGGACACGAGCGAAGAAGACTGTCAATATGGCGAATGGAGACTTGGTGAAAACAATGAGGACATCCGCAAATGTACCCTGTGTACCAATGAGGAAACACGTCCCCATGAACATGGACCAGCACCGGAAGGGCTGAACTATGTGTACCAAGCGTCCAACAGTGATGGAACCCATCGGCTGGAAGCAACCTATACCTGCAACATGTGCGGGCAAGAGGTGGTAGCAAGCCAGAATGAGCCTTGCTGTTATGGCGATGTCTCTTACGAGCAAACCGGTGTGAACGATACACATCTGGTGGTACAAACTTGTAAGGTATGTCAGTATCGGCATGAGGAAGAAGGCACTTGCGAACCGACAGGTGAGCTGAAGCTGATGAAAATCTATGCTCAAATCTATGAGTATTATGATTGCGCTCTCTGTGGCGATGACTGTCTGCGTAAATATCATACGGAGCATAGGTTTGAACCGTGGGAAGACCATGGACCAGACGACCATATCCGCTATTGCATTTGTGTAGAGGCAAGGGAAACTGCGGAGCACAATTTTGTGCAGCAGGATGGAGCAATGGTTTGCCAAGACTGTGGGAGACGTGTAGAGGCTCCCGAACATAATCATGGGCATGGAGTCTATGATGGTATGGATTTGATGGACATTATATTCAGTCCTGCGTATGACGAACTGATTACTTCAAACCAGATTGCCAATCCCAATCCATCGCCTTATAGCTATTGCTTCCGGTATGATTTCCGGTGTTCGGTATGTGGTATAAAATATTCTGTACACCAGAGTCACACGTTCGAGAACGGTCAATGTATTGGCGGATATTGTGGTCATATCAAAGAACCACAATCCGAAGCAGATCCAGACGATGGAGCTGAGGAAGGAACGAAAACCTTAGATCCAGCAACTATTCCGCAAGTAGAAGCGCTTCCAAAACAGGAAGACCTTCCGGAAGGCGAACCGCTGGAAAATGGCGATGGAACTGAACCGGAAAACGGGCTTGAGCCTGAAGGAGAACCTGAAAAGGAAGCCGAACCAAGTGAAAAATCCGAACAACCATTCCAAAAAGTGAGCATGGTTTGCTTACTTCAGACTGCTGACGAATTCGTTTGTCAGCAGTCTGTTTTTGGTTGTTGAAAAATCTTTCTTTTTGTGATATGACTAAGAAGAGCAAAGGAAGAATGAAAAAGAGAGCAGGGGGAAATACTAAAAAAGAAAGAGACGAGAATTATGAAACAGAAAAAAGTTATATTAGCCATTATCATTGCTGCCATTGTCGTAGCCGTGATTGGAATTGGCATTTGCATTTGGCTCATTGCAGTCGAAGCAGAAAACAAAAAATTGGATGCGGAAGCCCTTACCCTAAAAGAAAATTTGAAGGTGGAATTTGCACAAGAAGTAAAAGTGTCAGATTTCATACAAGAACTCAAGGGAAAATTGCTAGAAGACCCAGTCATTGCAACCGAAAACTTAGGAGAGGTACAAGTTCCAGTTCATTTTGAAAACATCAAAAATCGCAAAAGAAAATTAACCTTTACCATTCAAGTCGTGGACACGACACCACCACAAATCTTTAGTGGTAGCACGTATACAGTAACTGTGGGCTATACCAAGAATTTAACTGATGTGTTGCTCAGTGGGGATAATGCAGACAATACCCCAAAAAGAGAAATCTTAGGGGATTATGATGTAAGTACCGTTGGAAATTATCCACTAACGTATGTGGTAACAGATGCGAGTGGAAATCAAACGAAAAAGGAGTTTACTTTGCGTGTAAAAGAAAAAACTACTTCTACCACAACGACCGCAACACAAACACCAAAACTGCAATTTGCAGAGGTAAAAGAAATGCATAAAACCGAGCAAACAAAAGTGGGAATTGATGTATCCAAATGGCAGGGAGAAATTAACTGGCAAGAAGTGAAGGAAGCAGGCGTGGAATTCGCCATGATAAGACTTGGCTACCAAACTGATTATGACGGAACCTATGAAATAGACCCATATTTTGAAGCCAATATCAAGGGTACAAAAGAGGCAGGCTTACCAGTTGGGGTATATTTCTATTCCTATGCCAAAAATGTGGGACAAGCCAAAGAACAAGCACAATGGGTAACTGAAAAACTAAAAGGCTATTCATTGGAGTTACCAGCTGCCTACGACTGGGAAAGTTGGACATCCTTTAACAAAGCAGGTATGAGTTTCCATACCCTTAACCAATGTGCCAATGTTTTCTTAAGAACAATCGAAGAAGCAGGTTATCAAGGAATGTTATATAGTAGCAAAAATTATTTGGAAACCATGTGGCACAAGAGCAATTACCCAGTATGGCTTGCTCAATACAATACCCATGTTACCTATGGCGGAGATTATT
>Ga0137298_10728_pt1 | contig 23704 bp, 21 predicted proteins | sample RamsorincwithD2O_2_FD_97182 | JGI IMG/M metagenome (GOLD analysis project Ga0137298, IMG submission 97182) | Mouse cecal microbial communities from Vienna, Austria - Glucosamine amended with D2O | ecosystem: Host-associated > Mammals > Digestive system > Large intestine > Cecum | place: Austria...
AAGTAGCTACCAAAATTACAGACTACCTAAAGTCAACAGATCGCATGCAAAAGACGATTGTATTCTGTCCTACCGAAGACGCAGCAGATAGGATGCGTAAAGAACTGATTAATCTTAACAGTGATATGGTGCAGAAACATTCAGATTATGTCGTACGTATTACTGGTGGCGATAAATTTGGCAAGGATAAGTTAGATTACTTTATTTCTGTGAGTGAGAAATATCCCGTGATTGCGACAACCTCGAAATTACTCTCAACGGGTGTAGATTGTAAAATGGTCAAGCTTATCGTACTAGATGAAGTAGTTGGCTCTATGACGGAATTTAAGCAAATAATTGGACGTGGCACGAGACTTCGTATCAATGAAGGGAAAACGCATTTTGCTGTCATGGATTTTAGAGGAAACACTAAACAATTTGCAGACCCAAAATGGGATGGTCCAGTAGAAGTTAGCCCAGGATATGCACCAGGCAACGGTGGTGACACGAGGCCCGTATCTGCGAGTGGAATCATCACTTTCAATATTGACGAAACACCGATTGTAGATGCTGATGGGTGTAGGGTACACGTCGTCAATGAAGAGGTAAAAATTTATGATTTTGAAAGCGGCAAGCTAATCCGAACCGAGAGTATGTCCAATTATATCAAACGGACGTTTACGGAAATGTTTCCGACGATAGCGGATTTTGATGACATTTGGTTTGGTGTCGCATCGAGAAACATAGCAGAGCATGATATCGCGGCAAAAGGTATTGATCTAGAAGCATTTAAGAACGAGACTGATGCGGAAGATGTAGATGACTATGATCTAATCCGTGAGCTGGTGTATAATTTACCGGCAAAATCACGCTATGAGCGAGCAAAGGCAGTCGTGGAGGGTAGCTTCTTAAATAGATACCCGGATGAATTTCAGAAGACGATCATTAATCTACTTCTGGATAAGTATGTCCAGTACGGGCTAGATGAGATCGAAAGGCCGTCCGTACTGAAACTTGAGGAATTTAAACAATATGGAAGTCCAGTTAGGATTGCTGAAAAGTTTGGTGGTACGGATGCATATGACAAGATGACTAAAGATTTAATAAGAGAACTATATAAATAGCTTTGGAGAGGATAGCAGATGGCAAGTATTTCAACATTCGTTAAATCGTTGCGCGATATCATGCGAAATGATTCGGGCATCAATGGCGATGCACAGCGTATAGAACAAATTACTTGGATGTTATTCCTGAAAGTTTATTCCGAAAAGGAAAAAGAATGGAAGTTTGAAGATCCTAGTTGGGTTTCAGTTATTCCTGAAGAATGTCGGTGGCAGAATTGGGCTCACGACGATTTTACCGGTAAAGCCATCACGGGTGATAAATTACTCAACTTCGTGAACAATACTCTATTTCCAACTCTTAAAAATCTTGAAGTCGCCAGTGATACGCCAATCAAGAAGTCAATCGTGAAGACTACTTTTGAAGATGCAAACAACTATATGAAAGATGGAGCACTGCTTCGGCAGGTCTTGAACGTAATTGACAGTATTGACTTGGGCGATTATGAGCAGTCACATGCCTTTGGTGAAATCTACGAATCAATCCTTCGCGAACTCCAAAGTGCTGGTTCCTCAGGTGAATTCTATACTCCACGCGCAGTGACGGAATTCATGGCAGAAATGGTAAAACCGCAAATCGGCGAAAAGATGGCAGACTTTGCGTGTGGTACTGGCGGGTTTTTAACGAGCTGGATTCACCAGCTAGAAAAAGAAGTCCAAAGCACTGCCGATCGTGAAGCTTTAGGCTCTTCAATTTATGGTATTGAGAAGAAGCAATTTCCGTATATGCTTTGCATCACGAATATGCTACTTCATGGCGTGGATGTACCACAGATTTATCATGATAACTCGCTCGCAAAGAATGTGCTTGATTATACCGAAAAAGATAAGTTTGACGTAATCTTGATGAATCCACCATACGGCGGTAACGAAAAAGCAGATATCAAAAGTCATTTTCCGTCCGATCTGGCATCCAGTGAAACTGCAGATCTATTTATGGCGGTAATTATGTATCGTTTGAAGAAGAATGGCCGTGCGGCAGTAGTTCTCCCGGACGGATTCTTATTTGGTGCTGATAATGCGAAAATTGCGCTAAAGAAGAAATTACTAAGTGAATTTAATCTACATACAATAATTCGCTTACCCAGTAGCGTCTTTGCGCCATATACCTCGATTGCAACCAATTTATTATTCTTCGACAATACCGGGCCCACTAAGGAGACTTGGTTCTGTCGTATGGACATGCCAGATGGATATAAACACTTTAGTAAAACTAGACCTATCGAATCTAAACATTTTGATAAAGTTAGAAGGTGGATGAAGGCAAAAGAGCGCGTTGCTACTACAGAAGATTTCAAAAATCCGGACTTTGACTTATGGAATGATGTTCGGCATAATAAGGTCGAGACGGACGGGGAGACAACTCAGTTAAAAATGACAGCCGAGGAGATTATTAACGCAAATTATAACTTAGATCAATGTGGATTTCCGCAAGAAGAAAAAGTAATTCTAAGCCCAGAAGAAACAATTACAAATTTCATTACTAAGCGCGAGGCGCTAGAGAAAGAAATCGATGCAAAATTAGAAGAACTAAAACAACTATTGGAGATTAAATAATGTCCAAGATTTGCGATGATTTACGTGTGGCGATATTGCAATACGCTATGCAAAGCAAATTAACTAAGCAATTGCCAGAAGATGGTAACGCAAAAGACTTGCTTGAGCGCATTCGGTTAGGTAGAGCGTCCCAAAATAGGAAAATTAGGGAAATCTCAGATGACGATGTATTATTTGATATCCCGAAAAACTGGAGATGGGCACGTTTTGGGGAAATTGTAGATTTTAATATCGGCAAAACACCGCCAAGAGCAGAAGCGTCTTATTGGGGTGATGATATCCCGTGGATTTCAATTGCTGATATGCCCGAAAACGATATTTTACTAGACACTAAAGAAAGAATCACTAATAAAGCGTTCAGAGAAAAATTTGGCACAAAAATATGTCCAAAAGGCACGCTAATCATGAGCTTTAAGTTGACTGTGGGACGTTGCTCGATACTCGGAATTGATGCGGTTCATAATGAGGCGATTATTTCTATAAGCCCACTAATCAATGATGATTTTGCATTTAGAGATTACTTAGCGCGGGTGCTTCCGTTCTTGTCTAACTATGGTGAAACAAAAGACGCAATAAAAGGCAAAACCTTAAATAGTGGTAGTCTCAATAATCTCATAATACCTATCCCGCCGCTAGCTGAGCAAAAACGGATTGTTGAGAAAATCGATGAACTCATGGTCTGCGTTGATGATTTAGAGCAGTCAACTAATGCTCTCACAGCACTGAAAAAGGCTTTTTCAGATGAAATTAAAGCAGCTTTATTGCAATACGCTATGCAAGGCAAATTAACTAAGCAATTGCCAGAAGATGGCAATGCAAAAGATTTGCTAGAAAAAGTTAGGGCTGAGAAAGAAACGCTAATTGCTGAAGGTAAAGCCAAGAAGCAAAAGCCACTTGAGCTGATAACTGATGATGAAATTCCGTTTGAAATTCCGGGGAATTGGAGGTGGGTGAGATTAGGTGAAGTGGTGACGGTTCTTGGCGGAAAACGTATTCCTGCTGGTAAAAAACTTACAAAGGAAAACACGGGCCATGCATACATTAGAGTTTCCGACATGAAAAATAATTACGTATCGACTAGTGATTTGCAATATGTTTCGGAGGATATATATACTGGAATTAGTAAATATGTTATTAACAAAGAGAATATTTATATAACTGTAGCTGGAACAATTGGGCGAGTAGGTAAAATTCCACCAGAACTCGATGGGGCAAATTTAACTGAGAATGCCGACCGATTAGTTTTTAGTAGCGTAGATCAGGACTGGTTAATAAAATGCTTAGATTCGCCAATTATTCAAAATCAAATATGTGACGCTACGACAAAGGTTGGTCAGCCCAAACTTGCTATTAAGCGGATCGAGGCATTGTTGGTACCGTTCCCGCCACTAGCAGAGCAAAAACGCATCGTCGAGTGTCTAGATGAGTTGATGCAAAAGGTTGATATAATAGAAACATTGATTACAAGTAAGTAAAATGAGTGAGTTTAAAGCAATAGATCTTCATATTCATACATTACGCACACTCAGCGACAATCAAGACTTGGCGTTTGATGTCGAACGTCTAAAGAAATATGTGTCGAAGTTAGAACTAAAGGCTATAGCAATTACAAACCATAATACATTTGATATGGCGCAGTTCAAAGAGATTAGCGAAGAGCTAGCCGGCGAAGACGTAGTGGTATTCCCTGGTATAGAATTAGATTTAGAAAACGCACATATACTCCTGATTGCTCCACAGGATTCAATAGAAACTTTTTCAAAACAATGTGAAGAGGTTAGTAAGAAAGTAACTACACAAGAATTTACGCTGAATCTTGAGGAATTTGATGAGATTTATGACGGTTCACTGGACGATTATTTGCTCATACCGCACTATAAAAAATCTCCGGCAATGCCGCTGAGCGTAATCTCTAGAGTTAAGACAAAGATTGTTGCTGGTGAAGTACAGAATCCGAAAAAGTTTGAACTGATGAAGAAGGATGAAGGGGAAGAACTGTCTCCAGTTATGTTTAGTGACATTAGAATGGGGATACTCGATGACCTGGAATCAGAACCAGCACCAAAGATAACATATGTATCAATTGATGACATAACTATATCAAATCTAAAGATTGCTTTAGCTGATAAGAAATACGTAGCATTAACAAAAAATGGTGAAGATAAGTTTATCATTGATCCAAATCTAACCTCCGCCTCTTTAGGCTTAAACGTTGTGCTAGGAAAAAGGTCCTCGGGGAAAACACATCTTTTAGACGGCATAGCAAATATTTATGGAAATGATGATACTCTTTATGTAAAACAATTCGAAATAATCAATCAGTGTACAGATAATAGTTTTAATGAACTAGTTGACTCCCAGTTTATGATGATTACTGAGAAATATCTATATGGCGTTAAGCATTTAACTGAGTCCGTTTTGAACACTATGGACGAGAATAGCATTTGCGCAGAAATAGATAGGTATCTTTCATCGTTAAAGCAATACGCCGAAGATACTGTCGTTATGGATGTATATGCTAACACCAAACTATTCAACGAGAATGAATTTACCAATGTCGATGATACTATAGGAGAAAAACTCCTCACTAGTCTAAAATACATAATTGATAATTCAGATTACTCAAAGAGACTTTCTGAAAGTAAAGTCATATTGGAGCAAATTTATTTAGACATATTAGGTGAGCATAAGAGTAAGGCGCTATCGGCTAGATTAAAAGAATACGCTAATAATATAATATCATCTACGAAATCTTCTCTAGCAGCTAAATCATCTAGCAAACCAGTTCAGAATCCGAATTTGTATAACATTGCTAAATCTCTCATTATTAATAAGGAATTTGATAGGATTATAATCCAATTACGTAAACAATCTAAGATTCAGCGACTTGGAACTAGGTATGGGAGATTCAATATTGAAGTATCAAAAGGGGTGTTTAAGAATGTCTCGGAGTTACAGAAATACCTCGGAACCAATGAACCGCGACACGAGCTATTTAATGCCGAGTATGATAAACCGCATAGATTTGTCAAGGCACTGAATAATGTATCCAATTTCGCTAAACCAGAACTGATTTACAGAACATTACTAAAAATCCAAGTAAAACCACTTAAAGATGATGGCGGCAACATATCCAAGGGAGAGCGTGCCGAGTATATATTAATAAAATTACTTGAAGAAGCAAGAAACTATCGGTTATTCCTATTCGATGAGCCTGAACCGTCCTTTGATAATCCGTTTATTGGTAAGGAAATCTTAGAACGACTAAAAGAGCTCGCTAAGGATACTACCATTTTCGTAGTCACTCATAATAATACGATTGGTGCATCAATGGGCCCAGATTGCATATTATATACAGAACAAACTGATGGTCAATATCGAACATATGTCGGTAGTCTAACTAGTGAGAAGCTAATAGCATCTGACGGCCAGGAAGTAAGTACTTCAGATACGATCATGCGGACATTGGAGTCTAGCCGCGATTTTTATAATAAACGAAAGGAATTATATGGAAATATTGAAAATTGAAAATGGTCTTGCAAAATACCGATCAGGAGAAGACTATTGCGATATTAAGACTATTGGCAGAGATGAGCTACTGAAGATTTTAGCTACAATATATCAAGATGATAATGCAACCATCATCAATCCAGGGGCCGACGCTGAGTCTATTCAAGATCCAGCAGCAAAGATTATCTTTATAAATATCCTAGAAAAGTTAAACGAATTTTATGACAAACGCGACGAGTTAAAAAATGACATAGGCTCTATATTTAAAGATGCTGAGGAACAATATAAAGATGATCTCAAAAGCGCGTAGATGACCTTAGTGAGACGTTGATGACATAAACGATAACACTAGAGTTTACAATACAAGAGCGCTACGTAACGCGAATTTGAGGCTTCTGCGTCTATTGTCGGATTTTACCGTGACTAGCTCATCTAGTGATTAAGTAAACTATCAATATCAGATTTACGATAACGGCGAATCTTCTTGATTCCGAAATATACTGGCCTTAACACGCCGCGCTTATCCCAGTTGCGCAAAGTATTCGGGCAGACGTGCAAGATCTTACTTGCCTCGCCTAGCGTGATAATTCTCTCCTCGGTTTCCTCGCCCTTCATATAATTTATTATATAATAAATATCGAGAACTGGAGTAAAACTGTGAATCAGAAAAATGTGAATGAGCCTGATGATTATTTAGCGCAGCTATACGATCTATATGGTAAAGGTAAAGAGGCTTGTAGTATTTTTCAGGTGGAGATACGGCGTCTAGTTGATAGTATTAACCCAGAAAAAGACATGCTCTCGTGGTCCGATGAGGAGCGGAGGGCGTTTGAAGATGCTTTTAGGAGGCTCGACCAGCTCTCGAGCGACTGGTATGGGTCGGTGATGGGTATTCTTAATCAGATCCCGCTAATTAGCCTTAGAGCACGGTTTTCCGCGAACGTAAAGACTACCGAGGGTGAGCTGTGTGCCCTATATCCGCAATATCTCCAAGCTAGCTGCATGAAAGTTCTACTACGTCTCTACGATACTATGAAAATAAGAACTGAACGTCTGCCAGATATTTTGAGAGCCTACGAAGAATTCTGCCGTGATACTGAGAATGCACCGAAAAAGCGCGGGCGCAAGTCTACAATCTATCGTCTAACCTATGACGACATGGCTGGCGTTTTGCGTATCAACGACATTATCGTGCATAAATGTAATGTCGAAAGCGAACTTGATAAGGCAATTAGAAAAGCATTAAAAGCTCCAGGTAAGAAGATTGCCGTACGCGGCAATTTGCGATCGAGCATTAGCCGTACCAAAATCCCTAAACCTCTGCAGAAACTAATGTTTGTGACTAGTAAGGGCGTCTTAAGGTTGCGCGCTGAGATCTCAGCGAATGATTTGCGAGAGTATGATATTGACCGCGCGGAAATTGATTTAGAATTGCAACAACTCTTATAAAATATCTCTGTAAATTTTTGAATTTCTTTGCATTGGTTTGAGGAAGCCAATGCGTTTTTGCTTTCTGTATGATAATCAGGGCATGAATAACAGCCGCGATCATATCAAATTGGCTTATGAATACACACCGACAGAAATTAGGAAGCTGGCGAAATTCTTCGAGCTTTTGCGTGATGCGGAGAAAGCACAGGAAGGATGTAATGAAAATCAAGAATGTAATTATCAGACCAGTCATGCCAAATAATGGACTTATAGGATTTGCCAGTATTACGCTTGGCGACGATATGGCACTTAATTCGATTGCGGTTTATCGTAAGCTCGACGGTAGTGGGTATCGCTTAGTCTACCCAACCAAAAGCCAGATGAAGATGAAATATATCTTCCATCCGCTGACGCGGCGGATGAGCAAAGAAGTTGAACAAGCGATCTTTGAGGAATGCAAGAATGTGTTTGAGAAAAATTGTGATGATCGATACGATAAAACTGACTTGCGATATTGAGAAACTTCCAAGCCAGATTCGCTTCACCGAGAATCAAAAAGGCGTAATCAAAAGCATCTTTAATCCGGCCAAAGAGCAGAAGTCGACTGGTAAATACTTCCCAAGAATAACATTTATCAAGCAGCCAGTACGTGGCGGTCTGCGTCAGCATGTGCAGATAGAGTTCTCTATTCCGAAGCTACTCCATGGCAACAACTTTAGCGAAGTCTGCGATGCGGATTTTAACGACGTCGTAGAGGCTTTGCGTTACGCGATTTGGCAACTAGATATTGGTTGGCGACCAGAGATTCCATTAGAAGAATTCCAGGTAACGAGAATTGATTATAGTAAAAACATTATCTTTAACGACGGAACGACGGTGACGCAGATTATTAAACTACTTAATACATCTAGTATTAGTAAGGCGATCGACATTTCTAACGGAGAGTTTAGAAACGGCGGACAAATCCTACATCTGCATACTGGCCGACGAGATATTGCGTTTTACGATAAGATTTCTGATCTCAAACGCTCGAAGATTAGCGAGAAACGTTCGGAGGGAAAAGACAATCGTTGTCAGCTTGGGTTATTGGATTCGCTACGGCAAAAGTCGAAGCTGGCGGTTTTGCGCTATGAAATTCGCCTAAATAGCGTACGTGAGATTAGACGGAACCTACGACTTATCAAACAAGATGTAGAAGATGTAAGCTTTCGGCGACTGTTTTCTAAGCAGTTTTCCCAGGCAATACTATTGCATTGGTGGCGGGAGATTTTCCGGACAATTCCGAAGATACCACTAGATAGCGTAACCATGATGAATCAGTTCCTGGGACTTTTGGCGAATCCTGAAGCGAAGCCGCAACGAGCACTGGCGACAATGGGTGCACTGCGTCTCTATGAGGAACCAGATTTTGATGAGCGCTTTGTGCGCGAAGTATTTGATAAAAGATTTAAGCCAGGGTCGTGGAATCGAAGTAAGAAGCTACTGCTCAAACCCGAGGCGCCGAAAAATTTACAGCATTTATTACAAATTGAACAGACTATTCGTGAGATGAAGCCGCTAAAACTGGAGAATCTACTATGACCTGATGAAAACTTAAGCTAAATCAAGATATAATAGTAACAAAGAGTGAATTAAAGGAGGTATTATGTCATACCGTAACAATAAATATGCTGGTATGAAAGCATTTCTCATCGCAAGAGTATCAGATCCGAGCCAAATCGAAGCTCTGCCTGGGCAAATCTTGCGATTGAAGAAATATGCGGATCAATTAGGCTTAGATGGCGAACTATTTAGTTTCGATGAGACCGCTTACAAGGAAGATCGGCGACGTTTTCGTGAGATTGTCGATAAAATTGCTAGATATAAAGGCAAACGCATCGCAGTTTTTGATAAGATTGACCGCTTTACGCGCGACGCATCCTCGGATATAGTGCGAATTATGAAGGAGAAAGTTAAAGAAGGAAATCTAGAGCTACACTTCCCATCGGACGGATTGATATTTCACCAGAACTCACCAGCTTGCGACAAGACACGCCTCGGTATGGGAATGGTGTTTGGCGAATACTATTCGGCGGCGACCTCAGATACCGTCAAACGTAGCATTGACCTGAAAATTAGTAACGGCGAATATCCGGAGAAAGCGCCACTTGGATATAGTAATGTAATGATTAACGGTAAGAAAGAAATCATCATCGATAAAATGCGCGAACCGTTTATCAAGAAGGCTTTTGAGCTACGCTTATCCGGCATGTCGGTTGGTGATATTGCCGAAGAAATGCGGAAACTCGGATTGACTAGTAATATGCCGAATCCGAAGCCAGTCTGCAAGGCGGCTATCGCGAAGCTCTTTACTAGTAAGTTCTACTACGGTATCGCAACTATAAAGGGTAAGGAGTATCAACACAAGTATGAACGCTACATCACGAAAGATACGTATGATGAAATTCAGCGGATTAGCAATGCTAACTACTCGGCTAAATTCCATAAAAAGACACATTATGAGTTTGCGTTCCGGGGGATCCTCAAATGCGGCGTTTGTGGCTGCAGTATGAGCTCATATACGAAGAAAGGGCGCGTCTATATGCGCTGCTCTAATGCGAAAGGCAGATGCCTGAATAATGCAACCGAGGTTGACGTAATTAAGCAGTTAGAGCCGGCGCTTGTAAGTATCTCTATCGGCGAAGATCTAGCGAAGCGGATTTGTGATGAGATGAACAAAGATCAAAAGCGAGCACAAGAACTCCGTGACGCGCAGATTAAGACGCTACGCGACAAATACGCCATGCTAGAGCGACGCAGGGATTTATTATATGAAGACCGGCTCGATGGGCGTATTACTGTGGATGATTATGACGAAAAAGCCAAAATTACCATTCAGGAGATGTGTAATCTTGACGACGAATTAGTGAAGCTAGAACAAAATACAGAAGACTCCGGAATGACCGTTTCTAATCTGTTAAAACTTGCTGCTAATGTCGATGAGTTATTTAAAAGTTCGAAACCAGCTGTGAAAAATCAAATTTTACGATTGGTAGTTTCGAACTTGAAAATCCAACAAAAAAGACTCAACTTCCATCTGTTAGAGCCTTTCGCTACGTTAGTCGATTTGGACTCTCGTAGCGTATGGTGCCCGAGACTGGACTTGAACCAGCACGCCTTGCGGCATATGCTCCTAAGGCATACGTGTATACCAATTTCACCACTCGGGCATAGTCATATTATAACACACTCTGGCGCCAACGTACCCAAAATCGCAGCTTTTACTGGTGTCTACTACCGGTAAAATCAGCATCAGTCCATGTTCGCGCACCTATTACTGGCCCCACTACCAGTAAAGCTCATTCTGCCCAGCTCTCGACACGCAAAAGTAATTTTCAACTCTCCACCCATTTTTCCACAGCTTTTTACAGGTAGCTACCTCTAGTCTAAAATAAGTTAAAAACACAACGCTAATGTTGTTGACACCCCACATCTAGTGTCATAAAATACTTATAAGACACTAAATATGGTGTCACACAATATTAAACCAAGTTAATAAACCAAAATTTATCAAAAAATAAACAGGAAAGGTACAGGAGGTATATTTTTTATGTTCAAAAAAATCGTTAAGCGTGATGGCAGCATCGTAACTTTTGACCCAGAAAAGATCACCGAGGCGATTGCTAAAGCTGGGCTAGTGACGGAGGAGTTCAAGCACGATCGTGCCAAGCAACTTTCTGACAAGGCTGTTCGTCGCGCCGAAGAAACTATCAAGCGCCGCACTCCTAGCGTTGAACAAATCCAAGACATTGTTGAGCAAGTTCTTATGGAGTCCGCCTTTAAGCGCACCGCCAAAGAGTATATCACTTTCCGCCAAGAGCGCAACCGTATCCGCGAGGCTAAGAGTAACCTTATGAGCATTTATAAGACTATTGCTGTTGCTGATGCCTCCGAAGATTCTGATGTCAAGCGCGGCAACGCCAACGTCGACGGCAACTCCGCCATGGGTAAGATGCTTCAGTTTGGCGCAGAAGGCTCCAAAATCTTTGCTAAGACTATCCTGATGAAGCCGGAATTCGCCACTGCTCACGATAATGGCGATATTCATATTCACGACCTTGATTTCTATGCCACTGGTACTCTTACTTGCTGCCAGACTGATCCACTCCAGCTCTTCGAAAATGGTGGTTTCAACACCGGTCATGGTCATCTCCGCACGCCTAATTCCATTGGTAGCTACGCCGCTCTTGCTGCTATTATCCTCCAGGCCAACCAAAACGAGCAACACGGTGGTCAGTCTATCCCGAACTTTGACTACGCTATGGCGCCAGGTGTCGATAAAAGCTACCGCAAAGCCCTCAAGCGCAACCTCAAAAAATATAACGACTTCACTGGTAGTGACCTTAATATTGAGATTCCAGAAGATACCGAGTATCGCAAAAATACTGAGAAACTTGTTGAGCTTGGTGTTCCTGAAGCCGTCATCAAAGATGCTGAAGAGGATGTCGAAAAGCAAACATTCCAGGCTATGGAAGGCTTCATTCACAATCTCAATACTATGCACTCTCGCGCTGGTGCTCAGGTTCCATTCACTTCGATCAACTTTGGCACCGATACTACCGAAGCTGGCCGCCTAGTCAGCAAAGCTCTTCTTGATGCTACCGACGCTGGTCTCGGTCACGGTGAAACACCAATCTTCCCAATCTCCATTTTCAAAGTTAAAGAAGGTCTCAACTACAACCCAACCGATCCTAATTACGACCTCTTCAAGCGCAGCATGGAGGTCTCCGCCAAGCGTCTCTTCCCAAATTTCGTTTTCATTGATGCTCCATTCAACCTTAAAGATTACAAGCCTGGCGATTACCGCACCGAGATTGCTACCATGGGATGTCGTACCCGTGTCTATAGCAGTATCTTCCCAGAATCAAACGGCATCGTTACTGGTCGTGGTAACCTCAGCTTTACCACCGTCAACTTAGTTCGCCTTGGTATCAAACACGGTATTTGTACCGGTGAGCGCCAAGAAGCAGATTGGTCTGGCTTCTACCGTGAGCTTGATGAAAAAATGGATCTTGTCGCCGACGAACTCCTTGAGCGTTATGAATTCCAAGCCAATCAGCATGTCCGCAACTTCCCATTCCTTATGGGGCAAGGCAACTGGTTCGGCAGTGAGAAGCTCAGCCCTAACGATACGCTTCGTGATGTCATCAAGCACGGCACACTTAGCATTGGTTTTATTGGCCTAGCCGAAGCTCTCGTCGCTATGACTGGCAAGCACCACGGTGAAGATGAAGAATCTCGTGAGCTCGGTCTCGACATTATTACGCACATGCGCGAAAAATGCGACGCCTACGCCAAAAAATACAAGCAGAACTTCTCCCTCCTTGCTACACCAGCTGAGGGTATCGCTGGTCGCTTCACCAAGATTGACAAAAAAGAATATGGTGAAATCCCTGGCGTCACCGATCGTGACTTCTACACTAACTCCTTCCACGTCCCAGTTTACTACCCCATCTCTGCTTTTGATAAGGTTGAGATCGAGGCCCCATATCACGCCCTCTGTAACGCTGGTCATATCACTTACATTGAGCTTGACGGTGATCCTACCCAGAATATCGAGGCCTTTGAAGCCGTCATTCGCAAAATGAAAGAATCTGGCATTGGCTATGGCTCTGTCAACCATCCAGTTGATCGTGACCCGGTTTGTGGCTTTTCTGGTATCATCAAAGGTGATCGCTGCCCAGCCTGTGGACGTCTCGAAAGCGAAGGCGATGTGCCGTTTGAACGCTTGCGCCGCATCACTGGCTATCTAGTTGGTAGTCTTGATCGTTGGAATGACGCCAAAAAAGCCGAAGAAGCTGCTCGCGTCAAACACAACGTGAATGGCGTCTATACTACTGGTGAGAAATCCGCTCGTGAAGCCGCCAAGCAGACCCAAGACAAAATGACCGGTAAAATGTAGTATAATTATATACAATATGCAAGACAAGGCTAGTACGCTGTTGCTAGCCTTGTCCCAGCAGGGAAGGCTATAAAAGAGAATTATATTATGCAAATAAGATTATCTGGACCCCTCGAACACGACAATATCGTCAATGGTTATGGTTTGCGTGCTGTTCTCTGGACGCAGGGTTGCCCCAATCATTGCCCAGGTTGTCAGAATCCAGAAACTTGGGATTTTAATGCTGGATTTCTAGTTGACGTTGATGAAGTTAAAGAACGCTTGCGCGCCTTCAAAGGCCAGACCGGCATTACTTTCTGTGGCGGCGAGCCGTTCGTGCAGCCAGAAGCCTGCAAAGAGATTGCCGATTGGTGCCGTCAAGAACTCGGTTGGAATATCTGGTCTTTCTCGGGCTTCACCTACGAAAAAATCCTCGAAATGGGTGAAGCTGAAATTGCTTTTCTCAAAAGCCTTGATGCCCTCATCGATGGTCCATTTATACTCGCTGAACGTGATCTTACTATGAAATTCCGTGGCTCACGCAATCAGCGTCTGCTTCATCTCGAGCACGGCACCGCCAAAATCACCAAGATAGAATAACCCTATCCTTTAATTATAGCATACCCTGTCATAAAAGTCAATACTAAACCCTAAAATTCACTCAAAAAGGTCAAAAAATGAAAGAATTATACATCATCGCCTGCATTTCTCAAGATCGTGGTCTTGGCAAAGCTGGTGATTTACTTTGGCGCATCCCAGAAGATATGCAGTTTTTTCGTACCACTACGCTAGATAGCACAGTTGTCATGGGTCGCAAGACTTACGAGTCCATCGGTCGCCCTTTACCCAAACGCCAAAATGTCGTTCTATCTAGCCAAGATGTTGATGGCGTCACTACCTATCGCGACCAGCCTGCATTAGACGCATTCCTAAAAAGTGTTCCTGGCAAGAGGTTTATTATTGGCGGTGCTAGTCTCTACCAAATGTATCTGGATCAAGCTGAGAAGCTTTATCTCACTGAGGTTGCTTCTACAAAGCCTGCCGACACTTATTTCCCAGAATTCAACCGCGACAATTACACCCGCAAAGTTCTCCAATCCGGCGAACATGAAGGCGTTAAGTACCAAATCGCCGAGTATACCAGAAAGAACCCACTGAATGATTTATCTTGATCACGCTGCTACTACGCCCATGCTCGACTGCGTTAAACAAAAGATGCACGAGATGATCGACCTGGGGCTTGGCAACGCCTCTGCTCTCCATAGTCCTGGTCAGTATGCTAACCGTTTAATTCAAGAAGCCCGCGAGAACGTTGCGCGTCTAATTAATGCGGATCCTTCCGAGATTATTTTTACTTCTGGTGGCAGCGAGAGTAACAATACTGTCATGCATACTTTTGCTGGTCAAGATATTGCCATCAGTGCAATTGAACACCCCTCTGCCATCGAGGCTGCAAAAGTATATGCAAAGCATGTAGAATATATCCCAGTTGATCAGTGGGGGCGCATTAGTATTCAGCACCTTCCGAGCAATGTTCAGCTTGTATCCGTCATGATGGCTAATAATGAGCTTGGTACGCTAGAGCCTATCCAGGAAATTGTCCAATATTATCGCCAAAACGCTGCTTCCCACACTTATATCCATACCGACGCCACTCAGGCTCTCGGCAAAATCCATATTGACGTCAAAACATTAGGGGTTGATTATCTCGCCTGTTCTGCTCATAAGATTGGGGGACCACTCGGTATTGGCTTACTATATGTCAAGAACGGTAGCCCAATCACGCCTCTCATCTATGGCGGACATCAAGAACGTAGATTACGCGCTGGCACCAGCAACGTGCTTGGAATCGTCGGTTTTGGCGAAGCCGCCAAATGGTGTTGGGAACACTGGTCTTGCAAAAAATACCAAGAAGTTAAACAACTCCGTGACCTCCTCCGCCAACGCATCCTCTCAGAGGTCCCCTATAGCAGTGCCAATAGTCCAGAAGGCGGCTGCTTACCCAATATCCTAAACATGAGTTTTCAAGCTGCCGAAGGCGAATCCATCCAGCTCTACCTCGACGCTGCTGGTGTTGCGGTCTCTACCGGCTCTGCCTGTGCAGCGGGAGATCTTGAGCCAAGTTATGTCATTATGGCCACCAAGAAAGACGCCGAAGTGGCCCATAGTAGTATCCGTTTTTCACTTAGTCTCGATGCGACTTCAGAAGATATTAATCAAGTCATGCAGGTTTTACCAGGCATTATTGGGCGCCTGCAGGGAATCAGCACAATTAAAGTAGGAGATTAACCATGGAACAAGCTTGGGTATATTCAGACATCGTCAAAGAACATTTTCTAAATCCTCGTAACTTTCTTATGGGAGATGAGGCCAATTATCCTCATGATGCTGAAGGAATTGTAGGTAATCCCGTCTGTGGCGACCAAATGAAAATGTTTATTCAAGTTAAGGATGAAAAAATTGTCGACGTCAAATGGAAAACTTACGGTTGTGCCAGCGCTATTGCTTCTACCTCAGCCCTATCCGAACTTGTCAAAGGCAAGACTTTAGACCAAGCACTTAATGTTGGCCCCGAAGAGATCACTGCCTATCTCGGCGGGCTACCTCAGCACAAATTCCATTGTTCGGTTCTTGGGCACGAAGCCCTCGCCGCCGCTATCCAAAACTATCGCAATCTGCTATAATACAGTTATGTATATTCGTAACAAACCAGCCGCTGCTTGCTATAAGTTATTGTTAGGCCTAGTAAGCTTAGTCTTATCCTGGTATTTGTTTAGCCAGTATGGGTATTCCGCCTTTCGTCTCTTTCCGACTTGGATCCTGTTAATATCAGCACTATATTTTCTCATCAGTGCTACGATCCTCGCTATTAATGCCCGCAAGTTTACCGGTAAAAACTTGATGCCAGTCCTAGAAGGTATGATCATTCTCGCTTTTTGGCTCATGAGCGGCATTGCCTTGGCTTCGGCCAAATATCATTTCTACCTCCCAGAGCTAGAAGATTGGCTAGTGCTTCTCCTTTGTCTGTTCTTGCCAATCTTGGTTACTTTGGACTGGGTACTGTTTGTCAAAAAAGGTTGTTGGCGCCCAATGATGCCGTTCTACGGTTTAGTTTTACCAGTTTCCTACATGTCAGTGATAATTTTTACCGCAGATTTATTACCTAGCAATATTGATTTTCGTTACCCGCTAGAGATACTCAATGCCTGGGATTTTGGAATTTGGCCTATGCTTAGCTACACAGTTGCAGCTGCTAGCCTTATTCTCATATATGGATATATCTTGTATCTTATCGACTTTGCACTTAGCGGTAAACTTGCAAAGTATATCGTCTTGCCACATTTACGCGTTATCGAAGTTGATGAAAACGGTCAAGAAGTTCATCCCATCACCGAACCACAGCAGTTACCACTAGCCAAATCTGCCAAGTCGTCCCATTCCATTAAAGTCGAAGCTACTAAGCCTGAGCCCACTAACTCTCACAAAGACGTCTCAGACCCTAAGCCTACCCATAAAACCACACAAGCCAAAGCACACAAACCACCCAAAACGGTCAAAGTCGAAACTATTCCCACAGAAAAGCCTACCACTAAGGCTACGTCTACCGATAAGCCTAAGTCTTCTTCAAAGTCTAAAGCCTCCAAGAACACCCCACGCCGCCCTAGCTCTAACTAGGCTGCACCTCTCTCCCTATGGCTTATTTTAGGCTGTCATTGTCGCAACCGTCTGGTAAACGAAGTCATTAATATCATCTAAACTTTCGCACCATTTTACGGGTTTATCTGCTAACTGTTCTATAGCCTCATCACTATAGCTCCATGGCATCCAAGCTGGCATCACATTCATTAAAGCCGGAGAAAGCGCAACGTTAAATGGACTATCATCTACGAGAATTGTCGTGCTCGGGTCGAGAACTTTCTTGTGTGTCTTACCATAATGAATAATATGCATCTGAATCTGTTCTTGTCTAAGCCCCGGTACTGCCGCTAAAAGCTGCTCAGTCTTCAACTCAGCAATACGCTCACTAAAAGAATTACTATTAAATACTACCTTTGCACCTAGCTGCTGTGGTGCCAAGATATTCTCCACTCCTGTCATAAATTGAATATTTTCAAAATATCTCGAATCTGCAAATGCTGCAATAATTCTTTGGCGTTCATCTCGACTAAGCAATGGATTGTCCTTGACCGAAAACGTTGATAAGAACCTGTTCTCATCAATACCAAGATCCTCCGCAATCCTATAATTTAAAAGCCAAACTATATCGTCTATATCATAAACGACTAGTGGTGTTTTGTTGCTATCTAAAATCCCCATATGTTACCTCCATAATTAACACCATTATTGCATACTTCGCCCCAAGTGCCAAATGCTAATCCGTCGAGCCAAACCCGCCCCTACGCTCTCCGTCTGCATCATCTCCATCCACCGTCAGATATTTTTGGAAAATTACCTGTGCAATTCGATCCCCTTTTTTGACGGTGATTTCATGATCGGATACGTTAAATACCAACACTCGAAAATGCCCATCATTCTCCGCATTATCATAATAATCCGCATCAATAATTCCAATCCCGTTCGCTAATACCAGCCCTTTGCCCGCGCCCGAACTCCGGTTGATCACCGAAAAGTACTCATCCGTTCCGCAGTAGGCTTTTAGCCCAGTTGGGATCATTGTGGGTTTTATCCCCGGCGTAAAAACCGGCACCACAGTATTTTCTGCCGCTTCAATATCATAAGCTGCCGAATGTTTTGTTGCGCGCCGTGGCAAGTTAACATTCCGCTCCTCCCAACCTTTTGCTATTTCAAAACCTCGCACCTTCATGTTCTCATTTTAGCATAACTTTGCTACAATTGTCCTAGTAAGAGGAGAACGTTATGACAAAATCAAGAGCATATTTCACTAAAGAAATTACTCCTCAAAGGATGAACGGCACCTATCGTCGAATGCAATGTGGCTTTTGTTGAACGCATCGAAGTGCAAAACGCCACCCATCTACTTGAGCGTGCCGAAGAGCTAGGTCTGGGTTCACGCGATTACGAACTCGCCGGTCTCGACAAGTAACCTGAGTACCCCTCATCATACCCTTGCCCCTGCTGTCAAAACTGTGCTATAATACCCCTATGAAACATCCCCACCATTGCCATTGCGGTTTTGCCGAAAAGAGCAAGAAATTCAAAGCCGGTAAACTCGGCTGGTTGGGCGGTGTATTTGTGGTACTGCACTTGCTATATCACGTTGCCGAATGTATTATTCTGCCAGCCGTGCTTATTGCGCTGCACAGTAATCAGACCGAAGCTACCGAACTGAGCCCCGCCGAAGTTCAGACTGCTACATTTTCATCCCAAGACTACCAAGAACTTCAGCTTCTGCGTACTAACTTCTACGACTCACTCCAAAAATACGCTCTGCGCCCCTAACGCCATACTCCACACTTCCAGAAACATACCCCACATCCCAAGAATCGTACTCCACCCATCTCGCATCGTACTATTTCTTATAATTCAGTAATAATTGCTTATCATCAGGGGTAACACGGTACGATTCGCGTATCTTTTGGATAGCTTTATTTTGTACCCACGGCGCTAGATTATTATGCTTCAATAATTTCAAAGTTTGCTCACGTGCTTTTACAAAAAGCTCCGCAATCAACCAAGCTCGTGCCATCTTTCCATAATATTGCTCATCTTCAATGCCATTCACTATCAGTAAAATCTGCTCCACATATTCTTCCCGCAAGAAATAATCTAGCATCATAATCAGCATCAACCTCAGTTCAAATTCCGCCGTCGAGCTCTGGTATTGTAATATAAAATCCCACACCTTTGGCAGGTCTTCTTCGCGGAACTTAAAACTCGCGCACACCGAATCACAAACCGCCCAGTTATCAATCTTCGGTACAAACCTGCGTAGTAGTTCTAAGCGCTCTGCCAAGTCTAGCTTTGCCTTCGCAATCACAAACCCTTCTATCATGGTCTCTTCGTAATATTCATTTTGCGCTTCCGCCAAAAACTTCCGGAAATCTCCCCGCGCAATTTCTTGTGCCAGCTTTCGCTGCATTGGAATCCGTACACCAATGATATTTGCTATACCTGGACACAACCCACTATGAAAATCTCGGTATTTTATATCCTGTAGCTCAAATAATCTCTCAATCAGCTCTTCGCGCATACTTTTATTATATCAAACCAAGTTCCTCATGCTTGCGAAAGCTATTTTCATTAGCTATACTTATACCAACAAGGAGGTAAATGCGTTTATATTGGTATGGCTTGCAGATGCTGCTCAAAAAATTCTTACTGCGACAAAACACCGGCAAAGTAATTTGCGATTTCTCCGCAAAAATGGGCGTAGTCTATATCAAGGTCGCTCAGATTCTTGCCATGCAGAATATTGGCGCGGTTTTCACTGAAGCTGACCGCCAAAAGCTCGCCCAAATTTGTGATCACTGTAATCCTATCCCATTTCATAAGATTCGGGAGATTTTACGCCAAGAATATGGTGAAAATTTCCAGAATAAATTTCAATCTATTGACCCTACTCCGCTCGGCTCCGCTTCCATATCACAAGTGCATCGTGCTATACTGAAAGATGGTACTGAAGTCGCTATCAAGATTAAACGCCAAGACCTCACGTGTCGCATCGCGCGTGACGTCAAGCAAATCCGCCGTCTTATTCATCGTTTTGGTAAGTTAGTCAGTTTTCGCAATCTTTTTGGTAGCGATCGCGCACTCGAGTGCTACCTCGATTGGATTCATCAAGAAACCGATTTTGAGAATGAACAGCGCAACATCGTACGCTACCAGGAATTCGCCAACAGCGTCAACGGCAAGATTAGTGACATCAAGACTAAGATTGTTGTACCTAAGCTCTATCCAGATTATTGCACGCAGAATGTTATTGTCATGGAGTTTGTTACGGCACCCACTATCAACCAACTCAACATGACAGAGTCAAACAAAACCAAAATCGCCAAAGCTAAAAATGATTATATCCGCCCGTCCTTTTATGCGATGTTTCACCAAATGCCTGTAGTATTCCATGGCGACCCGCATGGTGGTAATATCTACCTAACTTCTAGTGGGGATCTGGGCTTTCTGGATATGGGGTTAATCTTTGAGTTTAGCCCTGCCGAAGCCGACCTTACGCGTCAGCTTTTCCTAAGTGCCTACACCGGCAAGGTCGACAAAGTGATCAAAATGCTCCAGCAACAAGGTGAATATCGAGATATTGATTGGTCCCAACTTCGCTCTGAAATGCTCGCTGAAATCAAAAAGCTCAAAACCATTCCTGTCGAGCAATTTTTTGTCGAAATGATTGGCATTTTTACACAATATGATATCGCTGTACCAAGTTTTCTTTTCAAAATGGCCAAAGCTTTTCTTGCACTTTTTGGCATGAACACCATTACTAATAACCTTGCTGATACTAAGTCTCTTCTCGCTGAGCAAGTTGCCGAATATTATATCAGGAGCAGCTGCAATGATGTCAAACATACTTTTATCACTGGGCTACAATTAGCGCCAAAATTTTTGAAATCTAGTTTGCAAGGCGGTCTAGCACAGGGAATCAGCAATCAACTCACCGAGCTTAATAACTTTAGCAAGCAATGTCAGACTACCTTGCTTAATTGCCAAGAAGCCCTCGAACTTCTGAATTTGCGAGAGCCTGCAAAATGACATTTTATCAACAACTAAATCATTTCGTTGAGCTTATCGAGCAAAATCTTGACACTGGTGTTGTCCCCTCTGTGCTCGCTAAGCAAGCCAATCTGCCATTTGCTACGCTGCAAAAAGTTTTTCCTTTACTTTCTGGTATGCCTCTCAGTGAATACATCCGTGGTCGCAAACTTACTCTGGCTGGTAAAGATCTCGTGCAGACTAATCTACGCGTAGTAGATATTGCCTACCAATACGGTTACGAATCTGCCGAAGCATTTTCACGCGCTTTTCATAAATTTCATCATCTCATGCCGAGTGAAGTCCGACACCATCCTGGCAGCTTGCGCTCGCTTGCTAAGCTTGCTTTTGTAGCTCCCACCAGCGCGCGAGATATTACTTATGAGGTTGTAGAACTACCACAGCTTGAGCTCTACGGCGTTGGTATTCGCACCGATAACTCCCATGTCAATGTCGACGCTCCTCAACTTTTTCAGAATGTCGCGACGCAGCATCCTGAACTTCCGCATCCGGATTATGGCGTTTTGAGATACGCTTCCGGACGAGACGACGCCAATAACTATTATTACTACGTTCTGTGGCGACAATCGACTTTACCTTTTGCGCAAATCACCAAACAAATCATCCCGGCTTCTAGGTGGCTCAAGTTCCACACTCATTCTCAAGAGTCCGTCGATATCCAGCGCGAGTCTAAGGCATTTTATGAAGAGTTCTTGCCTACTTGCAGCTATCTTTTGCGTGACGAACCAGACTTAGAATATTATCACGATGGCATCACGGATTTCTTAATTCCCATCAACTAGCTGATTGGATGGTCAAGGTAGCGGCGTTTACAATCGCCAAGCCTCGGCTAGCTAACTGACTTTTTGCACGCTCAAGAAGTCAGAAACTTTCCGCATGTCATAGTATAATCCAACCAAATGCTCAAAACATACGAAATCTTTTTGAAACATGCTTCACTCGACAATGTAGCTTGGCACGAGTTTTTGTGTACCGTATCCAACTATTTCAAGAAGCCCACTCACTGGCAGATTCGGCTCACTTGTCAAAACCAAACCTTGCACTATTATTTAGTATCACAAGTAGATTTGCCAGTTAGTCTTGGATTAATGGACTTTTTACTCAAACCAGTTGAGGGTATCGAGTTGGATATTAGCACCTCCAAAAACCGAGGTCTCTATAATAATAATCATACTGATAATTTTGCCACCATCACACAAGACCTAAGGCGGCGCCAGTATCAAGTAAAATCTGCTACCATAAACCTATATAGCTGGAAATCTATTTTAACCGGCCGCATTTGCATCTACTATCAGCGTGCTCACCACCAATTTTCTAAGCAACTTCTCCTCTTTGCTCCAGCTAAATTTTTAAGTCTAGATTTCACTAAATATAAATCTTTCACTTATAAAAAGTTCCCCAAATATCTCAAGCTTGATAAAGCCTATAAGCTCTTACAGGCTTCTAGCGACCAGGCCATTCTGGCAGTTGATACTTTCCCTTATTCCGACCAAACTCTTTACTTGCGTCACCAAGATTACAGTTTCGCTAAGCATTCACTAGTGATTGGTAGTAGCGGTTCTGGCAAGTCCAAATTCCTCGCTTCGTTCATCGATAAAGTCTATCGCGCCGATTCAGCTCGCTACAAAGTCGTCGTTATTGATCCGCACGACGCTCTCTATCAAGATTGCATCAACGTTGCATCGCGCACTGTCCTTAACTTCCAAGACTTAGATAGCAGTATCAATCTATTTCAGTGTGAAATTAGTGATATCAATGCTGGGGTTGAACTCATGCTGGCACTTTGTCGTTCACTCATGAACGGCAGCTACAACGGTCGTCTCGAACGCGTATTACGCTACACCGCCTATCTATTGATCGTTGCCGGTCAGTTCTCGTTTCTTACCTTGCGCCAGCTACTCCTAGACTTAGAATACCGCAACAAAGTCTTATCTCAATATCAGGCACAACTACCTACTAGTGTTGCACACTTCTTCCTCACTGATTTTAATGAGCTTAAAAGCCAAAGTTACAATGACGCCATTGCCCCAATTGTTGCTTTTATAGATGAAATGCAAATGGTACCAGTATTTAATAGCGAACGCAAACTGCCAAACTTAGCTCACACAGTTCAGGCTAATTTTCTGAGCATTTTCTCACTTAACCGTCTCAAGCTCGGTAATAAAGTCACCCAAACCATTGCCGGCCTCCTAATGCAGCAACTTTTTCTCCTTGCCGAGCAAAATCTGGATCAACACCTAATTATTATCATTGACGAAATTTCGGTCGTAGAAAACCCTATCTTAGCACGTTTTCTTGCTGAGATGCGCAAATACAATACGTCGGTAATTTTAGCTGGGCAGTATTTCGATCAAATCAATGCCAATCTTCGTTCCGCAATTTTTGCCAATGTCGCTAACTACTATTTGTTCCGCACGTCGCGCCGTGACGCCGAGCTACTTACTGCGAATCTCAAAATCAAAGTCGAAGGTAGCAATGATCCCGA
>Ga0137298_10729_pt1 | contig 23655 bp, 22 predicted proteins | sample RamsorincwithD2O_2_FD_97182 | JGI IMG/M metagenome (GOLD analysis project Ga0137298, IMG submission 97182) | Mouse cecal microbial communities from Vienna, Austria - Glucosamine amended with D2O | ecosystem: Host-associated > Mammals > Digestive system > Large intestine > Cecum | place: Austria...
GTCCTTGTTGCCTTCGGAATGACTAACTGTCGGGTGTTGCACGTACTCGGCGTCCTCTGACAATACGAGTTTGTTTATTATTAAACAGTCTCTAAGAATAATGCGCAGCAGCCAATACGGAATCTGGCTACTGCGCATTATAAATCTTGTGGGAGTTATTGATGCTTTTGGTTCAAGGCACGTCGTAAATCATCTAATGCATCATCATGCATATATCGCATTTTATTTAGATATGCTCGGTAGAGATATAATTCATTGTCGGTCGGGTTGTGTTCAAGTCCGGTTGTAATATCGGCGGAGGCATCGTTAAGTCGACCAAGCATAAGATAGCATACTGCTCTTGCTCCATAGAAGTGGGATGACGGATCTTTGGCAAGTATTTTTGTGTAAAAAGGAATCGCTTTCTCCCACTGTTCGGTTGCTGATAGATATGATGCGTTGGCGATATTGGTCTGAATACTGTCAGCAGCGATATCAATCATTGCCTGGCACTGTTGACGTGACGTTAATGTATCTCCTTGTCGGAGCGACAGCATTGCATTCATGTATCGTGCCTCTATATTTGAGGAGTCAAGGCTCGATATGGCCGCATAGTCTATATTTGCGATGCTGTCACGTCCCATAGCCAGCAGTATGTCTGCCCTATTGGAAAGAACGGTGACACTCCGGGGAGCCAGATAGTGGGCTTTGTTCAGGGAATTGAGCGCAAGGCTGTCGCGTCCGAGGTTGTACTGCACGACTCCGAGATTGGAGAGAATAAGCACATTAAGAGGATTATCCGGCTCTGATGAAAGCGCCTGAAGAAGATATTGCTCGGCTTCGTTCCAATTTTTGTCAGCTATAGCTATATCTGCCTTTCCCATCAACTCGATATACTCTTGGGGCAGGTCTGGTGTATTGGGTGCATCGGCCATTGCCGCCGATGGTGAAAGTAGTGCTGTAACGGCGAATGCTATATATGACAGATTTTTATTCATATCGGCATCTTATATTTGGAAATTCGGTGGTATAGCAGCTTAGCGTCGGGAAAGAGAGAATATGTCCTCATTATCCATTACAACTATGCCCTTGCGCATTAGTTCGCGTAATTTCGTGACAATTTCTTCCTGGCGGAATGCTGATTCGTGGAAGAGATATTTGAGAGAGCGTGGTTTCTGACCAATCATATACTTTAGCGACTCTTCAAGTTGCTGATTTTCGGCTGCGCTAAGCCTGCGCATTTTCCTACGCCTGCATTCATCGCATTTGCAACATTCTTCAGATGGTGTCTCGCCAAAATAACGGAGCATTACATTTACCCGGCATTCTACAGAGGAGAATGCAAATTCTTTCATTGCGTCAACACGTACCTGCATGCGTCGGCGCTGGTCTTCATATACGCTTACCGGGATTGTTATATGTGCAGGGAGTTGCCTTGATGCTGTATAAAGTATATATGGAGTGGTCTTGCGAGGTATGTACTGCAACACATGCATGCGCGATAGCATCACGAGAGTCTCGCATACCTGTTGTTCGGTGATTTCTGCCCGCTGTGCGATTATTGCTTCGTTTATAGGTGTGAAATCGGCAAACAGTCCCGTATATGAGCGCATGAGCAGATTGAATACATTTTCGTGGACTGGAGACAGCTGTATATGGTATAAATCCTCCTTGGTAGATACAATCATTACTCTCGACTGTGTCGAGACTTCATCCATAAACTCGATATGCCCGGCTTGTGTGAGAATATGAAGCGCGCTATGGGCCGGGCGTGTCTGAAGTGAGTATGTCTGGGCGAATTTTCCGAGATTAAACTCGAAGATTCGGTCGAATCCTTCACCGACGGGGAGGCTCAGAAAGTTGCCGGCAAGTTCGTATACTCGCCGTATGTAATCTTTTGGGGGGAATGAATCATCGACTGCCTTTGTAAGACGGGCTTTATCGTGAGGTGAGACAACCAATACGGCGAACGCAGGTTTGCCATCGCGTCCGGCACGTCCGGCTTCCTGATAATATTCTTCAAGAGAAAGCGGGCAGTCGAGGTGTACCACAACACGTACATCAGGTTTGTCGATTCCCATACCGAATGCATTGGTCGCAACTATTACGCGAGTTTCCTCATGCTTCCATTTTTCCTGTTTCTCGGCTTTCTCCTGGGCTTGCAGTCCGGCGTGGTAGTAATCTGCCGATATTCCTTTTGAAGCCAGCATATCGGCAATCTCGCGTGTGCGCTTTCGCGAACGCACATACACAATGGCGCTTCCGAATGTGCGGGAGAGTATGTTTACAAGCTGGCGTTCTTTATCATAGTCGTTGCGAACGATGTAAGATATATTTGGTCGGGAGAAACTGCGTGAGAATACGTTGCGGCTACGGAATTCCAGACGTCGCATTATATCATCGACAACTTCCGGAGTGGCCGATGCTGTAAGTGCAAGCACCGGGACTTTGGGAAAGCGTGTCCGCAGCGACGCTATTTTCAGGTATGACGGACGGAAGTCATATCCCCATTGTGATATACAGTGGGCCTCATCTACAACGATAAGGCTTATTTTCATATCATGCAGTGTCTCAAGGAAGCGCTCCGATTGAAGTTTCTCCGGAGATAGATATAGCAGTTTCGCTTTACCAAGTCGACATCGGTCCACTCCCAGTTTATGCTCTGACCGCGATAGGCCTGAGTGCAGACACACAGCCCTTATGCCTCTGGCAAGAAGGTTGTCGACCTGATCCTTCATGAGCGATATGAGCGGTGTCACCACGACGGTAATTCCATCGAGAGCCATTGCCGGAATCTGGAATGTAAGCGACTTGCCACCCCCGGTAGGGAGCAGCCCGAGAGTGTCGTTGCCTTGTAGTACAGAGAGGATAATTTCTTCCTGAGCCGGACGGAAAGCATCGTATCCCCAATATTTCTTGAGTATATCGTGGATAAGAGGAGAGTTGTCGGTATAATCAGTCATCGCAGATATTTATATCCTTGACATGGAGCTGAATTGAGGTCGTTGAGTTGGTATGCTTGTTTTCCTCAATGGTGTAGCAGATATCGAACGGTTTGCGCGAGTGGATGTAGTCGAAATACTCACCTTTGTTGAAGGCTATGCCGTTAAACACTTTTCCGGATGTGTTGTCGACAAGTTCAAGTTTGACATGCTCCAAATGGCGCCCAACGAGTTTGCTTGTGCCGAAGTCCATTACACGCCGGGTACAGAATACCGGCTTCTGGTTTCCGGGGCCGAATGGATTGAATTTTCGAAGCAGGCTGATGAACTGCGGGGTTATCTCGGCAAATGTCAGCATCGCATCGATTTCCTGCTGTGGCTTGAGCTGAGTGGGAAGTATGTTGTCGGCCACGAATTTCTCAAATCTGCGAGTAAATTCCGGGATATTCTCTTCTTTCAGGGACAGCCCTACCGCGTAGGTGTGGCCTCCGAAGTTTTCCAGCAAATCGCGACATGAGTCGATGGCGCTGTATATGTCAAAACCCTGAACCGAACGTGACGAGCCTGTAGCAAGTCCATTTGATAGCGTGAGCACAACCGAAGGCTTGTAGTATAGCTCTGTAATGCGCGAAGCAACAATACCGATTATACCCTTGTGCCAGTCGGAATTGTATATTACAATTGACTTCTTGTCCTGGAACTTGTCGGTATGTTTCTCCAGAATGGAGTTGGCTTCTTCTGTTATACGCTTGTCGAGTTCCTTACGGTCCTTGTTGTACTGGTCGATGTTTTTTGCTATGTGGTATGCCTCTCCGAAGTCGCGGGCTACAAGTAATTCCACAGCCTCTCGGCCGCTCTGCATGCGGCCTGAGGCATTGATGCGCGGACCGATTTTGAATATTACATCTGATATGGTGATTTCCCGGTTGCCGAGCTGGCATATCTTTATTATGGCGCGTAGTCCTACGTTGGGGTTCGAGTTCAGACGGCGCAACCCCCAGTATGTCATGATTCGGTTCTCGTCGACCATTGGCACTATATCCGCAGCGATGCTTACCGCAACAAGGTCAAGCATGTTTTCAAGTTCGGTTGCCTGGAGGCCGTTGCTCTGTGCAAATGCCTGCATAAACTTGAAGCCTACGCCGCATCCCGAAAGATGGGGACACGGATATGTGCTCCCTTCGAGTTTTGGATTAAGGATAGCGGCTGCCGGCGGGAGCTCGTCATCCGGTACGTGATGGTCACAGATTATAAAATCGATGCCAAGAGTCTTGGCATATTTTATTTCATCGATGGCCTTTATGCCACAGTCGAGAATGATTATCAGGCGCACGCCTGATGCGGCAGCTTCGTCAATAGTACGATACGATATGCCATATCCCTCGTCATAGCGAGTAGGGATATAGTATTCAATATTGGAGTAGTAATTTTGCAGGTACTTGTAGACGAGAGCCACGGCAGTTGTGCCGTCTACGTCGTAGTCGCCATACACCATTATCTTCTCCTTCAACCCCATGGCTTTGTTCAGCCTGTTTACAGCCTTATCCATGTCGGGCATCAGGAACGGCGAATGCATATCGCGAAGCGAGGGGTGGAAAAATTTTTCCGCCTCCTCGACTGTGGATATGCCACGCTGTGCCAGTAGCTCGCTAACAGGCGGGCAATCGGCGTATTTTGACGCCAATTCCGTCTCTGATTTTTGTTTGTCGGCTGTAAGGGGTAAGTAAATCCATTTACTTATCATTTATGTTTTTTTTATTTTTTGCATTGCAAGTGGCCGCCATATATTGATATGTGGCCGTGAGAGAGGCTGCGGAGAATGAGATGCCGTATCATCGCGCAAGAGGTTGGAGGAGAGCCGCGAAAGCATCCATGATGTAATAAGCGCCAATATATAGGAAAAAAGCGCCATATACCTATTTCGGGTATATAACGCAAATATAGCCATTTATTTTGTAATGGCTGCTATGGGTAGAGGTATTTAAGTTAATTTAGATTTTTGTACAATTGAGTGCGTAAATCGTGTCTGATGCAATTTTAACAGGATTGCCTCAACCGTGACTAATTAAGATGGCTGATCGGTACGATTCATGTGCACATCAAGCTGCGGGAACGGGAAGTTTATACCCAGAGGGGGGAGTTCCTTATAGAATCGTTCATTCATGGTGAAGAATACTCCCCAGTAGTGCTCGGAGCGTGTCCAGGCTCTTACAGTCAGGTCAACGCTGGAGGTGTTTAGATTTCCGAGCGCGACAAATGGCGCCCGGTCTATTTTCGGAAGCATGGCTAGAGCGTCTTTATGAAAATTTTCGATAGGCCGCTTTATTGCATTCCCGACATTCTTTTTGTCTTTCAGATGGCCCAGCCATGATTTTGCCTGTGCTTTCTCCTCTGATTTTTCTACTTCCTGCTCGGTCTTGCTGTCAAAATCCGAGTTTTCAAGATCCTGCTCCATAAGCGATTCATCAGGAGCCTGGTCGTCACTTTCGTCAAGATATTTTTTTATCACACGCGGGTCGCTCAAGAGAATATCAAGAATCCCCTTTTTGGCAACATCATAATCGTCGCCATATGCGATTGATACTGTCCAGTCGACACGACGGTATGGTTCCTTTGAATAGTTGTTGACCGAGCTTGTCGACAGTCCTCCGTTAGGTATTATTATTTGCTTGTTGTCGGTGGTGTTTATTATTGTGGAGAATATCTGAATCTCCTTTACTGTACCGGCATATCCTTGCGCTTCAATATAGTCACCGATTTTGTATGGCTTAAGCAGCAATATCAGCACGCCGCCTGCGAAATTCTGCAAAGTGCCGCTTAATGCAAGGCCGACAGCGACACCGGCTGAGGCAAACAGCGCGAGAAACGAACTTGTCTCCAGGCCGAGAATTCCGACTACGGTGATTACAAGTATGAAGTACAGTGCGATGTTTACAAGGCTCAATACAAATGTCGCCAGGCTCTGGTCAAGTTTGCGGCTAATAAATATCGAGGCTATTATGTGATAAATCTTGCGTATGATAAACCTGCCGATGTAGAATACAAGTACAGCTATTGCAAGATGGAATGCAAATTCAAGAATGCTGTTGACACATCGGTTGATAATTTCATCAAATGACATACCTTCGAGCATTTTAAACTCTTTTTCGATAGACGGTATCGAGTCAGAGGCGGCTGCTTCGGCTGCTTTAGGAGTCACTGCCGACTCTGCGCCTTTTAATATTTCATCAATCTGAATCATAGATTATGGGTTTATGAAGCGTTATTGAAAATATGGTTCTACGACGTCGTGATACCACTTCAGGTCGTCATAATGATATTTGGTCTGTAGGTTGGAGCTGCCAGGTATGAATGCCGAAACTCCACAGATATCATCAAGAGGATAACGCTGCCAGATTTTTTCTGTTGCACGGCATATTGGTATAAACTGTTGCAGTTCCATGCGAAGGCGGCCAATAGCAGACTCGTCATCGCAGATTGATGACATATAGGCGTCGAGATCATAGAAGTAGCTGTCCCAGCTCATGAATCCATACTGCTGTATTGAATATGTATCGCTCGGGACGTGTGTATTGTCGGCATATATGGATTTTACTGCTTCGCTCACAGCCTCAATCCGCGACATATCATAGAGTGAAATCGCTATGCCGCAGTGGTCGCCATCGCGCTGCTGGGCGGCCACTACTTCGTGGGTATTGGCTACAATTTTGTGGAAGTCGATATCTTCGGCAAAGAATTCCGGGATATTGCGCTCGTAGTCCATTCCGGCGTATGGAGTCTCTGTCGGACTGGCAATGATGTAGTCGGCTACGTCGCGGAGTTCATACAGAGTCTCTATATTGCCCATGAAGCAGCAGTCCATGTAGATGAACCGGAACTGATGGTTACCAAGAGCATCGGCAAGGTCGGGAATTGACATCTCGCGATCCTGTCCGCTGAATCCGATATCCTGTCCCCAAGAGCGAGAGGGTGCTATCCAACCCGAAGCATGACTCCATAGGAGCAGGCCGTATTCTTCCGCCGGTGCGATGTGATGGATATCGGCAATCACCATTTTCATAACGTCGGGGGCGACACTATTGATATCTGACGGATATGTTTTGAGGACATTGACAGTGTTTTTCGTTATTTCCACCAATTGTGCCTCTACCTTGGGATAAGATATCTTGCGGAATACAATAAGTCGACCTCCGTTGGCAAGAGCTCCGTTATTGGCCGCACTTACCATTGCGTTGAAATTTTGTGTATGAGGAAGTGACGGGCTGTTGTTGGCAGCCATGTATACAAGGACTGTGCGCGATACCATGGCGGGTTCACGAGCATCAATATCGTCAGAGTCCTCACATGAGGAAAATACGATAAATGATGTGAGTATCAGCAGTATGTATTGTAGCGTGTGCTTCATTTCCGCAGTATTCTTTTGAAAAAACAAATTTACGAAAAATAGCGTTTAAAATTCCTCAAAAAAATATAATGATGGCGGATATTGAGGTTTGCAGGAGCCGGCTACTGCTTAGAGGGTGTCACTGACTGGAGAGAGCCCGAGCCGCCTGGCTTCGTCATGCATAAGCTCCAGTGCTGCAGCACGTTCGTTTGGAATCACTCCGTCAAGTATGGCATTCTTTATGGTCTCTTTGATGGTGCCGACTTCGCGGCATGGGCGCAGTCCGAAAATTTCCATTATCTCCTCGCCGGAAACAGGAGGCTGAAAGCACCGTATCCGGTCGCGCTCCTCAAGTTCGGTCATTTTACGGCGCACAAGTGCGAAATTGTCGAGGAAGCGCTTTACTTTCGCTTCATTTTTCGAAGTTATATCAGCCTCGCAGAGTGTCATCAGATCGTCGATATCATCGGCTGCATCAAAGATCATACGGCGTACGGCAGAATCGGTAACCACATCTTCGACCAGAGCTATCGGACGCATGTGGAGCTCGACCATTTTCTGCACATATTTCATTTTCTCGTTCATAGGGAGGCGCATATCGCGGAATATACGTGGTATCATTCTTGCACCTATGAAATTGTGGTTGTGAAATGTCCATCCGAGTTTTGCATCCCAGCGTTTAGTAACCGGTTTGGCTATGTCGTGGAACAAAGCCGCCCATCGCAGCCACACATTCTTTGATTTGCGTGCTACATTATCGACAACCTGAAGTGTATGATAGAAATTGTCTTTGTGTCCTCGTCCATTTACAGTCTCAACACCCCTCATGGCGTCGAGCTCGGGAAGGATATGTATGAGCAGCCCGCATTTTGCCAGGAGTTCCCATCCGATTGAAGGCATAGGTGATGCCATAATCTTCATCAGTTCATCTGCAATACGCTCTCGGGATATGATACCGATGCGGTCGGCATTGCGTGCGATGGCATCGAATGTCTCAGGCACAATAGAGAATCCCAGCTGGGTGGCAAAGCGTATAGCACGCATCATGCGCAATGGGTCGTCGGAGAATGTAACGTCAGGATCCAAAGGGGTGCGTATGAGCTGGTCGTCGAGATCAGCAAGTCCGTCGAACGGATCAATCAACTCGCCGAACTCAGCGGCATTCACACATATGGCCATTGCGTTTATGGTAAAATCCCTGCGCGACAGGTCTTCGTCGAGTGTCCCGTCCTCGACAATCGGTTTCCGGCTGTCGCGGGAGTAGGATTCCCGACGGGCTCCGACGAATTCAAGTTCGAGGTCGTGGCGCTTTACCTGTGCTGTGCCGAAGTTGCGGAACACATGGGCCTGACACCCTTTGCCGAGAGTTGCGGCTACAGCCTCGGCCACTTCGATGCCGCTGCCTACCGTAACGAAGTCGATATCCTTGGAATGTCGGTGCAGGAATATGTCGCGTACATATCCACCAACCACATAACATGGCCGGGACAAGGAGTCGGCTACATTGCCGACGTGGTGAAATACAGGCTGATTAATCTTATCGGCGAGATTCATTCACTAATTGCTTGTTGTTAATGCTTGGTTTGCAAATATGATTATTCGAGGCTGATGATATCTTCAGGGGAGTCGGTGATGCGTTCAAGTCCGCCGGATGTCACAATGTATGTATTCTCGATACCTACCGCTCCAACTCCGGGCACAACGAACTTCGGTTCGAGGGCGAGCACATTATTCTCTTGCAATATGTCGCGACTCCTTGGTGCGATTACCGGCAATTCATTAATCTCAATGCCAACTCCATGACCTATGAATCCGGCTTTCTGGGTGTATCCCATGAAATGCCTTTCAAGGCCGGCTGCTTTTACTGTTTCGATTGCTTTCTCATACATGTCGGAAGCCTTTGTGCCAGGACGGCCCATCTTCTCCAGCTCTCGGCATATGTCTATTGAACACCGGTGGGCTCGGGTGGCTTCCTCCGATATATTTCCGTAGGAGAATACTCGTGTCATGTCGGTCATATATCCTGTAAAGTTGCCATTTGCATCTACCATCACCGACATTCCCGGTTTTATTATAGAGCCGTCGGCGCCGACAGGGAGAGACGGGTCGAGTCCGGCTCCGCCCATGGCGAAATCATAGGGGGTAGGGTTGTCGGCATTGTCGCCGGCAAGCACATTGGCCATGAACAGTTCCATAGAGTCGCCCGATATACGGAACTGGCCGAGGCATCCTTCCAGGCGTGATATGCGCTCAATCTCAATCTGAAGCTCAATATCGGTCATGCCCGGACGGAAAATGTGAGGTATGCGGCTGTACACTCTGGCGTGTTTGATTCCGGATTGCCTTAGCATTTTTAGCTCAAGGTCGGTCTTTACAGCACGAGCCTCGCGCATAATCTTCGAGGCATCGGCGATGGCGCATTCCGGGAAAACAGCTTTGAGACGTTCGATTGTGAGGTATGATGTTACGGCGAGTTCAAGCCCGAGAGTGCCTGGCAAAGTGTATCCGCGTGAGGACAGTTCCGCAGGAATCAGCTCCGGTTTGTGTATATAGCATACGTTGTCGCCTTTAAGCCCTTCGGGTCGGCGCACAAAATATATGGGATTGCCCTTGGCCGGAATATAGACCCATCCGCTGATGACACGTCCGAGGGTATAATATATGTTGGTGTTGTCGGTAATAAGTATAGCATCGATGCCATGGGCGACAATCATCGACTGTATCTTCGATATTCGGCGGCTGATTTCTTCAACCGGCGTGAGTGCATATAGTTCCATAGGAAATTGGGGATGAGGTGGGTTATTCTATTTAAGGAACGAGCATTATGCCTAAATGTTCGATGTCGGTAATGGTGTCGGTGCGCATTATGTGCCGCACGGTTATAGAGTCGCCCCGCAGCAGGCGCACAGCGTTGGGAAGAGTGTCGGAGAACTGATATGATGCTCCGAATCCCTGGCCTTTCCAACGGCCGTATAGGTCGGCAAGCACGCAGTTTACGGTGTCGCGTACCGTAGTACCGTCGTTGCCGGTGCGGGTCAGTTCGAGCCAGATATTGGAATATGGGTATCCGTTGTTGTGTCTCAGCGATACTACAAGGTGTCCGTCGGCTATAGAGTCGGTCATGTTTGTTGTCGGGAAGCCGATGGTGTCGCCATATGCCCATCCGTCGGCCGACAGTTGTCTGAATTCGCAGTATGTCACATCATTGCCGCCACAAGCCCACATAATGAGCATTGTGGCGGCAATGGCAATGAGGTTACATGTGTGTCGTCGCATGATTAATTATAGCTTTTTGACGATTGCCGGCAGTATCTGTGTGACCGATTCATCACTCAGGCTTCTGCTGGGGCTGCTGTTTTGGCTGTTTTGGCTGACGAGGCTGCTGGCGCTGTTTGTTGGGTTGTTGGCGTCGGTCGTTGCCTTTGTCGCCACGTGAGGGCTTTTGAGTTGCATCCTGAGGCTGTTGTGGCTTAGGCTGCTGGCCTTTATCCTTGGGTTGAGAATTTCCGCCTTTGCGGTCATTGGCTTTAGGCGGACGCTGTTGCCCATCCTTTGGTCTGGGCTGCTGATTTCCGTCTTTTGGCTGTTGCGGTTTCTTCTTTTTCTTCTTTTTGGTCTTGTCAAATCGGGTGAGACTGTCCTGCCCTACGAGGTCAATGAAATCCTTCTTAGGCTGTGGCTTTTCAGAGCCTTCCGGAATCAGAGACAACGGCTTTTCGCCGGCTTTGTTGAGCGCAATCACCTCGAATGCCCGTTTTGCCGGGATTGTAACGAGGTTGGCTGCCATCTGTCTGTCGGTAGAGTATGTAATCTCGCGCTTGAATATGTCGGTCTTGAAGTGGAAGTATGTGTTATCGGCTGTTTCCAGAAGGATGTCTTTGGATGGCATCTGTCTTACGCTTTCTACATAGGCATCGACCTCGAAGTTGAGACAGCATTTCAGCTTTGCACACTGGCCCGCCAGCTTCTGGGGGTTGAGCGAGATGTCCTGGAATCGGGCGGCGCTTGTAGCTACGCTTACGAAGTTGGTCATCCAGGTGGAACAGCACAGGGGACGTCCGCATGGGCCGATTCCACCGATGCGGCCGGCTTCCTGACGAGCTCCTATCTGTTTCATCTCGATGCGTACTCTGAATGTCTCGGCGAGAACCTTGATGAGTTTGCGGAAATCGACACGTTCGTCGGCAATATAGTAGAATATGGCCTTGTTTCCGTCGCCCTGATATTCGACATCGCCGATTTTCATGTTGAGATTGAGATCTTCGGCTATCTTTCGGGCTTTTATCATCGTGTCGTTTTCGCGGGCTTTTGCCTCTTCGTATTTTTCAATATCGGACGGCTTTGCCTTTCGGAATATGCGCTTTATCTCTGCGTCACGCTTCAGTCCGGCTTTTTTCATCTGTAAGGCTACAAGGCGTCCGGTGAGAGTGATTTCGCCGATGTCATGTCCCGGAGAGGCCTCTACGGCCACAAGGTCGCCCTTTGCGATGTCAAGTCCAGTGGTATTGCGGTAATATCCTTTGCGGGTATTTTTGAACTGTACCTCAACGATGTCGAAGTCAGCATATCCTCCGGGGATATCATCAAGCCAGTTGTGGCAGTGAAGTTTTCCTCGCGGCGCTTTCCTGCAAGAGTCGCATCGGCGCGGTGCCGGTGTATGTGCAGACACCGGATGCGTCTCTTCGGCTGTAACCTCAGATTGCTCCTTTGTCGCAGCCGCAGACTCTCTGTCGCTATTTGCGACAGGAGTCTTGATGGAATCTTCCTGCGGTGTTGCGGGTATGTTTTCGTTATCGGTGTTCATTACTTTGCAAAACTTACCGAACGGGTTTCACGGATTACGGTAATCTTGACCTGTCCGGGATATGTCATTTCGGTCTGGATGCGCTTGGCGATTTCGGCGGAGAGTTTTTCGGTCTCGGCATCGTCAATCTTGTCGGCGCCGACAATCACGCGGAGTTCGCGGCCGGCCTGAATGGCGTAGGTCTTTATTACTCCGGGATATGAAAGAGCGAGCTGTTCGAGGTCGTTGAGGCGTTTGATGTATGCCTCTACAATCTCGCGGCGTGCTCCCGGACGTGCTCCGGATATAGCGTCGCATACCTGTACGATAGGAGCGAGCAGGGACTGTTGCTCGATTTCATCGTGGTGAGCTCCGATGGCGTTGCATATCTCGGGCTTTTCCTTATATTTTTCGGCAAGTTTCATGCCAAGGAGTGCATGGGGCAGTTCGGGCTCTTCGTCGGGCACTTTGCCTATGTCGTGTAGCAGACCGGCGCGACGTGCTTTCTTCGGGTTGAGTCCGAGTTCCGAGGCCATGATGGCACAGAGATTGGCTGTCTCGCGTGAATGCTGCAGGAGGTTCTGTCCGTAGCTTGAGCGGTATTTCATCTTTCCAACAAGACGGATAAGGTCGGGATGGAGACCATGGATACCGAGGTCGATGGCGGTGCGTTTTCCGGTCTCGATTATCTCTTCTTCAATCTGGTGGCGCACTTTTGACACGACTTCTTCGATGCGTGCGGGGTGTATACGTCCGTCAGCTACAAGCTGGTGGAGTGCCAGACGGGCTATTTCGCGGCGCACTGGATCGAATCCGGAGAGTACTATGGCCTCAGGAGTGTCGTCGACGATGATTTCTATGCCGGTGGCGGCTTCAAGAGCCCGGATGTTGCGTCCTTCGCGACCGATGATGCGTCCTTTTATTTCGTCGGAATCGATATGGAATACTGTGACAGAGTTCTCGATGGCCGTCTCTGTGGCTACACGTTGTATTGACTGTACTACTATACGCTTGGCCTCTTTGTTGGCGGTGAGCTTGGCCTCGTCCATTATATCGTTGATATAGCTTTGGGCTGCTGTCTTGGCTTCGTCGCGCAAGGAGTCAATCAGTTTTTCCTTTGCTTCTTCGGCCGATAGACCTGATATGTGTTCGAGAGTGTCCTGAGCGGTACGTGTGAGTTTGTCGAGTTCTACGCGCTGGCTTTCGAGCACTGCGGCCTGGGCGTCGAGGTTGGCTTTGAATGTCTCGTTTTCGTTGCGCTTGCGTGCGATGTCGCCCTGCTGCTGGTTGAGCTGTATCTCGCGCTGTTTCAGTCGCGCCTCATTCTGCTGCACTTTTGCCATGCGCTGGTTGGCGGCCTTGTCGGCTTCGGCTTTTATGTGGAGTTCTTCTTCGCGAGCTTTGAGCAGTTTTTCCTGCATCAGCATGTAGGCTTCTTTTTGGGCTTCCTCTATAATGGTTTTCGCTTTGCTTTTAGCTGAGGAACGCTGTATTGCGGTCATTACTGCAATTCCGATTATGAATGCGCCTATTCCGCATACGAGCCCTAATACGAGTGGGGTCATGATATGGTTAAGTGTTAGATAAATAATTAATTATAAAAATACAGCAAGCACCATCGCAGACAATGCCGTGCGGACTTTTCCATAATCGGACTGTCTCCGCAGGGTAGTGTATAGCGTGGTGCTGGCATGTGGTCAACTCTCTCGTGGGTTGGCCGGGAAATGTGATGAGCCTTTCCAGGATGAGGCTTGGGTTGGACGGTTGCCGGATTTCGGAAGAGCCGTTGTGCCCGGGCCTTTATCTGGCGGTGCATATCGGAGATATGATTCTATGGCCGATAGGCTGATTATTTGATGTCGAGGAGTATTTTGTCGAGTGTTTCCTCAAATGAGGCGAGGTGGCGCTCCACCTCCTCGTTTTTGCGATACTCCTGTATGTAAAGTCGGGCAAAGTAGATTGCTGTCATTGCCAGCACGTCGGAGTCAGACTGGTCGGCGGCTTTTTCGTCCATCCATTTTGCCCATACGTGGTTGACAAAGTATTCGGCTTGTCTTACCTCTTCTTCTTCTTCGCCGAGCGACACAGCCATGCGCAGGGGGCGCTGGTTGGCCACTTTTATGGTAATATTCAGTTTATCTTTCATTGCATCAGTCGGATAAGTCGGAGATGCACTTATCGATTTCCCGCACCAATCTGGAAATCACAGCGCGGCTACGTTCGACATCGGATCGCGAAGGTATAGCCGTTGTCACTACCGTTAGGTAGTCAATCTGTCGTGTGAGAGTCTCGACTTGTTGGCGCAAATCTGTGACAGTCGACTGTAGTTCCGCGATACGAGCGTCGGCAGCCCTCTTTTCGCCGAGCAGTGCGTTGTAACGGTCGGTAAGCCCCAGTGTCTTACGTGATACGCGTTCAAGCCTCTCTTGCAAATCGGTTGCCATTTAATCCAAATTTCCACAAATTTACAATAAAAATTCCGATATGCAACATTCTGTCGGGAAAAAGCGCGTTTGTGGATATGAAAAAATGGAAAAATGTGTGTCGTTTGACGGTCACAGTATGGGACTCAGAAGCCTTACCATGGATTCTTTGGCTTTCTGGGCTCTTGGACGTTTCTGCCAGGTGCCCGGATGTACGCGTTCTGACATGGCAATGTCTTCGAAGAATATGTGTGTCATTTCCGCATTGATTTCCCGGGAATATATCATAACATTGCTTTCGAAGTTGTGTTCGAAGCTGCGGAAGTCGAAGTTGGCCGAGCCGACAGATATGAATTCGTCGTCGACGATTACAGTCTTGGCATGTAGCATGCCGGCATTATAGAGATATACTTTCACTCCCGAGCGCAGGCACTCCTGCACGTATGAGAATGACGCGTAGGTCAGTATCGTCGAATCGCTTCGGGCGGGTATCATGATGCGCACATCGACTTTGGCGAGGGCTGCGGCCTGAAGTGCGCGCAACAGTGAGTCGGTCGGCAGAAAATAGGGGGTCTGGATATACACCCTGCGTCGTGCGTTGGCTATGGCTTTGTGAAACAACATGGCGATGTTGCTCCAGTGGCTTGTCGGCCCGGAAGTAATCAGCTGTATGCCGGCTCCAGGATGGTGTTCCTGTCGGGTAGAGGGGGTGTCAAGTATGAGCGGCTGGCCCATGAACGACCAGTCGACCGCCACGGCATATTGAATGGCTCCGACGGCGGGGCCTTCGACACGCAGGTGTGTGTCGCGCCATATGCCGGATCCGGTCCCGTCGATATATCGGTCGGCTATATTCATTCCTCCGACATATCCGATGCGACCGTCGATTACAGCGAGTTTCCGGTGGTTGCGCCAGTTGACGCGTGTCGCGAAATGTGGAAATGTGACTCTGAAGAAAGGGTGTACCTCTATGCCGGCTTCCTGCATCTGTCGGAAGAAGCGGTTGGGTGTGTGGAGCGAGCCGATATGGTCGTATATAAGTCGTACTTTCACTCCCTCCCGGGCTTTGCGCATCAATGCGTCGGCAACGGCTGTGCCGATGGTGTCGTCTTTGATTATATAGTACTCCATCAGCACATAGCTGTGTGCGGCATCGATGTCAGCAAGCAGAGCTTCGAATTTGGTGCGTCCGTCGGTGAAGATATCTATCTTGTTGCCGGGGTAGTATATCGCTCCCTGGAGTGTCTGGGCCATGCGTATCTGCTGATGGCTTTCGGGTGTGAGAGGGAGCGACTGTATGTCGACGGGAGGGTATGACTCCTGTCGGCGCAGACGCCGTCGGTTGCGGCGTGTAATCATGCGTGTGTTCTTCAGCGAGCGTCCGAAGAATATGTATAGCACCACTCCGAATACGGGCACCATTAGCAGCACCGTAATCCATGCGAGAGATTTTACAGGATTGCGGTTCTCGGATAGTACAACAGCTACAAGGCTGACGATTGTACCGGCATATGCTGCAATGAGGACGATGTAGTACCAGGCCATCCTTGGAATCGGTATTGCGGTGTTTTTTTTGTTTGACGGCCCCAAGATAGCGAATTTTATGGAGAGGTAATTGCTCGAAAGTGTTAAAAAATGCATAAAGGCCATAGCATTGGTGCTATGGCCTTTATATTATATTGCGTATGATTCCGTTATGCTTCTGCTGTTTCGGCAACGACTTCGAAAGGAATCTCTACACTTACTTCCTTGTGGAGTTTTACGGTGCAGGTGTACTTTCCGAGGGTCTTCACGGCGTCTTTTACAACGATAATCTTGCGGTCAACGTTGTGGCCGAGCTTAGCGAGGGCTTCGGCAATCTGAAGAGCGCCTACAGAGCCGTAGATGGTGTCGTTGGCACCGGTCTTGGCTGCGATGGTGAGGAGCTCTACGCCCTGAAGAGCAGCGGCTGCAGCTTCGGCGTCGGCCTTGATCTGGGCGATCTTGTGAGCGCGCTGGCGCTGGTTCTCGGCGAGAACCTTGAGGGCGCTCTCAGTGGCGATGACAGCCTTTCCCTGAGGGATGAGGTAATTGCGGCCGTAGCCGTTCTTTACTTCTACGACATCATCCTTGTATCCAAGGTTAGCGATGTCTTCTTTTAATATGATTTTCATATGTGATATTGCTACTTGGGTGAGGATTATTTCATCAGGTCGGTAACGTAGGGGAGCAGAGCCAGATGACGGGCACGCTTTACGGCCTGGGCTACGCGGCGCTGGAACTTGAGTGAAGTACCTGTGATGCGGCGGGGGAGAAGTTTGCCCTGCTCGTTGAGGAACTTCTTGAGGAATTCGGGATCCTTGTAGTCAATATACTTGATGCCGCTGCGTTTGAAACGGCAATATTTTTTCTTCTTTACGTCTACCGACAGGGGAGTGAGGTAGCGGATTTCTGATTGTGCTTGTGCCATTGTTTAGTCCTCCTTTGCTTCTACGGTTTCTGTTGCGTTGGTCTTGGCGCTGCGGAGCGAGCGGCGCTTTGCTGCGTACTCAGCTGCGTACTTGTCGAGACGGAATGTGAGCCAGCGGAGCATGCGCTCGTCGCGGCGGAACTGAGTCTCGAGCTTCTTGATGGTAGTGGGTTCGGCGTCGAACTCGATGAGGGTGTAGAAGCCGGTCGACTTCTTCTGGATGGGGTAGGCGAGTTTGCGCAGGCCCCAGTTCTCTTCGTTGACAATGGTACCGTTGGCGCTTGTGATCACGTCCTTTACCTTGTCTACCGCTTCCTTCATCTGAGCATCAGACAAAACGGGAGTTAAAATGAAAACGGTTTCGTAATGATTCATGATTGTGAATTATTAAATAATGTGTCGGAAAAACGACTGCAAAGGTATGGAAATTTCCGGATGTGACAAAACTTCCGACTTAAAACTTTTCATTAAGTGCAATTTACGCTCTCCTTTCTCTCTTTTTTCGACTTCTTTCGCATGCAATTCGGTGTGGGGAAATCGCATCTTGTTCGTTTATATTTGCAGTTGATTGTTATGTCGGAAATTCTCCGTATCTTTGTGTAGGTAACATGGGATATCTGAATATGGTCGAGATGGTATAGAAATAATGGACATAGATGCCATCAAACTAATATACATCAAACTCCCGATGAGTCGTTGCAGGCTCAATCGGCCTTCAGATAACCGGCAATGTTTTCTTCATTATATTAGCTTGTAACTGAATGATAGTACAAACTATGACAAAAACAAAGGCAAAGCCTTTTCTAAAATGGGCAGGAGGCAAGACTCAATTGCTCCCTACCATCGATTCTTTCTTGCCGAAAACATTTCGTAACGAGGAGGGTGTGACCTACATTGAACCGTTTGTGGGTGGAGGGGCTATGCTGTTTTATATGCTACAGAAATATCCAAACATCAAGCGGGCGGTAATTAATGATATTAATCCTCATCTCATAAAGACTTATAGTGTGATTAGGGATGAACCTTATACACTAATCGAGGCCTTAAATGAAATTCAAACTGAGTTTAAGTTATTAGGGGATTATGATAAACAAAAGGACCTCTATCTTGATATTAGAAATCGATTCAATCAGCAATATTTGACTAATATTGAGGAGGCATCATATATGATTTTCCTAAACCGGACTTGTTTCAATGGTCTTTATCGAGAAAATTCTAAAGGTGGATTTAATGTGCCTTTTGGACGATATTCTAATCCGACGATTTGTGATGAAGAGCTGATTCTTGCAGATAGTGAACTTTTACAGAAGGTCGAGATACTGAATGGTGACTTTTCTCATACCGCAAAGCATATTCAAGGATACACATTTTTTTATTTTGATCCTCCTTATCGACCACTTGATGCCACATCTAGTTTTAATTCCTATGTTAAGGAATCATTCGACGATAATGAGCAGATACGTCTGAAGCATTTTTATTCAGAGCTTACAGTTGACGGATGTTTGGCAATGCTCAGTAATTCTGATTGTAAAGGTCGGAATGCTAAAGATGATTTTTTTGACAAACTTTATAAAGACTTTTTCATAGAGAGAGTCTATGCAAAGCGGTCGATAAATGCTAATGCGGCCAAGAGAGGTATTCTCACCGAGTTATTAATTAGGAACTACGAAAACTATCAAGGTAATCCTGAAAACCTCCTCAATATATAAAATATGGCAGACCGATTTACTGATTTCATGAAACCGCTGAAAGAAACCCATTTCTCTCTCAATGATTATGTGGATTTCCAAAAGGTTGCAGCCAATGTCGAGGCAATATCAATTAAGCTGAACCAACTCAATTATCTTATTGGTCAAGAAAATATGTCCAAAGCTGTCAGTCGGTTATGGGACGAGAATCCTAACGTGTTTTCGGTGTTAGATGTTCTTATCGCAGTCAGAACTAAAGATAGGAAGAAGGCGATAGATGCGTATGGCAATATCCATTTGGTCAGTGATTATTTCAAATCGGCGGAACAGGTAACAGAGTTTCTTAATGGGACAGGACTCACCAAAGTATTCCAGAACAAGCAAATCAAAAACCTTGTTGATTACGTCTTTGGTGTGGAGGTTGGTCTTGATTCCAATGCTCGTAAGAATCGTGGAGGTCATATAATGGAGGGGCTCGTTGCAAACATTCTGACACTAAACGGAATCGAATTTGAGCAAGAAGTCTATTACACCGAGTTTCCCGAGATAGTCAAAGCCTTAGGTGCGGATAACAAAAGATTCGATTTTGTTATTCGCACACCTCAAAAGACTTATCTCATTGAAGCCAACTTATATACCGGAGGTGGCTCTAAACTCAATGAAGTAGCACGTTCATACTCAGAACTCGCTCCCAAGATAAACGCAGTTCCCGGGTTCGAGTTTGTCTGGATAACTGATGGCATCGGATGGGAGTCTGCCCGTAATAAACTCGAAGAGGCTTTTGCCCATATTCCAAGCGTGTATAATCTTACAAATATCAATGCTTTTATCGAGAAAATAAAATGATAACAGGAGGTGTAGGAGGTGCCAATACAAAAACTGGGTTGGCGTATGAAGGAAAGGTAGATTTAAAAACCTTCTTAAGCCAGCAATCCGGGTATAGGGTTGACGGGAGCATTGTGTTTTATCATGATGAAGAGGTGGCACAAATTTTCAAAAAACATGAACTGTATTCTCAATTTCTATCACCAAGAGGTATCGATTGGAAGAAATGTATATCTTCTCAACTTTTGCCGGATAATGGGATTTACGTAATAATAAACAACACTGTGTTTATTATTGAGGTAAAGACGCAAAATACAACAGGGAGTGTTGATGAAAAATTGCAGACCTGTGATTTCAAGAAGAAACAGTACCAGAAATTATTCTTTCCGTTGAATATAGAAGTTCAGTTCACATATATATTGGATGATTGGTTTAGACAGCCGAAATACAAGGATGTACTTGATTATATTATTTCAGTTGGATGTCAATATTATTTTCAGTACATTCCTCTTCAGAAACTTGGATTGCCGGTACCTCCAACAGCATAGCAGATATGATCGTACCATTCTATAAATCAGACAATCGAGACTTCACCATTGTCAATGGCGACTGCTTTGACGTGCTCCCACAGTTTGATTTTAAGTTTGATATGATTTTCGCAGATCCACCCTATTTCCTCTCCAACGGAGGCATAAGCTATCAGGCGGGGAAAGTCGTATGTGTTGACAAAGGCGAATGGGATAAAGGCGGTTCTCCTGAATCTATAATGGAGTTTAATCGCAAATGGCTGTCTTTATGCAGAGAAAAACTTAAAGATAATGGAACCATCTGGATTTCGGGAACTCATCATAACATTTTTTCAATAGCGAATGCTCTAACCGAACTAGACTATAAGATTCTGAATGTTATCACATGGGCAAAAACAAATCCGCCACCAAACATCTCATGCCGTTTTTTTACCTATTCCACAGAGTTTATTATTTGGGCGCGAAAATGTCCGAGGGTGCCTCACAAATATAATTATAGGTTAATGAAAGCTATTAACAATGGCAAGCAAATGACAGATGTTTGGCGGCTTCCTGCCATTGGTCGATGGGAAAAGTCGTGCGGCAAACATCCAACACAGAAGCCGTTGCCTCTTCTTGCTCGGATAATTCTTGCAAGCACTGATAAATACGATTGGATTCTTGACCCTTTTGCGGGCTCATCCACAACCGGCATTGCAGCAAGTCTTTGTAATCGTCGTTTTCTTGGTATTGAGAAAGAATTGGAGTTTTCGAATCTTTCTTTTAGACGTAGAAAAGAGTTAGATGACGTACATACCAGGGAATTATACATAAATAAAAAGATATCTGATTTTGCATTTATTTCATCATCGGATATTGTAGAAGAGCCTCATGCATGCTATGGCATTGATTTGCCATTTTAAATATAGAGAATGTTTGGGTTTAACTTTATGAAGTCTTTAGAGAGGATTTCCGGTCTGTTTCGAGCTTTCATTCAGTCATTAATGGAATCCCATAATTCCTTCATTCAATCTTAGAATATTCTCGGAAATCCTCTCTAAATCTTAACATAAGTCAAATCCAAACATTCTCTAAGAAACTCTTTTTTATCATGCTTTTACAATCGTCTTATAAATTGTTGTGATGAAACATAAGACGGCTTTTATCTGAACTTGACATTGGAGGTGTCCCATATTCCAGAATTGGAGCCTGTGATATTGCCGGCAGCATAAATGAAATAGTTGTCGGCCGTGATTTCCACTGGATTTTGCGGATTGATACCATTTTCGCTGCCGGTGTAAGAGTGTGCGAAGCGTCCTGATACGTTGGCAGAAATGACAGTAGGCTTGTCGGCACATTGCAACTGTCCGCATATGAGTCCGGCGATACTTCCTGAGTTGGCAATGACACATCCGGTGTTGCTTACATCATTCAGAGTGAGATTTCTGACAAGACCGAGTATGCCTCCTGTCTGAGTCTTTGCATCGGCGTCGCAGACTACAGTGCCAGAGTTAGTGCAACTCTCGATAAGACACTTGTTGGAAGCCTTGGTGTTAGAGGAAAAGCCGAGAATGCCGCCGACGCGCAATCCCGCGCTCCATCCTGCTTTGGCGGCTTCTGCTGCTCCGGCATGTACGATGCCTGAATTCTCACAGTTGCGAAGTGTGAAGTTGCCCGATGTAGAGCCGAGAATTCCGGCCACACGGTTGGCCTCTGCATATATATAGCCCGAGTTCACACAGTTTTCTATTACGAGCGGTTGTGATGATGTAGCTCTGGAAAATCCGATTATTCCGGCTACTCCGGAGCCGAGAGAGTTGTCATACATATCAGACTTAACTTGTCGTATGATACCGGAGAAGCGGCAGTCGCTGATTGTCGAAGAGTATGCGTACCCTGCAATCCCCGCAATTGTACCCATTGCTTTCCGGGCTCCTTTATTGATGACTGACTCAAGCACTGTACCCTCAACGGTGACGTTGTAGATTGTCGATTGGAATGCCAGTCCGGCGATAAACCCGTAGGCTGATCCTGTACCCATGCCTTCGTTGACAATCTGCATGGTGCAGCTTGTGTCAATCACAAGGTTCTTCACGGTAGCTGATGACAGTACGCCGAACAGTCCGTAGCATTGCTCAGAATCAGTCGACATGGTGAGGTTGCGTATCGTGTGGCCGTTTCCGTTGAATATCCCGCAGAATGCATGACCGTCGTTGCCGAGTGTAGTGGCGCCGTTGGTGATTGTCGATCCGCGCAGATTGCCTGCCGGCGTCCATTGTCTGCCGGTCATGTCGATATCGGCAAGCAGTACAACCTCTTGGTCATCGTTGAGCCATGGTTAGAGTGTGCTTCCTGAATTGACGGCTGCCGCGAAGTCCATGAGTTGGTCGGGGGTTGATATTCCTTTATCTATTATGAAAGGGGCTTGAGTGAATTCCACGGTTGTTTCTCCCAGTTCGGCTGTGGAGAATATGATTTTTCCGCTTCGGGCCTCAGTATCCTTGTTCTCTGCAATCGTGAATGCCGGCATATGATATGGACCGTTGGGCATAAGTGATATCCATGACTGATCCGAGGTGTTTACGCTGTAGTCTAGATTTGTGTTAATGGTTATGGTAAGTGTACCGCCTGCTGAAGGGATGTAGGTCGCTGACACATTTTCGATATTGAATCGGAAAATGTCGATCGGCGTCTGTTCGATGGTGTAGACTATTTGCTCGGTGCCGGGGTATGATATTGTTATGTCGGCTGTGCGTGGAGTCATGTCGGCTGCGATGGGATATGGCCTGATATCAAAGCGCTCGAGGTTGTTTACAGGCGTGGATCGTGATATGATTCGGCTTATCCAGTCGGCATCGCACTTCACGTCGTACTCCACGTCGGAGTATATCAGTATTTCGAGCGTTCCACCCTCTCCGGTAAATCGGTTGCCGCCCGAGGCGATTGCTTCCATGGTTGCCGGGAGTGTATTGTCATCGATATTGTCGCTGCAAGAAGTTCCCAACAAGCCCGCCATTACAGACAATGCTGCGATAAGGAAATGTTTTCTTTTCATCATTAAAGGTATTAACGGGTAATCATATAGTCGGACTCGTGCCCGAGTACAGTTTCTTCGGCAAATGCACGCAGGCGTGCTGCCACTGTCGGGTCGCAGCCACCGTCGGAAACATTTTTGTCAAATTTTTCTCCGAAAATCACAAGGTAGTTGACACATGATTTGAGATATGCGCCGTTGCGGTTGGGGTGTTTTGAGTCGGTATAGAACAGATCGGACATACCTGCGGCGACGGCCTTGTCGAATGCGACACCTATGGGAGATACCCAGTCGACATTATTATCGGCTTTCGCTATAGCCAGAGTGCCGTTGAGCAGGTGCTTTTCAAATTCCGACGATGAACCGAAGTTATTCCAGTTGCTTTTAGGGAAAGCCCATGTGTTTTCAAGGATGATTTTCGATGTCGGCGAGCCGTTGCGGAATCTGGCTGTGAGAGCCTTGCAGTCGGACAGTGTAGTTTCCTGCGGATTATTGGCATAGTCGGAATAGCGAGTCGACTGTTCCTGAAGGATTATGTAGTCGTAGCCGCTGCGGTCAGTTATGTCGCGCGAGAGTTCTAATTCCATATGGTTGCTTAGGTATTGTGATCCTTTCGCGTTAATCCTGATGTCGAGCTGGTGT
>Ga0137298_10735_pt1 | contig 23523 bp, 21 predicted proteins | sample RamsorincwithD2O_2_FD_97182 | JGI IMG/M metagenome (GOLD analysis project Ga0137298, IMG submission 97182) | Mouse cecal microbial communities from Vienna, Austria - Glucosamine amended with D2O | ecosystem: Host-associated > Mammals > Digestive system > Large intestine > Cecum | place: Austria...
AATTTCATGAATTAATTTACAAAACTTGATTGACAAAAAACATACTTCATTATATTATTAATGTAGCATGATATGAACATCATGCTTAGATTATTCTTACGATTTAATGTGAGAATGAATCAACCAAAACCCCCTGAAGAGTCAGCGAAAGCTGGCTCACTTTTTGTTTTTGCTTGAATTTACAGGGGAATGCGGAAGATTATGTTGGAAAAATGTGCAGAGAGTGGCAAGAATATATATTAAAAGAGTTTATAAGAAGGTTTAGAAATATTAAATAGAAAGACTAACTGAAAAGAAAAAATTACTTTTTTCAGACAGTAATGACAAGAGATAAATACTCTAGTGCGTCTACTACAGATGTCACTCTTGTCATCAAGCAGAAAATGTTTCAAAATAACACTGCGGATCTACTCCCGCCATTTACAAAAATATGGGATAAATCCCAAACCCTAAAAAAGGAGAATTCAATAAAATGATTGATATAGAAACTATTAAAAATAATGTAAGTAATCTTTCAAAAAAACTTCCTAGTCTAAATATTGATAGTATTTTTTTAGAGCAAGATGGAAAACTAGATAAAGTTTTTTATAATAAAGAGTGCTTACATGAATTAAGAAGTTGCTCTAAACTATTAGTAGCAATGGCAATTGGAATAGCAATAGAAAAAGGCATGATAACACTTGATACTCTTATTTATTCATCTATTAAAGATATTGTTGATATTAGAAATGAAAATAATTTAGATAAAATTAAAAAGTGGAAAATAAGAGACTTATTAACTCATACTACTGGTTATGAATCTCAAATGATGTCAGAGAGGTTTATAAAAGGTATTGATGAAGATAAATTACTTGATTATGCACTTAACTATGATATACCTTATGATGTAGGGACAAGATTTGCTTACAATAATGTAGAACCATTTGTATTATCAGTATTCTTTCAAGAGACATTTGGAATAAATTTGGCTGATTTCATAAATGAAAATATATTTAAAAAATTAGATATTAAAGAATTTATATGGAATAATTTTGGGAAGTATTGTCCTGGGTCAACTGGTCTTTATCTTAAACATAGTGATTTTCATAAAATTGGGAAGTTATTATTAAATAATGGGAGATATAATAATATTCAAGTAATACCAGAAAATTGGATAAAGGAAATGTGTACATTGCAATTAGATACACCATCTGCGTTTAAACCTGAAAGGGTATTTCCAAAAGTTGGAGTTGGGTATTATACATTTATTTCAACAAATGATTATATTTTTAGAGATGGTGCAGAGGGACAATATATTATAATAAATAAGGATAAAAATATTTTAATAACAATAATGTCAAAAGAAAAAGAAATGAAAAATGTAACAGAAATTTTAAGAAATTTGATATAGGGGTAAAAATAATAATGAATGATGTAATTGTAAAAGAAACAGAAAAAGTTGAAAGTTTGATTTATGAAATTCGTGGTGTGCAAGTTATGCTTGATTCTGACTTAGCAAGACTTTATGAATGTGCTAATGGAACTAAAACTATCAATTTAGCAGTAAAAAGAAATGCTGAACGTTTTCCAGAAGATTTTTATTTTCAATTAACTAAAAATGAATATGATAACTTGAAGTTTCAAATTGAAACTTCAAGATTTAATAGTCACGGTGGGGTTAGAAAAATGCCATATGTTTTTACAGAACAAGGTGTTGCCATGCTTGCAAGTGTACTTAGAACAAGTGTTGCATCTTCAGTAAGTATCGATATTATGCGTGCCTTTGTTGTAATGAAAAAGTATGTATCTAAAACCTTATTAGAACAAACATATATAAATAATCTTGTTTTAAAAGATTCAAAAAGAATAGATTTATTAGAAGAAACATTATCAAAGTTCAAAGAAAAAAGTAATCATTTATTCTTTAATGGACAAATATTTGATGCATATTCCAAAATAAAAGAAATATTTTCACGAGCTAAAGTAAATTTAATAATTGTTGATGCTTACGCAGATATTACTATCTTAGACATGATAAAAAAACTAAATGTAAATGTTATAGTTATTACAAAACAAAATGGATTACTAACAAATATAGATATTAAAAAATATAATAAGCAATACCATAATTTAAGTGTTAAGTATAGTGATACATTTCATGATCGTTATTTTATTATTGATAATAATGAAATTTATCATTGTGGAGCATCTATTAATCATGCTGGTGCGAGAACTTTTAGTATTAATATATTAGAAGATAAAGAGGTATGTGAGGCACTTAAAAATAAAGTTGATAAAATAATAAGTAAAAAATAAAAACTGAGTTATTTCTCAGTTTCTACCATCCGTGATACCACGAACCCCAAGCAAACTAAATTGCTTTTTCATACTCAATATAGTAAATAAATGTGCATTTGTCAATAACTAACTGTCTTTATATATTGAATAAAATATTTTGTTTGATATCTAAAAATATAGAAATTGATGTATAATATAAGTTATTAAATTTAAAAATTATATTTTGGAGGTTCAATATGGGTAAAGTAAGTGAAAAATTAATAAATTATGTTGAAGAAAAAATATTGCCAATATATGATAAAAATGATTCAGGACATGGAATTGAACATATAAAGTATGTAATTAAAAGAAGTTTTGAATTTGCTAATCAGTTTGAGAGTATTGATTTAAATATGGTTTATGCAATAGCATCTTTTCACGATTTGGCACATCACATTGATAAAGACAACCATGAAGTTTTATCAGCTAAATTATTTTATGAAAATGAGAAGATGAAAGAATTTTTTACTGATGAACAAAGAAAGATTATAAAAGAAGCAATAGAAGATCATAGAGCAAGTTTAGAGTATGAACCTAGAAGTGATTATGGAAAAATAATTTCTTTTGCTGATAGAAATGTCGATATTATATCTTCTTTGAAAAGAACACATGCTTATACAACTAAACATTACCCAGAGTTAGATTTAAGTGGGATGATTACTCGTGCATATAAACATATCAGTAAAAAATTTGGAGATTGTGGTTATGCAAAAATATGGCTTGTTGATAAAGAATTTGATAAATTTAAAGATGATGTCAAAGAGTTATTAAAGGATAAATATATATTTGGGGTTAAGTATATGGAGGTAAATGATATTATAGATATTAAAGAAAAAGCCAAATTATTCGCTATAAGAGCACATATGGGACAAGTTAGAAAAAGTGAACCAGATAAACCCATGATTATGCATCCTATTGGTGTGGGTGAACTATTAGAATCATTGAGATATGATGATAATGTTGTAGCAGCGGGATACTTGCATGATGTTGTAGAAGATACAAAATATACTATTGAAGATATAGAAAAAGAGTTTGGTAGTGATATTGCTTCTTTGGTTATGGGTGCTTCTGAACCAGATAAATCTCTATCTTGGGAAGAAAGAAAAAAGCATACAATTGAAGAAACTAAAAAATTACCTTTACGAAATAAACTAGTAATTTGTGCTGATAAAATTAACAATTTAGAAGATTTATTTTTGAAATTTGAAAAAAGTGGAGAAAGAGATTTTTCTGCATTCAAAAGAGGTGAAGAACAGCAAACATGGTACTATACAAGTATTTATGAAAGCTTAATTGCAGGAGAAGATAAAGATTTACCTATTTTTATAAGATTAAAGGATATACTAGATAAAGTGTTCTATAAAAAAGAAGATTTATTTTTAAGAGATACTATTTTTGTTGATAATGGAGATTATTATGCAAAATTAAAACAGTTACATGCTATGAAAATAGAATTACAAAGATTAAAATCATTATGCTCACTGCCTAAGCCCTTTGTTATTGAATTTAGTGGCACACCTAGAACAGGAAAAACAACTACAATCAATAATTTATATGATTTCTTTAAAAAAGGTGGATTTAATGTAGAATTAATTGAAGAATTTACAACATCAAAATATTATAAAGAAAATTTAAAAAAGAAATTTGATCAAATGAATTTAGGTGATGGAAACATTGCAATTATAGATGAAGTCTATAAACAATTACAAGGTTCTCTTGAATCTGACAAAGATATTATATTAATTGATAGATCAATTAATGATAGACAAATTTGGAATTATAGAAGATATATTAGAGGCGATATGCCAGAGGAACAATATCTTAATGCTAGAGATAAATATAAAGTAATTTCAAAGGAACTCATTGATTTTCTCCTTATCACATATGCTGCTCCAATGGTTTCATTAAAAAGAGATTATGAATCAAGTTTAGCTTTAGAAAAAAGGAACTTCTTAAATCAAGAAAATATAGAAGAATATAATAATTGTTTAAATGCTTTGCAAGGGTTATTTTCTGAAAGTGTTGATTCTACGCTTTTACTTAATACTACTAATATAGGATTGAATGATGTTTCTATTGAAACAACATCTCAAATTCTACCTGCTATGCGAAAAAGATATATAAAAGCATTTGAACAAAAATATAATTTGAAATAATGAGGGTATGGGATTTCCCATAATAGAAAATTTTGCGGGAGTAAGTTTTCAGTGCTGGCTAGGATAATACAGATATAAAAATAAGCACCATCTATTATTTAGAAAGTGTTTATTTTTTTACAAATATTTTTCAATTTTCAATGGTTTATCATTTACTATTTTGAGATTAAATTTTTAGTTAAAATTATTTAAAATTGCTTAAAATATAAGGAACTAACTCTCAATAATTAATTTTATATGCAATAAATTTTAGTCCTCTGAAGGAGCACGCTTAAAAGTGCTCCACTTTTTTTGCCTTAAAATAAAGAACTTCTCAAGAGTTAAAGTCCTTTAGCGGTTAGATTACCACTTATTTACCACTCAAAATATTAAAATTTTGAAATTTAAAAAGCTAAAAAGTGCTAAATGGTTTATAAATAAAGAACTTTTAAACTATGTTAAACTTTAAAAATCCATAATTTAGCACCCTCCTTTTGAAAAGTCAGCGAAAGATGGCTCATTTTGTAGTTATAAGAATTTTAATAATCAAATAATACAAAGAAAAAATCATAAGATATGTTATAATAATTTTGAAATGATGTTTTATTTTAATAAATGAAAAGTTATAAAATGGAAGAAATGAAAAACTTTTTTTCTAATAGAATTGGTTTAATTAATCCATCTCTAAATGATTTTGAAAATAGAAAAGTAAAAAAAAATATTGAAATATTACGAAAGATTGTTGACAAATTAGATTTATCTTTAGAACAATTATTAAGAGCTGCTAGATATGGAGAATTGACAAATTGGTTATTTAATTATGGATTTAAAAATAAATCTTCAAGAGACTTAAAAAATATAATTAAAGAAGCAAGAATTTCTAAATATGATATTATGGATTGGGATAGTAATAAAAGAGAAATAACTAGACATGTAAGGTAAAATTTAGATAGAGTAGCATATAAATTAGAACTAATAAGAGATAACAGGGGAATTGATTACAGTATAAAGATATTAATAGAGCATTAGAAGATTTGAAAGATGTTACTAAGAAATATGATTATAGTAAATTGCTAAAGATTTGTAGAAAGAAGTTTTTATATTATGAATAAAGAAAAGATATTAAAAAAAGTTGATATTTTATATATGATGTGGAAAAAGGGAGAACTTGGTGGAGAGGTTATGCCAGAAGATGAGAATCCACATTTTGAAAAAGATTCAAAAGAAAATTATCTTTATTTTACTTTACCAATGGCACTTAATTATCAAAGAAATTCTTATACTTTATGGGAGAGTGCAAATAAAACATATCAAGATGAAGAAACTAGATTCGTATTTGATTCTAAAATGTGTTTAGAAAAGTCTTTTGAAGAGGTTCAATATGCATTAACTAAATATAAAGTTGCTTTACAAAAGCAGAAACAAACTGAAATATGGTTAGCTTTATGCAATACAATTGTAGAGCTATATGATGGTGATATAAGAAAATTATTTGATGAACTAGATAATGATGTCGATAAAATAAGAGATTTTATTCAAAAAGAAAACAAGAAAAGGTTTCCTTATTTATCAGGCACTAAAATATGTAATTATTGGTTGTATGTTATTTGGCAATACACTGATAGAGAATATAAAAATATTGAAAATTTAACAGTTGCTCCTGATACCCATGTAGTAAAAGCTACACATAGGTTAGGATTAATAACTGATGAAGAACAAAATAGAAGTGATGTACAATTAATAGTAATTGATAGATGGAATAGTTTATTTAAAGGTACAAAGTATAAACCAATTGATATTCATACAGCTTTATGGTTATGGAGTAGAAATGGATTTATAGATTTAGATGAGTCAATTTTAAAATGTGAAATATTTAAAAATAAGATAAAAGAAAGTTATGAAAATAATAAATATATAGATAATTTTCAAAAATGAGATTTATTATCATTTGAAAAGAATGTATTCGACAAAGTAATTAATCAATTATCAATAAACGCCAATATATTAGATTTGGGTTGAAGTAGTGGTTATCCATATGATAATTATTTTACCAAAAAAACTTCAAATTGACTGGTGTTGATTTTTGTATAAAACATATTAATGAGGCAAAGAAAAATAATCCAAATATATACATTGTAGATGACATCGAAAATTTTCAATATATCACTAATTTTGATTTGATTATGATGCTATTTTCTTTATTACATATACCAAAGAGATGAAGATGCTGGTGATTTTTATTAAAAAATGGCTTTTGTGGTAATGAAATGTTATGGAGTGATTATAAATATGATGAATATATCGAATTATTAAACAAAATAGGTTTCAAGATGTTATATTCTGAAAACCAAAATAAGCATGGATTGGATGAAAGTCTTAACTGGTTGATTTTAAAAAAGTAAATAGAACTGAAATGGCAAAAAAATAACTACTATTATTGTCATTTATGAATTGGTCAGTCGCGGCTGACCAATTGGAAAGGAATAGTTATGTTAGAAGAAAAATATAGGTATAAAAAGTAAATCGGAAATGGATAAAAAATTAATATAACTGCAAATAACTGCAACCCATTCTAAAATGTAAATTTTCTAAATCATTCATTTAGTAAAAACGGATCGGAGAAAAATTTTATGAATAAAAAAATATTGGATTATGTGGATATATTTTTTGAATCAATTCCTTATTCTGAAAAAAATGATAAAATAAAAAACGATATTATTTATCATTTGGAGAGTGAAGTTCGTCATGGAATTTCTATTGAAGCATTAGTAAGTCAATATCATTCTTTGGAAATGCTTTGTTCTTTGGCAGGATATTCGATTCAAGATATTTCTTCTTTTGAAAATAGTGGAATTGTTGTTTCTTTGGATGAATTAAAAGTAGAATTTAAGAAAAAAAGAAGGCTTTCTTATTGGAGTATTATTTTCTTTGTTTTTGGATGTGCATTTTTATATAATTTTTTTCTTTCTTTTCATTGGTTCTATCTTATCTTTTCTGTTTTAGGATTTGGAATTTTTTCCTCCTTATTTAAAAAATGTCATTGGAATGAAAAACGTGATGATGTATATTCTATTGAAGCTTATCATTTCTTACAGAAAATTCATGATAAGTATTTGAAAAAGTTTTATAATTGTTGGTATTTTTTCTTGACTTTTACTTTTTTTCTTTTTTTAAATTTTTTCCTTTTGTTTTTTCATTTAAAAATAGATGAGATGTTAGAACTTATTCATTCTATTCTTTTTTATTATGAAATTTTAATTGTTTTACTTGGTAAGAATTATTTTCTAAGTCATTGGTCTTGTCAATTACTTGGAAATCGAGTGAAGAAGGTGTTTACTAAAAATTTTAAACGTGTTTGTGGTATTTCTTTTCTCTATTGGTTTGTTTTCATTTTATTCTGTTTTATTACTAAGAAACTTATTATGAATCTTTTTGTTGTTTTTGCTGTTATTTATGGATTTTTGGTAATGCTATATAATTTTACTTATCGAAGAAAAATAATGTTTCAAAATATTATGGTTAATAAAAAGCGAATTGTTTTTGTTTCTTCTGTTCTTTTTGTATTTTTTGCTTATTATTTTATGCAGCGTGATTATTGGGTTTTGCAACCACTTATTAATAGTATGCCAAATCTTTCTAATCATCAAAATCAAATTACTTATGATGAAGAAAGTGGAGTTTATACAATTGTTGATGCAGATGGTGGAGATTTTAAAATTTTACAGTTAACGGATATTCATTTGGGTGGTAGTATTTTTTCTTCTGTGAAAGATAGTAAGGCATTGTACTCTATTTATCAATTGCTTAATTATGCAAAACCTGATTTTGTGATTGTGACTGGTGATTTAACATTTCCAGTAGGTTTGTTTTCTTTGTCTATTAATAATCATACTCCTGTCATGGAATTTGCATCTTTTATGAGAAATTTAGGTATTCCTTGGGCTTTTACTTATGGAAATCATGATACAGAAAGTATGGCTACGTACTCGAAAGAAGATTTGGATAAGCTTTTTCAGATGTTGTCTTATAAAACTAGTAAAAATTTATTGTATCCATATATTCAACCAAATATTACAGGAAGAAATAATCAATTAATTGAGATTCGTAATCGTGATGGTAGTTTAAATCAAGCTTTGTTTTTGATAGATTCGAATGCTTATACGGGAGAGGGGTTTAATCAATATGATTACATTCATGATGATCAAGTAGAGTGGTATGAATCCCAAGTGCTTCGGTTGCAAAATGAAGAGAAAAAATCTATTTCTTCAATGATGTTTTTTCATATTCCTCTTCATCAATATCAAGAAGCTTATCAACTTTATCAACAGGGTAGTAACGATGTAATTTATCATTTTGGAGAGAATCTTGAAGATGGTGTTGGTAAGGTTTGTGCATCGAATTATCCAAGTAAAATATTTGATACTGCTTTAGAACTTGGAAGTACCAAAGCTTTCTTTTGTGGTCATGATCATTATAATAATATATCGTTAGAGTATAAAGGGATTCGTTTAACTTATGGAATGAGTATTGATTATTTAGCGATGCCAGGAATTCAAAATAGTATGAATCAACGTGGAGCTACGTTAATTACGATTTATGAAAATAGTGAATATGACATCGAACAAATTCCTCTTAAAGACATTTCTTAAAATTTTTGGAGTATTGTAATTTTTTGTTAACTTATTTTTTGTGTTATAATATATTTTATTTTTGGGGGGGAAAATTCAGAGTGATTACGTTGGAACAAAAAAAGAATTTAAAAGAAGAGATTAATCAAACCGTTGAAATTATTTCTGGTAAAAATGCAGAAAAGAAAGTTGATAAAATGGCAACACATGTTTTTAATCCATATGATTTTTTGTATTCTTTTGCTACAGAAGATATTAGAGGTTATTCTAAAGAATTTGATCGACCTAAAACTTTTTTGACCGTTGGTGGTAGTGGAGATCAACTTTTTAATGCCATTTTATTGGGTGCAGATAGAATTGATGTTTTTGATTATAATAAATTAGTCAAACGGTTTATAGCACTTAAAATTGCAGCAGCTAAGGTATCTGATTCTGAAACATTTTATCGTTATTTTCAGACATTTGATATTGAGTTATTTGGTAAATTAATTTCAGAACTTTCTGAAGAGGATAGGATTTATTGGGAATCATTATATGATTATCTTGATTATTCCGTTATTCGAAGCAATTTTTTTTATAGAACATTGCCAAAAGAAACCACTTTTCAAATTAACTCTTATTTGGATAACGAAAAATATGATCAGTTTCAATCTAAGGTTAAGTCAAGTAGAAATTAATTATTTTGATAGTGATTTATATTCTTTATCATCTAAGATAAAGGGTAGATATGATGCAATTAATTTTTCTAATATCTATGAATATTTAAATTATGGAGTACATACGAGTTTGGAAAATGCGTCTCGATATTATCAATTTATTACGGAACAAATGTATCCTCTTTTGAATTCGAATGGAGCGATGATGTTTGCATATTTATATGCTTTTAGTGATACTGTGAAAAAATATTTTGATGAAATGTATGATAAATCTAGAAAATTACTTAGTTCTTCTATTATGACTTCTTTTGAAGAAATGGAAATGTATCAGAATGGTTTGACTTCTCAAAATTATTCTTATTCTTTGCTTCTGGATATGTTTCAACATGAAAATATCAAAAAGGTATTGACTAATCATATTGTATATGGTCAAAGTTTGGATAAATCACATGATATGGCTTTAATTTTGAAAAAGTGATACATTAATTTTAAGGAGAGTTTTTATGAGATATCATGTTTTACGTTTTGATATATGGCTGTGTTTAGCGATTGGAGTGGTTCTTTCTTTTGGAACTGGGAAATTAGCTCGTTACTTTTTGGAAAGTCGTTATGAATTGTATCAACAAGAACATATTGTAGATAAAAATGAAGTTGGTGGAATTGCCGATGAAACAATTTTTCATGCTCGAAGTATTGAAGATATGATGTCTCATGAAACGTTTACTGTAATATCACCAGGAATTCAATATCGGAATAAAGGTTCTGGTTTTTATCACAATTTTTATTTACATGCACTTTGGTTACCGTCTTCGGAAATTGTTGCTGCAAGAATTAATGAAGATTCTGTGGTACATACTGGAGAATCAATTTATTCTGGGGATAGTATTTTACCAGTATGTAAGGTTGTCTGGGCTGATCTCACAGATTATTCTACATTTTTGAGTCAAATTGAGTACAATAATCCGTTAAGTCGAAGAGACTTTTATCTTGATTGTGTTGGAAATGCGAGTATTCCGAGTGAACAGGATTTTATTGAAACTCCAGTGATACTTGTGGAACTTGTTACGATTTTACTTGTATTTCCAATTGTACATTGGTTAGGGTCGAAGTTTGGGTTATTTCCATATATTATTCCACCTAGAAATTAGAATTTTGGAGGTTTTTAATGATTTATTCTTATGATGAGTTATTAAATATGAAAAAAGATGGAGTGGTTCTATCGTTTGATAACATTACAAAAGAACAATTAGAGCAGCTTTTTATTTATAATCATATTTCTAATCGTAGAATTGCAGAGTTGTATGATGTATCAGATAGTTGTGTGCGAAATCGAAGAAGAAAATGGGATATTTCTATTCGTTCTGCAAAGTATATTTATAAGTCTTTTGCAAATAACAACAAAGAATTGTTAGATGGTTTAAATTTAAGTTCAAAAGAAAGATTACTGAATTCTAAAAACTTTGATAAAATTTCTAAAGCACTTACTCATTATCTTTTTCGAAATGGTCCAGTGGAAAATATGCATGCAAAAGGGCAATTATCACAAAGTGATATGAAAACTTTAAATCAGTATATGGTAAATAAAATTGCAGGATTACTTTTTTTAGTGGAACAAGAGGAATGGTTAAAAATAGAGTTATTAATTGATTTTCTTTCTAAGTATGGAAAAGATTGGGATAAAGCAGAATTGGACACGAAAGAAATTGATATGATTTTTGATTCTTCTTTGGGAGTACGATCAATTGATTTAAGGAAATCTTAATATTTCTTTCTTTTTTTTGTGATATGATATTTTTACATTTTTTAAAGAAGGTGAAGGATTGAATATTTTAATTGTGGATGATGAGCAAGAGATTGCCGATTTGATTGAAATTTATTTAAAAAATGATGGGTATCAAGTATTTAAATATTATGATAGTAAAGAAGTATTGAAGGATTTAGAACATTTAGAAATTGATTTAGCTATTTTGGATGTGATGATGCCAGAGATGGATGGTTTTTCTTTGTGTACACATATCCGAAAGAAGTATCAATTTCCAATTATTTTTGTAACTGCAAAAGTGGAGGACATGGATAAGATTAACGGTCTTATGTTGGGAGCCGATGACTATATTACAAAGCCATTTCAACCTCTTGAACTGATGGCTCGTATTAAAGCACAGTTGAGAAGGTATAAGAAATATAATGCAGTTTATGAACCAAACAATGTGATAGAGATTAGAAATATTGTAATGAATCAAGATACTCATGAGTTTTATTTTCAAGGGGAAAAAGTGGAATTGACACCGATTGAGTTTTCTATTTTATGGTATTTGTGCGAACACAAGGGAAAAGTTGTGAAAACGGAAGATTTGTTTTTTCAAGTATGGAAAGAAAAATATTTTGAAAAGGATAATAATACGATTATGGTTCATATTAGACATTTGCGTGAAAAAATGAAGGATACAGGAAAAAAACCAAAGTATATTGTTACGGTATGGGGAGTAGGTTATAAAATTGATGAATAGTTATCAAAATTTGTGGAAACAAACATTTTCAAAATTTATTTGGCAAGTTTTTTTATGGAATTTCGGCTGTCTTAGTTTTTTATTTTTTTTGATCCTTGTTATCAATGTATTTGATTTTCAATGGCTTTATCGATTTTCTCCAGAATTATATTATTTTTTCCGTGATTGGTTTTATTTTATTTTTAAGAGTGACTTGTTTTTTGTTTTCCTTATTTTAATTTGTATTTTTGGAAATTTTTATTTGGTTTATCGGTTAATTTGTAAGCTTTTTTCTTATATTCAAGCAATTTATGATGCGTCTTCTCTTCTTTTTTCTTCGGATGTAGATTATATTGAACTTCCAAGAGAGTTAGAGGAGATACAGAAACATTTGAATTCGTTAAAGAAAGAGAGTATGGAAAATGAAAGGATTGCAAAGGAACAAGAAGTAAAGAAAAATGATTTAATAGTTTATTTAGCTCATGATTTAAAAACTCCTTTGACTTCTTTGATTGGATATTTATCTTTACTTGAAGAAATTAAGGACATGCCAAAAAAGCAAAGAGAAAAGTATATTAAAATTGCTTTGGATAAATCTTATAAATTGGAAGATTTGATTAATGAATTGTTTGAAATTGCTCGATTTAATGCGGAAAAGATTATTTTAGAACCAGAAAAAGTTCATTTGAATTTGATGATGGAACAAATTATTGATGATTTTTATCCTGTTTTGCAAGAACAAAGTAAGCAGATTATTCTTTGTCAAAATGATTCAGTTGATCTTTTTTTAGATCCAAATCAAATGGCTCGAGTGTTTAATAATTTGTTTCGAAATGCTATTTTTTATAGTAATACTTCTGAGATATTTGTGAATATTTTAAAAAAAGAAACATCAGTTCAAGTAGAAATTCGTAATTCAGGAAAGAAGATTCCAACTGAGAAGTTAAAGCATATTTTTGAAAAGTTTTATCGTGCGGATTCTTCTCGTAGTTTGCGTACTGGAGGAAGTGGTCTTGGGTTATCGATTGCTAAGGAAATTGTGGAATTGCATGAAGGAAAAATATGGGCAACGAGTGAAAGGGATCAAACAACTTTTTATGTTTCTCTTCCTATTTTAAAATCTTAATTAAATTTTAAGAAGAAATTAATGTAAATTAGTGAATAAATTGTTATCTTTTTTTTGAGGAAAGATTATGAAAAATAGTAAAAATGGTTTGATGTATGGATTGTTTTTCTTTTATTTGATTGTTGTGGTATGGATTATTCTTTTTAAGATGCAATTTTATTTTTCTGATTTGCCACATATGAGAAGTATTAATTTGATTCCTTTTGAAGCTTCTATTCGAGTAGGTGGGAGAATTGATTATTCTGAAATTATAGGTAATTTTTTGATTTTTGTTCCGTTTGGTTTCTTTTTGGAATTTCTTTGGCAGAAAAAACATACTTTTTTGAAGCTTTGTTCTTGTATTCTATTTTCTGTTGTTTTAGAAGCTTTCCAGTTTTTCTTTTCAATTGGAGCTACGGATATTACAGATGTTTTAATGAATAGTTTCGGGGGAATCAGTGGTTTAACCTTTACAAAGATTTTGTATTTTACATGTAGAAATCATGTCAAATTAACAATATTTCTACATTATTTTGTCATTTTTTGTAGTGTTGTTTGTTCTTTTTTTCTATTTTTATTAGTATTTTTTAACATTTAAAAAACTTGTGTTTGACAAGTTTTATCCAAGTGCAACGTCAAGTATCATCATAACAGAGAATCCAATGAGAGTAAATAGAGCCATTAGATCTTTTTTTTGATTGGTTTGACTTTCTGGTATGAGTTCTTCTACGACAACATAGATCATAGCTCCAGCAGCAAATGATAATAAAAATGGAAGAAGTGTACGCATTTTCATTACGAGCAATGCTCCAATGATACCAGCAATGGGTTCGACAATTCCACTTAATTGGCCTAAGAAAAATGATTTGTTTCTACTTAGTCCTTCTCTTCGAAGTGGCATACTGACTGCAGTTCCTTCTGGAAAGTTTTGAAGTCCAATTCCTAAGGCAAGAGTCCAAGCGGCCATAAGTGTAGCACCATCGAGTCCATATATTACAGAACCAAATGCTACTCCAACAGCCATTCCTTCTGGGATGTTATGAAGAGTGATGGAACTAATTAACATGACACAACGTTTCATACTGAATTTTTCTTCTTTTTTTGGATTTCTTGATTCATAGATATCATAGATTTTGTCTCCAATGAAAAGAAGTAGTCCACCTGCCATAAATCCCATAAAGGTAATTAACCAAGGTGTGATGTTTAGGTTTTCAGCCATTGTGATTGCAGGAGCAATCAGTGAGAAAAAGGAAGCAGCAATCATGACTCCAGCAGCAAATCCTAACATTCCATCCATTAAGTTTTTGTTAATTTTTTTGAAAAAATAGACTAAAGATGCTCCGATTGCAGTTATCCCCCAAGTAAAAAGTGTAGCAATACCTGCTTGGAGAATTGGGTTTAGATTTAAAATTGCATCAAACATATAAACCTCCTTATTGATAGGTTATTCTCCTAGTAGTTTTTGTCATGGGCATTTATCTTAGATTCTATCTTTTTTTTGATTTTTGCTTTATAATATTCGTAGAATTAGGTGATGGATTTGAAAAAGGTTTTTATGGTACATTGTTGGTCAGGAAATTCGAATGTGGGTTGGTATCCATGGCTCCAAAAGCATTTAGAAAATAATGGAGTAGAAGTTGTTGCTTTAAATATGCCAAATCCAGATACTCCTTCTATTGATGAATGGGTAGATACACTTTCTTCTTCCATTTCTATTTTAGATGAAGAAACTTATTTTGTTGGGCATAGTATTGGTTGCCAAACGATATTACGGTATTTAGAAAAACAAGAACTTACAAACATTGGCGGTATTTTGTTTGTTACTCCATGGTTTTCTTTGTTACCAGAGAGAATGGATGAGGAAAGTAATATCATAGCTTCTCCTTGGATTGAAACGCCAATTGATATGGAAAAGGTAAAACAGTTTACAAATTCTAAATATGCTATTTTTTCGACGGATGATTTTTATGTTTCGATAGAGCAAGCTACAGAGTTTTATAAAAAACTTGGTTTTTGTTGTCATTTTGTAGAAAATATGGGACATATGAGTTTTGAAGATGGAATCGAGTGTGTACCAGAGATACTTTTGATGTGTGGAAAGATGCTTGGTTTTGAATTGCTTGATGAGGTTGATGCATCTGGTCATCCAACTGGAAGAGTTTTAGATAAAGAAATGATGCATGATCGGGGAATTCTTCATCGCGAAGTAGCTTTATTTTTGATAAATTCAAAACATGAAGTTTTAATGGAAAGGCGTAGTCCAAATAAGAGATTTAATCCTAATTGTTGGGGTCTTATTGCAGGTCATGTCGATGCTTTTGAGTCTATCAATTCTGCTATGTTACGAGAATTAAAAGAAGAAGTTGGCCTTGAAGCAACATTTGATGATTTACTTTTGTTTGATTGTATTTTACATCAAAGTTCTAATCGAAATAGTTGTTTATCCTATGAATATTTTATGAGATGTGATAAAAATATAGAGGATTTTGTTATTCAAGTGGAAGAACTTTCAGAAGTGAAATGGGTTCCGTTTGAAGAATTTAAAGAAAAAAGCTTACGAGAAGATGAAACGTATACCTTTCGTGCTACAAAAGAAAATATAGAAAAATTGGAAAAGCTAGAGCGATTGGTTTATTGATTTGAAAGAAGATGGTTTTATTATCGAATTATCTTGTAATGATTTAGAAAAATTAGAACGAACTTTATATGGAGATGAAATTAAGTCGAGTTCATTTGGAAAAACAATTTATTTTTATTTAAAAGTTGACAATAAAGTGGTTGTTTTTTTTCAAGTTTTCCTTCAAAAACATAGTGGGAATTCTGAGCGAATTGCTTTCGCAGAAATTCAATATCAAAATTTGAAGTTAAGCACTTTGGAAGAAGAAAAATATGTGGGGAAAGGTTATGTCCAGGAAGGACTACGACGTTTAACTTCTTTTTTGCTTCAATATGATATTGCATTTTTATATTTGGGAATTCATCCAAGTAATTTATTTAGTAAAAAGGTTGTAGAAAGTTGTAATTATATTAAAAAAGTTAATTCTTATTATTTTTTCCATCCAAACCATTTTAATATTTATCGTAATTCTTTAGGCAATGATTTTACCGAAGAACAGAAAGATTTTATTATGAAACAATATATTTTTAATTATGGTGATGTCTTTGAAGAAAGCTTATTTGTTAATAATGAAAAACAAAAAAGAAATGCTTGAATATTTTTTCTAAATGTTATATCCTCTTTCAAAAGGAGCGTGATTAATTTATGATTAGTAAAAAATTTTATTTATTTTTTTGTAGTAAGTTTATCACGAATTCTAATTTCGATTTCTAGGATGATTTTTGTGGACTTACTACAGTAAGTTCTTTTTTATAAAAAAGAATATTGTGAAAGGTGAGTTGAATTACTAATAAAATGAAAAATCAAGAAGTCGATTATGGGGTTGTAGTGGAGACAACGAAACAAGATGCTTTTGTTTTCTTTCATCAAGTTGTTTATCAAGTGTCTTTCAAAAAAGATTCTTGTATTAATCAGTTAGTGTTTCCAGGGGATTTTGTTGTTTTAAATGAAAGTTGTTCGGAATTTAAAAAAGTTTTGGAACATCATCATATTTTAAATCGTGCTACCAAAGATTATACTAAAAGAAGTGAAGTAAAGAAAAGGAAGATTATTGCAGTAAATATTGATTATGCAGTGATAGTGGTATCTTTTCAGGAACCAGAATTTCATCCTTCTTTTGTTGATCGATATATGGTTTTGTTGGGTGAATGTAATATTCCATATTTTCTTGTTGTAAATAAACGTGATTTGAAAACAAATCGTGTTGAAAAGCTCTTAGATACTTATCGTAGTTTAGGAATTGATGTTATTGGAACTTCTGTGAATCTGGAAGATGGAATTTACAATTTGAAATCAAAATTGTATGGAAAACAAGTTGTTTTTTTAGGACATAGTGGTGTTGGTGAATCGTCTCTTGTGAAACGGTTAGTAACTGATGAGTCGATTCAAATTTCTTGTGTTAGTGAGAAAACAAAGAAAGGATGCCATACTACTACTCATTCTAAGTGTTATGTATGTGATTTTAATACTTTGATTATTGATACTCCAGGCGTTCGTAGTTTAAGTTTGCCAGATATTTCGCCATTGGAGGTACAGAATTATTTTAAAGAATTTTCTTTTTATCGTACTTGGTGTAAGTTTGATAATTGTATTCATATTTTCGAAAAAAATTGTGGTGTGAAAGAAGCAGTTATGCAAGAAAAAATTTCTAAAGAAAGATATGAGAGTTATGTAAAACTGGTTTATGAATTAGATAACAAGTGAAAAAAATTTGTTTGTTTAAATTTGCATAATTTATGAATCTTTGTTTATGTTAAAAGTGTCATTTGTTTTTTCTGTTGTTTTATGATATAAGTAAGGTAGGTGAGAAAATGGAAAAAGAGTATGAAATTTTAACGTTAGATGACAATAAGGATTATGCAAATATGCAAGAACTTACTTATGAAGGGGAAACCTATGCTTTTTTATTAGAAGTTGATAAGGAAGATAATCCGACAGAAGAATTTTTAATTTTGAAAAAAATTATGATTAATGATACAGAATACGAATTTGAAGAAGTACCTGATGGAAAAATGGATGATTTATTAGATTTGTTTGAGAAAGAATTTACCAAAGAAGCATAATTGGTAAACATTACCGGATTAGAAAAAGTTACGAAGTCGATACTAAACTTAGGTGAGTAGTATGAGACGTATTCGTAACTTTTTTCTTTTTGCTCTAATTTCTTTTTGTGTTTTTCATCCACAGTATATGAATACGGAAGGAATTGAGGACAATACAATTGTGGTTGCGGAAAATATTCGAAATATGAATGAATTTTTACGGAATCAAGATTATTTTGAACAAGTAAGTCAGCTTTGTCATGAATCGAATTGTTTTTCTATTGATATCCATGATTTAGAGCGGTCTTTATCAGTTATGGAAGAGAAAGTCATTGATGCGATTCGATTAGAGTTTGGAGAAGATGTAGCAACAGAAGCTAAATTAAAAGGATTTTCTATTACAAAAATCCTAACTCGCTAGTTTTCCTTGATATGAGTTTCTTCGTTTTAATTCTTTTTCGATGTCATTTAAGATAACAAATTTTTTAAGTAACCACTTTGGAGCAATTAAGTTTTCTTTAGTAGGGTCTCCTGTCAAACGATGAATCACAATTGTTTTATTTAAATGTTCTAGTTGGTCGCAAACAATATCGATGTACTCTTCTTTGGTTAGTAATGCCCAAGGATTTTTTTGGTATAACGTTTCTAAAGGTGTATTTTTTAATATGTGAAGCATGTGAATTTTAATTCCATTAATTTTTAATTTGTTTAAGTATTTGATGGTTTCAATCATTTCTTCTTTTGTTTCAAAGGGGAGTCCATTGATGATATGTACTACAACTTTAATGTTTCTTTTTTGTAGTTCTTTTACTGCGTTTTCAAAGTTTTGAAGAGTATGACCACGGTTAATTAATTGTAGTGTTTTTTCATGTATGGATTGTAGTCCTAGTTCTATCGTTAAATCCGTTTTGTGATTTAATTTTTCTAGGTAATTTAGTGTTTCTGGTGGAAGGCAGTCACTACGTGTGGCAACGGATAAACCAACTACGTTTTCTAAGAAAGCAACGGATTCGAATTTTTCCTTTAATATTGATACATCCGCATAGGTATTAGTATTTGCTTGGAAGTAAGCAATGTATTTGCTACTCGACCATTTCTTTTCGAGCATTGCTTTTCCTTTTTGAAATTGTGTTACTAAATCATCTTCTTTTTTTCCTGCAAAATCGGAAGAGCCATTACTACAGAAAATGCATCCATGACCATTTTTGATATTTGGGCAACTAAATCCAGCGTTTAAACTCACTTTAAAAACTTTTTTTCCATATGTTTTTTTGTAGTATTCGTCAAGAGATAAAAATCTTTTTTCGAATCGAAAAGCTTCTTCTTTGATATTGTATTCTTTTCTTAATTGATGGTCTAGTTTTAAAAATATTTTTTTGAATTCGTGAGGATGGTTTAAATAATATTCTACTTCTTTTAAAAAGTTATCAAAGTCTTCGTTGGGAATCCAAATTTTTCCGTAACCTTTTGGTCCATATTTTTTTTTAATGTATTCATAACTTCTTAAAAACATTTCCTCAATACTTAGATTGGGAAAAAATTCTAAGGAATAGAGATGTGTACTTTTTAGTATTCCTTTTATTGTAACAAAACGATCCGCAGTTGAAATGATACGACCATAAGTGGAACGAGGAGTATATTTTAAAGACGCACGATGGTCAATAATCGCAGTAGCCATTATTTGTCTTTCTTCATCCGTAAAAAAGTGAGGTAGTACTTGATCTTCTAATAGCATTTGGGCAGAATTTTTTTCATGTTCTTCTCTTCCTTTGAAACAAGCAATGTCATGAAAGATTGCAATTGTATAAACCATATTCATGTCAACATTTAAATTTTTGGATAGTTTGATACTCCTTTCAATGACTTCATTGATGTGCCATATTTGATGTGACCAGTCATTTTTTTCATACATGGGTAGAATATTTTCTTTTAAATATATTTTTAATTCTTTTTTAATCATATTGATGACTCCTTTTTGTATGATACAATATTTTTCTCTTTCAGTCCATTGTACGCTGTTGTTTTTTGTGATAGAATAAATTTTAGAATAGGGGTGACCATATGAATGAATTTTTTCCTCATTTTCAAGTAGATTATTCTAAAAATCGTAGTAATAAGGAAGCAATTTTTCAAGGTCAAACGTATCGGATTACTGTTTTGAGTGAACGCCTATTGCGGTTAGAATATAATAAGGATGGTATTTTTTTTGATGATTTGACAGAGCAAGTGATTAATCGTAATTTTGAAGTTCCAGAGTTTCAAATTCAACAAGATGATAAATTTTTAGAAATTACTACGAAATATTTTAAGTTACAATATATTAAAGAGAAACCTTTTTTGGGTTCTAAACTTGCTCCTGATGCTAATTTAAAAGTTACTTTAGCAGGAACGGATAAAATTTGGTATTTTCATCATCCAGAAGCTCGAAATTTTGGAACAACTCCAATGAGTTTGGATGAAAATAGTAAGAAGTTTTCGACTGTAAAAGGATTATATAGTGTAGATGGTTTTGCATCATTTGATGATTCTTCTTCTTTGGTTTTAATGCCAGATGGAACTTTGATGACAAATACAATTCCAAGAATTGATACGTATTTGTTTGTTTATCGAAGAGATTTTGGTCTTTGTTTGAAAGATTATTTTACGTTGACAGGGTATCCAGCTTTGATTCCAAGATATGCTTTGGGGATTTGGTGGAATCGAAATGAAATTTATAATTTTCAAGATACGAAAGATTTGATTTTAAATTTTAATCGAAATCAAATTCCATTATCGATTCTTTTGCTTGGTGAGTTTTGGCATTTAAAGGATAAAAATGATTTGTCATTATATAAAACAGGTTTTACGTTTAATCGGAATTTATTTCCAGATCCTAATTTTTTCTTAAATTATATGCATGAGAGAGGAATTCGTGTTGGGATTAATTTGAATCCAATGGAAGGAATTATGCCTCATGAGGATAGTTATGATGTGATTGCAAGAAATTTAGGTCTTAATGATCGCTATACCATTCCTTTTAATGTTTTTGATAAAATGATTATGATACAGTATTTTGAATATTTGATTAAGCCATTAACACAAAAAGGTGTGGATTTTTTCTGGATTGATTATTATCAAATAAAAGATCCAATTACGCTTCGTGCTTTGAGTTATTATCATTTTGAAGATTATAAGCAGTATCCAGATCGTCGAGGACTCGTGTTAGCACGAAATGGAGGAGTTGCTGCTCATCGATATCCTGTTTTGTATTCTGGAGAAACAACGGTTAGTTGGGATACTTTAAAAATACTACCTTATTATAATTCTTTGGCCAGTAATAAAGGAATTAGTTTTTGGAGTCACGATGTTGGTGGATATAAGGATGGAGTTGAAGACGCAGAGTTATATATGCGTTATGTTCAGCTTGCTTGTTTTAGCCCGATTTTCCGTTTTTCAGCAAAAGAAGGGCATTATTATAAGAGAGAACCTTGGAGATGGGATGTTAAAACACTTACTATTGTAAGGGATTATTGTATTTTACGACATCGTTTTATCCCTTATCTTTATGCAGAAGCTTATAAGTATCATAAAACTGGGCTTCCCATTGTACAACCACTTTATTATTTAAATCCGTTGATTTATGATGAGCCAATGTATCGAAATGAGTATTATTTTGGAACAGAACTTTTTGTGGCACCGATTACAGTAAAGAAAGATATGGTTATGAACCGTGCCATTACAAGAATTTTCTTGCCTGAGGGTACTTGGTATGATTTTAAAACGGGTAAGAAATTTCTTGGAAATAAGTATTATGTGGTTTTTTATAAGGATGAAGATTATCCAGTGTTTGCAAAAAAGGGAAGTATTATTCCTCTTGCAGATTTAGAAAATAATATTAATGTAACGAATCCTCCAGAGACTATGGAAATTCATGTGTTTCCTGGACAAAGTAATACATATTATTTGTATGAAGATGATGGATTTAGTTCGCTTTATGAACAAGGTTATTATATTATGACCACGATTGATTATAATTATCTACAAAATAATTATACTTTGATTATTCGTCCTGTTGAAGGAAAAAGTGGAATGATTCCAGAAACTAGAGATTACCGAATACGGTTTCGGAATACGAGAGAAGCAGAAGATGTAAAAGCTTATGTGGATAAGGATTTGATTCCATGTGAAACTTTTGTAGATGATGCAGACTTTATTGTTATGGTTCATAATGTAAAGACAACGAAACAACTTACGATTAATTGTAAGGGAAAAGATATTGAGATTGATGCAGTACGTATTATTAATGAAGATATTGATTCAATTATTAATGATTTGCAAATTGAAACGCGATTAAAAGAAGAGATTGCATCAATTATGTATAGTGATGTGGATGTAAAGAAAAAACGAATTCAAATTAAGAAATTAAAAAAACGTGGACTTGATTCTATCTTTATTCGAATGTTTTTAAAATTATTAGAGTATGTTTCTGAATTGTAGAAATATGCTTTTTTTATGATAAAATTTTACTTTTAAAAATAGTGATTTCATAGATATAATACAAAATATATGATTAACTTTGTGTTATTAAAGTGAGAAAGTAAAATAAAACTTCTAAACTAAAAATAGTAGAGAAGTTTTTTTGTGTGGAAGTATGGTGAGGTTTATGAAGAAGAAAGTCTCTTTGTTATTGTTAGTTATTGCGGTTGTAGCTCTAGTTTCAACAGTAAGTTATGCTTATTGGAATATAACATTTGAACAAACTGATGATAATGTAGTTGTAACGGATTGTTTTAAAATAACTTATGAAGAAGATACGAATAGTAATATTCATTTAGATCGAGGTTACCCAATTCGTGATGAAGAAGGAAAGAATCTAACTCCATATGTGTTTTGGATGGAAAATATCTGTAATAGTATGGCAGAATATCAAGTAAACTTAGAGAGTATGAGTAGTAGTACCATGCCAGAAAGAGTATTAAAAGCGATGATTAATGATGAGAATGGTGTACTACTTCGAAATCCTGTAGAATCAACGGTAGGAGAAAGAGCTTTTAAGATACATAGTGGAAGTTTATATCCGAAAGAGAAGAAGAGAATGGAAGTAAGGATATGGATGGATGAGAGTACTACCATGGATGATGTAGATGTGATGAATAAAACATATGTAGGAAAAGTAACAGTAGTAAGTAGTTATCAAAAAGAGAATCAAAGATACACAGAAGAAATCTTACATGGAACGGACCCAGTACTAAAAGATGGATTAATACCCGTAACAATAGAAAATGATGGAACCGTGAAGAAAGCGGATTTAAATGAAGCCTGGTACAACTATAGTAATCAAAGGTGGGCGAATGCAGTCATATTAGAGAATGAAAGTATAACCTATAAAGAGAATGAAGAGATACCAGAGGATAATATCGAGAGTTATTTTGTATGGATACCAAGATATAAATATAAGATATGGAATATGGGAAAATATGAGACATTAACGAACATAGATTACAATCAGGTACATATTATTGATGTAATTTTTGGAACGGATACCACAAAAGATAGTGA
>Ga0137298_10736_pt1 | contig 23440 bp, 20 predicted proteins | sample RamsorincwithD2O_2_FD_97182 | JGI IMG/M metagenome (GOLD analysis project Ga0137298, IMG submission 97182) | Mouse cecal microbial communities from Vienna, Austria - Glucosamine amended with D2O | ecosystem: Host-associated > Mammals > Digestive system > Large intestine > Cecum | place: Austria...
CTCCGGAAGTGTCACTGTCTGATCTTTCAGGAGAATGGGTTATTGAATTGGTGAATGGAAAGAAGATTGTAGGTACGGCTGAGGTAACTCCTTTTATCGGTTTTAATTTGGATGAAAGCCGCATTTACGGTAATATGGGCTGTAATACTATTAATGGTGCATTAACGCAGGAAGATGGAAAACCCAATTCTTTGAGATTTGACAATGTTGCTACTACCATGATGATGTGTCCTGATATGGAAACTGAAACTATTGTGCTGAATGCTTTGAATGAAACAAAAAGTTTCAGCATGAAAGATAATAAAGTATACTTATTAGGTGAAAATGGAAATGAATTGCTGGTGTTGAAGAAACGATAATCCATATACATTCAAATAGATATGGTCGGCCTATTTTCTCATAAACGAGAAAATAGGCCGATTGCATTTATGGCATTATGGTAGGATGCTGACAAGTATTCTGTTTGGTGGAATTCTGACATTCTTGCCTTATATAAATCCATCTAAAAGTATCATATAACAAATAAATCAGTCATTTTGTCAGCCTTTGTCACATTCTTATTTTTGGCATACCGTTTGTTTTATGAAGGACGTGCGGTTGGTGCACCAAAGAAAAAAAGAAATCCTTCGTGAACCATTCGCCAAGAAATCAGTTTAATTGAAAACAAATAAATAAAGATATATAATTATGGGAAAGATTATTGGTATTGACTTAGGAACCACAAACTCATGTGTTTCAGTATTTGAAGGTAATGAACCGGTAGTAATCGCAAACAGTGAAGGTAAACGTACTACTCCGTCTATCGTTGCATTTGTCGACGGTGGCGAACGTAAAGTAGGTGATCCTGCAAAACGTCAGGCAATCACTAACCCGCAACGTACTATTTTTTCTATCAAGCGTTTCATGGGTGAAACCTGGGATCAGGTACAGAAGGAAATAGCCCGTGTCCCTTATAAAGTAGTGAAAGGTGACAATAATACCCCACGTGTAGATATCGACGGACGTCTTTATACTCCGCAAGAAATTTCAGCTATGATTCTGCAGAAGATGAAGAAAACAGCTGAGGATTATCTGGGACAAGAAGTTACAGAAGCCGTTATCACCGTTCCGGCATACTTCTCGGACTCACAACGTCAGGCTACTAAAGAGGCTGGTCAGATTGCAGGTTTGGAGGTTAAACGTATTGTGAACGAACCGACAGCCGCTGCCTTGGCTTATGGGCTTGATAAGGCTCACAAAGATATGAAGATTGCTGTGTTCGACCTTGGTGGTGGTACATTTGATATCTCTATCCTTGAATTTGGTGGTGGTGTGTTCGAAGTACTTTCTACTAATGGTGATACTCATTTGGGTGGTGACGATTTCGACCAAGTGATCATTGATTGGTTGGTGCAGGAATTCAAGAATGACGAAGGTGCGGATTTGACAAAAGACCCGATGGCAATGCAGCGTTTGAAAGAGGCTGCAGAAAAGGCAAAAATTGAATTGTCTTCTTCTACTTCAACTGAAATCAACCTGCCATACATCATGCCCGTAGACGGTATGCCTAAGCACTTGGTTAAGACTTTGACCCGTGCTAAATTTGAAGCTTTAGCTCACAATTTGATTCAGGCTTGTCTTGAACCTTGTAAGAAAGCTATGAGCGATGCAGGTCTGAGCAACTCTGATATCGATGAAGTAATCCTTGTAGGTGGTTCTTCTCGTATTCCGGCTGTTCAGGAATTAGTAGAGAAATTCTTCGGCAAGACTCCTTCTAAGGGCGTGAATCCTGATGAAGTTGTTGCTGTAGGTGCTGCTGTTCAGGGTGCTGTTTTGACAGATGAAATCAAGGGCGTTGTATTGCTGGATGTTACTCCGTTGTCAATGGGTATCGAAACATTGGGTGGTGTAATGACTAAGTTGATTGATGCAAACACTACTATCCCGGCTCGTAAGAGTGAAACCTTCTCTACAGCTGCCGATAACCAGACTGAAGTGACTATCCATGTACTTCAGGGTGAACGTCCGATGGCTTCACAGAATAAATCAATCGGTCAGTTCAATTTGACTGGTATTGCTCCAGCTCGTCGTGGTGTTCCTCAGATTGAAGTAACGTTTGATATTGACGCTAACGGTATTTTGAAAGTATCTGCAAAGGATAAGGCTACCGGTAAGGAACAAGCTATCCGTATCGAAGCCTCCTCTGGTTTGAGTAAGGAAGAAATCGAAAAGATGAAAGCCGAAGCTGAAGCTAATGCAGAAGCAGACAAGAAGGAACGTGAAAAGATTGACAAATTGAATCAAGCTGATTCTATGATTTTCTCTACTGAAAATCAGTTGAAGGAATTAGGTGACAAGTTGTCGGCTGATAAGAAAGCCCCGATTGAAACTGCTCTTCAGAAACTGAAAGATGCTCATAAGGCACAGGATTTGGCTGCTATTGATACTGCCATGGCTGAACTGAATACAGCATTCCAGGCTGCCAGCGCTGAAATGTATGCTCAGAGTGGTGCACAAGGTGGCGCTCAGGCTGGTCCGGGTGCAGGTGCAGGACAACAGGCTAATCAAGGTTCTTCTTCTAATAACAAAGAAGATATTCAGGATGCAGATTTTGAGGAAGTGAAGTAAGTATCGGTAAACAACGATAATTATAAATAAGAATATAGGGTGTAACTCAATGAGTTATGCCCTATTTCTTTTTATATCACTTTTCTTTGATTTTGCTTATTATTCGGATTTTTATTGTATATTTGTACCATAATTGTACCGACGCTTAAAAGTAGATAATATGACACTTATAAAAATGTTGGTATTGAGAATGAGAAATATAAGTAAAAAGTGAATTATGCCAGCAGCAAAATTTGAAATAACACGTCAATGCAAGGTTTGTGGAGAGACCTTTGTGGCTAAAACCATTGAATCGTGGTATTGCTCTCCTAAATGTTCCAAAATTGCATGGAAACGACGCAAGGATGAAGAATTGAGATTGCAAAGGTTGGACGATGTGGTCAAGAAAATACCAAAGTCCAAAGAGTACATCACTGTTCCTGAAGCATACGCTTTGTTTGGCATAAGCAAAGAAACTCTTTACCGCTTGATTCGTAAGGGAACAATTCCAAGTGTGAATGCCGGAGAAAGGCAAACATTATTATCAAAAGAAGAACTGATGAAACTCTATCCTCTCCGAAAGAAAGCTCTCACAAAGCCGAAGCCTATCGCTAAACTGTATAGTCTGGAGCCAAAAGACTGTTATACCATTGGAGAAATCACAGAGAAATTTCTTGTGAATGAAAGTACCGTTTATCTCCATATACGCAAATACTCTATCCCTACCCGGCAGATAGGGAATTTTGTATATGTCCCCAAGAAAGAAATTGATAACTTATATAAAGGTATGAAACGATGAAGAAAGCATTAGTCAATACACGAGTGTCGGTAAAACTCCGCAAGTCTGAATATCGTGATGAATGGTATCTTTATGTGGAATCTTATCCTGTGTTCCAATCCGGTAAAGATACTCCGCAAAGAGTACGTGAATATCTCAATCGTACTATTACGACACCTGTTTGGGATAAGTCACGTAATGCACGGACTAATACCGAAGGTAAAACCACTTATAAGCCAAAGCGAGATCTGAATGGTATTATACAATGTAAGTCTCAATTGGATCAAGAATCATGTATCTATGCCGATAAAGTCAGAAGCCTACGGCAAAAGGAATATGATAATGCGGCTCTTTATGCTGATACCGATGCTGAACAGGCAGAGCAGTTGGAACGCTCCAGAAGTAATTTCATTGAATACTTCGACCATGTGCAGCGAACAAGGCACGCCCATAGTTCTGATTCTATCATTGTCAATTGGAGGCGAGTTCATGAGTTGTTGAAGATATTTGCAAAAAGCGATACCATTCTCTTTTCACAAATAGACTTAAAGATGGTGGAATCGTTTCGTCAATTCATAATGAACGCTCCACAAGGAGGAACTAAACGAGGTACAATATCTCAAAATACAGCTGCAACATATTTTTCAATCTTCAAAGCCGGATTGAAACAAGCATTTATAGATGGCTACCTAACTATTGATATTTCTGCGAAAGTCAAAGGTATTCAGGAAAGAGAAAGCCGGAGAGAATATCTTACGGTAGAGGAATTGAATCGACTGGCACAAACACCTTGTGACCCATTACTGAAACGTGTAGCCCTGTTTTCTGCTCTAACAGGAATCCGTCATTGCGATATTCAAAAATTGAAATGGTCGGAAGTGGAGAATTTCAATGGAGGTTATCGCTTGAACTTTACTCAACAAAAGACAAAAGGTGTTGAATATATGCCAATTTCGGAACAAGCATTCAATCTTTGTGGTGAGCAGCAGGAGGGAGAGCTTCTTGTGTTTGCCGGACTGCCAGACCCTTCATGGATAAATCGTCCTGTCAAGAAATGGGTTGAAGCAGCCGGAATATCCAAACACATAACATTTCATTGCTTCCGTCATTCCTATGCGACCCTGCAACTGGCTGGAGGTACTGATATTTATACAGTTAGCAAAATGTTGGGACATACAAACGTAAGGACAACCCAAGTGTATGCAAAGGTGGTAGATTCTAAAAAGGAAGGGGCAACCAAGACAATTAAACTGAATATGCCAAATAATATATAGAGAAGAAACTCTTTATTGAATGCTTTAATATGAATAGAAATTCATCTATTTGCAGATAGAAGTTACAAAAAGAGTGCATTTTATGGAAATGAGCGTATGTTAATTGCTCATGATAGTAATAGGTTACGAGTTGGTTATCTGCTGCATTATTCTTCTGCACATTGCAACCTTCAAAGAATTCTTCGTATGCAAAAGCAACAATAAAACTGGAGATTTTGAAATGAATCTCCCTGTTTTTTTCTTTCTCATACAGGCTTTTCCGTAAAAGCGGTTTTATTCGTCGGCACACCATCGCCCAAAAGGATTTTGAACGAACGTGTGCTGACTATCGCATAAGTGTAGAAAGGGGGCTTTTACGGCTTTTCAGATGATTTATCATTTTTCGCTGTCCCTTTGAGCCGGAAGTGGAAAGCCGTGCGCGACTACCTAGATCATAAGTCGTCTCTCGTAGCAGACAAATAAGGTTGTGTGTCTTATAATCACTAAAACAGGTTCAATCAAACGAACTTCAATAACAACACCTTTTTATTATACATATCTGATAATTGAGATTCTACATCGAACCTTATTGTTTTTCCTTTAATGGAATTGCGGGGGTAGTAATAGGATAAGATGTATGAATTAGAGTTCCACTCTTATGAGTCGAATAGACATTGCAATGATTGCTGAGGCAATGAACAATTCCTCTGCTGGGATGTTTACGAGAGCCTTTTGCGGAAATAATCGCACAGCATGGAGCCAATTTATCAATCAATACCGAGGTCAGATTATGTTTACTTCCATGATGTGGAACTTTTATTCTACAGCCTGACAAGTTCGTATTATTAGAAATTGCATCAGTGATAGCAGCTCGATTTGCATCACCGAGTAATAAAAATTTACAACTCGTGATCGGTTCAAATAAAAGAATTATGCTACCAGCATTAGTTGGCGAACAATCATCAGGCTCGTCATCAATAGACGATTTAGCTTGAACGGATGAAAAATAACCTATATCATTGTATATTGTATTATCCTCATCTTTTCTCCTTTTATTGTTCTTGAGTATTTCTATCGCAAGAGGATGATAGAAATCCAAACTTGGACCAACAACTGAGATCGGAATGTGTGAATGTATTTTGCCACAATATGCACCATATACATTGCATTTGTTAGATACAGCTAAATCTATGAGGTTAAGTGAATCCGTATCTGTTGGATGATCATAGCATTCACGACAATGAGACAACCTATTTCGTTTAGGATATAATCTATTATATTCATCTTCTTTAATTACATCCTCTGGCGTATTAAGCCAAAATTCATTAATGATTACATCTCTATCATTCAATAATCCAAAAAAACCTCCTTTATGGTCAGAGTCAGGGTGAGTACATATTGCTAAATCAATAGTATAAGTTTTCCAGTGATTCCAAATATAGTTTTTGATTTTGTCTGAATCGCTGACATTTCCAGCGTCAATTAATACAACATATTGGTCTCCGCTGTTTTCATATCGTATTATGATTGCATCAGCGTCTGAAACGCTAAGATAATGAACTTCGTAATTCGGCATATATATATTATTGGTTGTTTAATCGAGATATACGTGATGTAATATAAGATACTTGCTTCCTATAGGCACAAAGGAATAGCAGTACACCTAAACACAATATAATCCAACAGATATTATCTGTTATAAAATTCTTAATATTTGAGAAAAGGAAAATTAGCTTGATAATAAGGACTATAGAGAATACAGATATATAGCTCCTGTATTCATTGTTCATTCGACTTAACTGTGTAAGTTTTCCAGATGTATCTTTCAACTCGGCATCAGTAAAATCTTTATGTGGCACAAACTTCACAATTTTAAGCATTTTAATTAGAGGCTCAAAAACTAAAGAACTTATCCGAGAGTTTATTATACCAAGAAAATAGAGGATAACGGCAAGTATCCATATATTATTTGTAAGAGAGAATATATCGCAACCTTCCACGCAAAATTTTAGTAAGGCAGCCAACACTGTGCCCGGAATTAAATTTGTCAACAAATTGTAGACAGGGATTGATGATATTATTTTTTCCATTTATTGCATATATTTAATTATAGTGTTTCATTGAACGTGTCTGAAGAGGAATGCTCAATCCTCTATAATTCAGACAACAATGCAAAATTACAAAATTCTTTTCATTATTTCATCATTCAACATAGATAAGATACAAAAGGCTGAAGAAATTGCAGCGAATTTGGGTGATAATAAAAAAGGAAATCACATGAAATACTTATTTTAAAATTATTTCAAAATTTTATGATTGTTTTTTGATAGAAACATATATTATGCCCATTAAATATTATAAGTCATCTGCGTATTTTCTACGTAAGTGGCTTTTATTTATGGTCATTTCTTGTGACTGTCTTATGATTCCTTTATGATAAGAAGCACTATAATAGAAATCTACTACTGATATTCTCCATTACTAGTATTGATAATCAGCATATAATACTTATGACGATGATGTTTCGTTGCTGTATTTTTATGTGATGTATTACACCACAAAATCAGTATTTGAAATCGCTGTTACTTTGCCGAAAAATCAAACAGTAAACAAGTAATTATATGAGCGAGAAGAACATTACATTTGAAGATTTGCCCAAAGCAATGTCGTGGATGATGGATAAGTTAAATGAATTGGATTCCAAGATTGACAGTCTGAACAATCCAAGTCCCAATGTTCCAACCGAGCAATGGATGAACCTTAAAGAACTGTGTGATTATATTCCCAGTCACCCGGCAGAACAAACTGTGTATGGTTGGACGAGTTGCCATCTAATTCCATTTCACAAAAGAGGAAAGCGTATCATGTTCCTTAAATCTGAAATAGATGAGTGGCTTCATGCTGGCAAAATAAAATCTGAGAAAGATTTGGAAGATGAAGCCGCCCAATTCATAAAGTCAAAAAGAAATACCAGGTTCTAATGGATGCAACCAATTTATGCAATGCACTCAGAATGGAATTTGAAGGGGTCTTTGAAAGCAAGATTCCTTTGGATGCTTTTCCTGCCAAAATTCAAGATATGATATTGGCTTTAGCACGGCAAGAAAATTATTCCATTGAGTACATGATGGCTTCTCTTTTGGTGGCAGTATCAACCGCTATTGGCAACGCTGTCAATATCCGTATTCGTGGTGGATGGATTAGTAATTCTGCCCTTTATATGATATTGGTAGGTCGTCCCGGAATGGGTAAAACTCCACCTCTGGATTTCGCATTCCGTCCCATCCGAAAGCATGATGCTAAAATCATCAAACAATTCAAATTGGATATGGAGCATTATAATAGCTTGGTTGAAAACGGCAAAGCTAAAAAAGACAACTCCTCTCCACTACCAGACAAACCTATTTTACGAAGAACTATCATATCCGATTTTACTCCGGAGGCTTTAATGCGTGCGCTTGATGATAATCAACGAGGTATCGTGGTATATGTAGATGAAATCATGGGAATGTTTAATGCCGTGAATCAATATAGTAAAGGGCAACTTATTGAGCAACTATTGACCGCCTTCAGCGGAAAACCGCTGGATATTTCAAGGTGTAGTATGCCTATACCGATTCATATAGAACACCCCTTTATAAATATAGTCGGTACAATGCAAACAACTCGTATGCACGAACTAATAGAGAAAGGTTATAAAGACAATGGGTTGATAGATAGGATAATTTTTGTATATCCATCCTCACAAGAAATTTCTGATTGGCAATTGGATGAAGATTCATCCTCCGCATCTTTTGATAAATACTCTGCTATGTGGGAATCTATCATTAACAAAGTAATTAGCTTACCTTTTACAGAGACAGAGGATAATGGATTAACACAAAAAATATTGGACTTTTCTTCGGAAGCCAAAGCCTTTTTTACAAACTGGCGTAACGAGGCGATTCGAGCTGTCAATCAAATCCAAGATGATGGACTCGTGGATAGCAGAGTGATTAAGGCTCCTATGATTACTGCTCGTTTGGCTTTAGTCTTGCAAATTCTTCGTTGGGCTTGTGATGAAGTCCACAAGGATTTTGTAGATATAGACTCAGCCAAATCAGCTATTGCATTGAGTGAATACTTTGAGAACTGTTACGTCAACATCCAGAAATATATGTTGAGAGAGAGCGTTGAACCACAAAAGAGAGAATTGCTTGATTGCCTTTCCGCAAATTTTACTACTGCCGATGCTCTTCAAGCCGGGAAAGAAGTGGGGCTGTCTGAACGGTCAGTAATGTATTCGTTGGTCAATCTTGCTACGAATAAGATTATCAAGAAGGTAAAGCGAGGTGAATATGAGAAACTGCAATAAACGATACCTTTTGCACTTTGCAGTTGTTGCAGTTTGCATATTGTCCCATATAACTTTCTGCAAAACTGCAATAAGTGCAAACTGCACGGACTGCAATAACAAAACGATGAAGTATGACTGAATATAGATTTTCTCTTCAAAAATATAAACGAGGTACAAAGCTATCATGTCCGAAGTGTGGAAAGAAGCAATGCTTTGTCAGGTATATAGATAGTCAAGGAGAAATAACCTTTCCTGATTATGTGGGTAGATGTGACCATGAACAATCTTGTCAATACCATTACACTCCATCAGATTATTTCCATGATAATCCAATGTTGGCGGACAGCAATAAGAATAGTTTTGTTGAAGTTCGCAAATCCCAACCATACTTGCCACCTCCCATTTCTTTTATTGACAAAGAACTAATGGAACGAACTCTTACTAACTACGGTATGAATCCATTGTACATTTACCTGTCAGGGATATTGGGCAAAGACGAGACTTCTCGGATATTCCAACTATATCATATTGGCACATCAAAGAAGTGGGGCGGTTCTACTGTCTATTGGCAAATTGATTGGCAGGGTAATGTACGAACAGGGAAGATAATGTTGTACGATGCAGAAACAGGACATCGGACAAAAGAGCCAAGAAGTTATGTTAGTTGGGTACATACAGAGCTGAATCTCCCAAACTACAATTTGAAGCAATGTTTGTTTGGCGAACATCTGTTGTCTGAGATTCCGACTAAACCAGTAGCTATTGTGGAAAGTGAAAAATCTGCTTTGGTAGCTACCCATTATATGCCGGAGTTTATATGGTTGGCAACAGGTGGAATACACGGATGCTTCAATTCTGACGTGGTAAGTGTGTTGAAAGGTCGGTCAGTTATGCTATGCCCGGATTTGGGTGCAAGAGAGGTTTGGCAAACCAAAATGGCTTTACTCATTTCCGTATGTTCTAAAGTTGTATTGAGTGATAGTTTGGAACAATGCGCCACAGACGAACAGCGCAAGAACGGACTTGATATTGCGGATTTCTTATTGATGACTGAAACACCTGCGATGATACTTCAAAAGATGATAAAGCGAAATCCAAACCTACAAACTTTGATTGACTACTTGCATTTGGAACTGGTAGATTCCGGTTAGTGATGTGTTTTTGGAGAAGCCAAACTAAGGGGAAAGTAAAACTATTGATTATCCAAATAGATATAGGTGACAATAGCCACTCTTAAAGTTGACAGACAAATGGCATAGTTCGGACAAAGACAATGCTTGCATTTAAGATATGTAATGCCCCATTTTTAATGGGTATTCTATGCAAGAAGTACCACCGTCCGACAAAATAGTTTCACTCATTTGTCGTCTTGGAGGCTTCTTGCATTACTCGCAGGCTCGCAATGGATAGAACACTTTTAGAAATAAATTCCAGTTATAAACGCTTATGAATATACAACAAGACAATAGCAAACAGAATGCTCGTACTCGTCATATAGACATTCGTTTGACTCAAAAAGAGTATGAAGCGATAGTAGAAAAAGCAGCCGAATGTGGACTGACACTTAGCAACTACGGACGAAGATTATTGCAAAATCACCATCCAAACAAACGACTTTCAGACAAGGAAGTACAAGGATTGAACTCTTTATCGGATGCACGAGCCGACCTTATCCGCATTCAGAATGTACTCAAAAGTAAACCTGATGAGATTAAAAAACGATACTTCCGAGATGAAGATTATATGCGTGCTTGGATAGAAGCAGTAAATAGGCTTATTGTCCGATGGGGACAAATACGAGATAGTATAAATCAAATTTGAAATTATGATAGCACAAGGAAACGCAATTTCTCATGGAGCACGAGCTATTGAGTATTCCATAGATAAAGACAAAGCCCGGCTCGTTAAGGTGAATGACTTGCCGGAAAATATAGAACCTTTGGCTATGTGGTCACGAATGATGCAACACCAGCATCAATGTATGAAGGACAGATATAATCCGAAACCCATAACGCTGAACGCACTGCGCTTTGAGATTTCTCCAGCCAAAGAAGAATCGGCAGGGTGGACAATGACGGATTGGCAGAATTTGGCGGATGAGTTTATCGCCGTGCTTGATAGCATTGACAGAAGATGTGGCAAACCAGATAGTCATCTTAAACCGACCAATATCAAAAATAGCCAGTATGTTGTTTCACTACACACTGACAGCAAAAGTGGCATCCCTCACTTGCACATTGTGGCTAACCGTATAGACAATATGGGCAAAACAAACGATGCGCACTATATTGGTGAACGTGCCGTTCATGCTGCCAACATCATCAATGAGAGACGTGGCTGGGTGCAATCCGTGCAACGTCGTGATGAGAATATTCAGCAAATCAGTGAAGACTGCATCGCCATTTTGAAAGCTATGCCAGAATTTGATTGGGAAACTTATTGCCAGATGTTAAACGCCAAAGGGTATGATATTAAGTTGACAAAAGACGATGAGGGAGTGGTTAAAGGCTATGCTATACGAAAAGGAAATTCCATTTATAAATCTTCAATATTGGGTAAAAGTCGAAAATTAATGCCATCAAAAATTGAAGCGACTTGGGCTGGATTACATGCTTCTAAGGAACAAATTCCCATTCAACCAACAGAAACAGAAGCACAAACAAAGGCACATAATAATAAAGAAGTGGTTATTCTGTCAAATCCTATAACTCATCACTATTCCATGTCTGTAGATGGAGAGCAATTTGAGGTTGATATACCAGATATGGTTAAGTCTGTCTTTGACGAAGAGTTTGGAAGCCTTGATGAAGAAGTCAAACAGACCAATTTATTCAAAGTTGCCGCCTTACTATTTGCCGGATATTTGGATGCTGCCACTTCTATGGCGGCTTCAAGCGGAGGTGGTGGCAGTCCCGGTGATGGATGGGGCAAAGATAAGGACGATGATGAGCGTAACTGGGCTATTCGTTGTGCAAAAATGGCAAAATGGCTCTGTAAGCCGATTAAGCGTAGCAGGGGTAGATAGTATTTCATTTATAATCACATAGAACCATGCGTAAAAGTAAATATGACCAATCTCCTTTACCAGTGCAGGGTAGTAAGTGCATAGATAAAGATGATAACATTAGCAAAATTGAAAATCGTGTTGATTTTGAAACCGAGCTTGTAAATCTCACGAATCAGATTAAGGACATCAAAGATGTTATCCAAGAATTGAGACAGATAAAAGCATTTGTAGATGCTTCAGTGTTAACTTTTGAAGAATCGGCACAGGTTCTCAATGCTGCTGTAAAAACATTTGACAATATCTCTGATACTATTTGCCATGCAATTATTCAGACGGAGAATACTGTTATAAATGTCAAACTTAGCGATGAGGATAAGGCTGTTCTTGCTGAATATCGCCATAGATTGATTGAGGCAGAAAAATCTTTATTTGAGAAGCAGATAACAGAATTGAAGGCACTTCATACTAATCACTGGAAAGAAGTCTATAAATATGTAAAATCTGACACTTCGTTTTCTCTTAATGGCAGGATAGCCAAATGTGCCATTGTCGGATTCTGGATATTGTATGCGTATTTTTGTTTGACACTGGGAGGATTGATAATTTATATGAAGTTCTTTTAGAGGAATTTGGAAGGATGGGCTGACCAACCTTCCAAATACATCACCATGTTATGACCTTATCAACAATCTCTTGTTGTTCGGCACTGCTACGCCTCAAATAAATGCGAGTGGTCTCAATGCTTTCATGTCCCATCAGGTCAGCAAGCAAAGAAATATCGTTGAACTTCTCCAAAAAATTCTTGGCAAAGCGATGGCGAAACGAATGAGGATAAACCACCTTCTCATTCAAACCATATTTTGTGGCATAGTTTTTTAACTGCTGCGCAATACCTCTGGTGGTGATACGCTCGCCAAAGCGATTGAGGAATAGATAACCGCTTGTACGATTGGTACTATTGAGCCACTCCGTAGCTTCCTTGCGGAGTGATTTAGGAATATAGATACGGCGTATCTTGCCACCTTTGGTATAGATGTCAAAATAACCTATCTGCACGTGTTCCACCTTCATTTGTATAAGTTCACTGACTCTTGCACCTGTGGCTGCGAGAAAACGAACAACGAAATACCATTCTTGGTTTTCTTCTTTTTTTAGTTTGTTTTTCAGAAAAGCGTAGTCGGCATTGCTGATTACATTTTCTAGATAACTACGCTGTTGTACCTTGACAGATTTTAATCTCAAACGAGATTTATTCATATAGTCAAGATACTTGTTCATTGCCTGAATACGTAGATTTACAGTTTTAGGCTTGAACTTCTCAATGAGATAAGTTTTATACACAAGCAAATTACGCTTGTTCAGTTCCTTGTGACGAGAATAATACTCTTTTACGGCATAGTGGTAAGCTGCAATCGTATTCTCCGCCATATTCCCTTGACGAAGATACGTTTCAAAATTTTCAATGTTCATGTCTAATACATTATTGGTTAAACAATTCATTATCGTTAATAATGTATGGTATTTACAAATTCATTGAGTTCCTATTATGAGAAGTTTCTCGCTACTGGGGAGGTGAAGTGCATTGACGAGGAGATTCCGTTTGAGATTCCAAAGGGGTGGGAATGGGAAAGATGGGGTAATATTGCATTGTCAATCCAATATGGATATAATGCCCCAGCCCTTGAACGAGGTGATATAAAAATGGTTAGAATCAGTGATATTCATGATAATGTAGTTCAATGGGAAAATGTTCCATTTTGCAATATAGAAGCTTATGATATTGATACTTACCTACTCAAAGAAAATGATATTCTTTTTGCAAGAACTGGTGGAACTGTGGGTAAATCATTTTTGGTTCAGTCTGTTCCTGAACCAGCCATATATGCTGGCTACCTCATAAGAACAAGATATTCAAAAGAGTTGTGTCCACAATATCTTAAATCATTTATGGAAAGCCGATTGTATTGGGAACAATTGAAGTCCGGAACAATCGCTACCGCACAACCCAATTGTAATGGAAAAACATTAGGAAAGATGCTTTTACCAATTCCTCCGAAAGCAGAACAGTCTCGTCTTGTGCAAAAATTAGCAAACTTTACTCCTATATTTCAGCGGTATGCTAAAGCACAGCAGGATTTGGACAATCTCAATAAAAGTATAGACGACAAACTAAAGAAGTCTATTCTCCAAGAAGCCATACAAGGCAGACTTGTTCCACAAATTACAGAGGAAGGAACTGCGCAAGAATTGCTTGAACAGATAAAGCAGGAGAAACTGCACCTGCTCAAAGAGGGTAAGCTAAAGAAATCTGCTTTGGTTGATTCTGTTATCTACAAAGGTGACGATAACAAGTACTTCGAGAAGAATGGAAATACGGAAATGAATATTACTGACGAGATTCCATTTGAAATACCTGATAGCTGGAGTTGGGTAAGACTTAACGATATATGTTCTTATATCCAAAGAGGGAAGTCACCTAAATACTCTCTGATAAAGAAATACCCTGTTGTAGCGCAAAAGTGTAATCAATGGAGTGGTTTCTCAATAGATAAAGCCCAATTCATAGATCCAGATACTTTATCATCGTATGGTGAAGAACGTATTTTACAGGACGGAGATTTAATGTGGAACTCTACAGGATTGGGAACATTAGGACGAATGGCAATTTATTGTAGTACCTTAAACCCGTATGAATTGGCTGTGGCAGATAGTCATGTTACTGTTATAAGAGCAATGAAAAAGTTTGTTCTGCCACAATACCTTTATTACTATTTCACAAGCAATACGGTACAATCTGTAATAGAAGATAAATCGGATGGTAGCACAAAACAAAAGGAGCTTGCAACTGCTACAGTAAAAACTTATCTAGTTCCGATTCCACCTCTGATGGAGCAAAGCCGAATTATCTCAAAGATTGAGCAATTAGCAAGTATTATGAGCAGGTAGGAAAGAGTGACAAAGAAATTACTGAGGAAATAGCCTTTGATTTGCCTAATGGATGGAGTTGGTGTAGGCTAAAAGATATATGCTCAATCTTTACAGGAGCAACATTCAAAAAAGAAGAAACCGTTACAACAAAAGAGGGTGTCCGCATTCTGCGTGGAGGTAATATATCTCCTTTTGAATTGAGAATCAAAGATGATGATATATTTCTTACAAAAGATAAAGTTAAAGAGGATATTATATTGAAAGAGAATGACATATTAACACCTGCGGTTACAAGTTTGGAAAATATTGGTAAAATGGTAAGAGTAAATAGTGATATGCCAAACACAACTGTCGGTGGGTTCGTATTTATCATTCGCTTGTATCTGAAAAATCAATGGCTCTCAAAGTATATTCTCTATCTTTTAAGTTCTCCTTTTATGATTGATTTTATGAAATCTATAACGAATAAATCAGGGCAGGCATTTTATAACATTGGCAAAGAACGTTTATCAACGGCATTATTGCCAATTCCATCCTTGGCAGAGCAATATCGCATTGTTGCCCAAATAGAAAAACTATTTGAGCAACTGCGATAATTCATTTACCCGTTCTGCTATACGTTGCTGTTCAGCTAAAGGTGGAATACCAATGAGCAGGTTGTAGAATAACTCTTTATTGAGGTGCGGAATTGCTGCACCTCTTTTTGAATTTCTTAATTCCTCTTTATAGAACAAGATGAAAGCCAAGATATATGGTTTCCACATAGCCGAAGAAAGCCATAGCTGTTTGAATGTGCTTCCCACATATCCATCTTGTGGAACAGTAAAAACCTCACCTGAATTTTCTCCATCCACAAGAATGATATTGTCTCCAGCATAGACAAATTTTCCTTTCTCTACAATGGTAGCAGATGATTTTCCACGTAGGTATTTTGCATCCAGACAAATGTCCTTCCCGTTTCTCTTTTCACCGTCTATTAGTTGGCAAATATCTTTCAAACGTAGCACAGACCAATTGTTAGGATATTCAAAAGGAAGCTCTATTTCAATAATTTGCCCATTTATCCTCTCATAATACTTGTTATCGTCACCTTTATAGATAACAGAATCAGACAGTGCAAACTTCTTTAGCTTGCCCTCTTTTACGAGCTTTTGTTTCTCCTGCCGTATCTGCTCAAGTAATTCTTGTGCAGTTCTTTCTTCCGGAATCTGAGGGACGAGTTTGCCTTGGATTGCTTCTTGAAGAATGGATTTTCTAAGCCTATTATGAATGCTATCGTTTAGTTGATTTAATTCTTCTTGAGATTTTTCGTATTTGACAGCGATTGGCATAATTGCTTCTATTTGAGAAATAATACGCTTTTGCTCGTTAATTGAAGGAGTAGGGATAAGAATATTGTGCAATGCCCCAGATGATAATCCTTGGATTCCAATTCCTTTGCCACCGATATAACCTATGCCCTTGTATAAATACATTACATAGTAGAAAAATCGTGTACACAATGGGATGTAAGACCGCAGTTTATGAATATGATTTTGAATCCTAATGTTATAGTCATAATTCCATATTGCACTTCTTCCAATATCTCCACCCTCGCATACCAATAAGTCGCCTTTAGTAGCTGTACATTTTCCCAATTCCTCTTCAGTAAAATACATTTCTTTTAAGGAAGATAATTCAAATCTATCCCAATAGAGATTCGATGTAGTAATATATGTGTATAAATTTCCTTTTCTATTAGTGCCGTTCAAAGCCTTTCCTGTGCAATGTGAGAAAATATATCCTAATCTACACCATTCCCAAGTAGCAGGTATTTCAAACGGAATCTCCTCGTCAATGCACTTCACCTCCCCAGTAGCGAGAAACTTCTCATAATAGGAATTGTCCTCACCACGGTAAATGATTGATTCGTTTTTGTCTTTCTTGATTTTCTTTTCCTTAATTAGTTTTTCTTTTTCTACTCTGATGCGTTCAAGAAGCATAGATGCAGGTTCGTCATTAGGATCTTGCGGTACAAGTTTCCCCTGTATCGCCCACTGAAGTATGCTGTTTTTTAATTGCTTTCCGTTCATTTTTTAATCCTCTGCTTGTACTCTATATGAGAAATACTTTGAGTCTATTTTTACTCCATTTTTAAGTTTGGAATCCATCTCCTTATTCATTGTTGGGAGGAAAGAAAAATAATTCTGAATAGCAGACATAATACCTGCATTGCAACTCTTGTTTTTTACCCAATTTTGAGGAATGAAACTTTTATTATTCTGCTCGCAATTGTTTTTTTCTGCCGAAATAGCACTGTTTAAACAGTTTGCCGCAATATTAATTATGCTGTCAACAAGATTGTTTTCAGAAGCAACTTTTAAGCACTCACTCGGTGATGGTACATTTGTTTGATTGTTACATTTAGCAAAAACCATTGATATGGCAAAAAGAAGATGGTATGGAGCATAAGCCTTCATTGTTAGTAGTTCCTCTTCCAGTCCTAATGGGTTTTCCTGAGTCCATGCATCCATTATTTTTCTCATCCAAAACGATAGAGCATAAGCATCTTCAGGCAAATAGTCGTTCTTGAACAATGTATTGAAATACTTGTCAAAAATCTTAGTTTCACCATAAGATAAATTAGGTCTTTGCATGTACCAAGCTGTAAGATTCTTTCCTAAATATGATAACTCTATGCAGTACTGTTTGTCCTTGTCGGCTGGAATAATTTCACCTCTTTTGGTTGCAAAGAATCCATTAGAATATTTTGCTTCGTATGCCTTTTTGAGTTTTAATATCTGCTTACTGTTACTGCGTAAATCTCTTGCCTTTACAGCACTTTGCGTGTTTGTGTTAATGCTAATAGAATCAGCCCTGTCTCTTTGTGGAATTTCATAAAATCTGAATAGAACATAAGCATCATCACGCTTTCGTACATTCTCACTACAACTTAAAATAGTATTCAATGATTGACATCCATTTACAACATTCAATCCATAAAGTTTAAACTCACCATTGCCACATTCTTCAATTTTGTTACAAATGGCAGTGATTCCATTATGAAAAAAGAAGAAGTCACCACATTTATTCGGATCGTTTATGGTTTTCTTGATCTTTTTATTTACGGTATTGTTAATGCCTAAACTCTGTCGTACATTTTTCTGGAACAAAGACCCATCTTTAATGCCAGGGAGTTTTATACATTCTTTCAGAGGCATGGCTGCAACTATTACGCTTGTCGCCCCTAATTCTGTCGTCATATATTTACCAGCTTCAAGCTTGATAGTATGGTTTAAAGTTGGATTCGTTTGTTCAATAACACAACTATAAGCATCTTCCAAACCTTGTTTATCAACTACGGAGAATTGTGTACTATAATTCAATTCAGCATCATCTTCCTCTGATAATTTGGTTTGGAATGAATGTATATCATCCATAGCCGCATCCGTAAAGATAGATGTTGTTATTAATTCAAAACATACGCAGTAAGAGTCATCTTCTAATGCTGTTGCTATTTCTGATATTTTAGTCTTTAATTTAGAATTAGCATTTTCCTGTAATTGAGCTAAGTTACTAAACTGGCTCCAAGCAGATATAACTTCTCTCACAGGAGTTGCATCAACAGATTCACCAAGGTAGTATTTCCCTTGTACAATATATATTTTTTGCTCGTCTTCATCAATATATACGGCATCAATTTGTTTATCATTGGCTCCGTCTGTGATGGCATCTTTAGCTTGTCTTTGATCCAGAAGATGTATATTCCGCATATACCACGCAACGAAACGTTGACCATCATTTGGAAAATTATTTTTATAATAATCTTGCGTAATTTCGTTTTTTATGATTTCAAGTACATTCGCCATAATTATATTCATTTATTCGTAATCTTCGCTTTGTATTCCTAACTCACCTTTGCTCATGGCATTGGCAATATCTATTTTCAGTTCTTCGTCATAATCTTTACTGGTCAAAAAGCTATTGACGATGCGTAGCAGCAAATCTTGGTCGATGTTCGATGCTGCCACGTGATAAATGATAGATTCCAATGTACGCATACAGATACAAGCGTGCCAATAGTAATTATTTTTGTGTAAGAAGTACGCACCCAAAGTCAGTGCAATACGCTTGTTCCCATCATTGAAGAAGTGCCCGGAACAAAATCTATACATCAAATAGGTCAGTTTGTCGGCAAAGGTAGGATAGTATAAATCGTTTTGCACAAAATCCAATGTAGCACGAATACCGCCTTCATCACGCACTCCTTCAAAGCCACCATCACTGGCATCAATCATTTTGCCATAGATGTTTAGGGCTTCATCGTAATCTATGTAAATAATTTCCTTACTCATCCTCTGCCTGTTTTAAGCGTTTCAGTACATCTTTATTGTCCGCTAAAATACGGTCAAAATCAATAGACTGGTCACCGATGAATCGTTCAAACTCTTCAGGAGTAACAGCTTGCAGATAGTCTGCAATGTTACCATGATACGCATCCCGGAAACTGAAGTCCCTTGAAGCCATTTTTGTTCTGGCATCATTCAGATAAGGTTTCTGCATGGGATGTTCGGCAAGTTCGTTTACAATACGCTCCACTTCGTCAATGGTAAGTTTTCTACCACCGTTTTCCTTGAATCGTTCATTGATAGCTGCACCCACACCGTTTTCAAAAGAAGAAATAACCAATAAAACCTCTGAATACAGCGTGTGTCGAACATTGTCTTTGGAATCCAACTTCAACACTTCCCGGTATTCCTTAGCATTCTCCTTGAATACAGCCTTGTATATGAAATCTGTAATTTGAGAATATTTGTATGTGGGATGTCCGTCCACATATTGATTGATGGCAGAAGTGAGATTTTTACGATAGTTTTCCTCTGTTATTGCGGCAGGAAGGTAATGCACATCCCTGCGGTTGATATATTTTGTTCCTCCACCTGTCTTTTCATTGATGGTAGTAATCACAAAATCCAAGATAAGGCTACGGACTTTCTTGGCTTTTTCACTCTCTGTAAGTAGCATACCCATATTCAAGAAAGAGCGGAAATTAAACAGTCCAAGTTGTGTTGTTTTGCTCGCCTCATTAATAAGGTGAGCAAATTCTAACTTAAACTCTTTCAGCTGTTTACCCTTACATAAAATATATCCGTTATGCTTCAATTCATCAGAATTTGATTGCAGGTAACGATCTATTGTAGATGTGTCAACTTGATAAAAGTCGGCAACCATTTTTTTTGTAAAGCGGTATTCTCCCTCAAAGAGCATTCCTTCTATATCAAGATGTTCTTGTACTTTACTGACCGCAAAACGATTGTTAAGTACATTCTGCCGTTCTATGTTTGAGATGGTCAAATCTTTCATATCACTTCACTATTATCAGTTACACGATTTTATGTCTATGCCGAGAATTTTTTGAATCTCAGAAAGGGTTTTGTCTATTTCATGGTCGAGTGCAGCACGTTTCTCAAAATACTGTTTGAGCAGTTCTGCCGGAGGGAGTATTTCTTCTTCCTCTTTCGGGAACTTGCACTGGTCGAAGTTGCAATCCAAATCAATCAACTGTTGGGCAGTGAACACACGGCTCTTTTCTCCCACTTCATCACTGATAATTTCTTTCCTGTCTTTCCACCATTCCTGAATAGGTAGGGTATGCTCCACCTTCATTGGTTTGGTCTTTGAGAAGTGCTTGTAGTCTTCCGGCATATCCAAGCGATAGAACCATATCTCTTTAGTCTTGAATCCTTCTTCGCAGCCCTCTGCTTCTTCATTATTAAAGAAAAGAATGTTGGTTGCAATAGAGGTATATGGGGAGAATATCGAGCCCGGTAAACGGATGATGGTATGCAGATTGAACTTGCGGAGTAAATTTTCTTTAAGTGCAAGTTTTGCTCCATCCGTACCAAACAAGAAACCATCTGGGATAATCACACCGCATCTACCACCAACTTTGAGGCGGTACATGATAAGGGCTATGAACAAATCCGCTGTTTCACTTGAACGGTACTGCACCGGGAAATTGCTTTTTACACTATCTTCTGTGCTACCACCATACGGAGGATTCATACCGATAACATCCACTTTATCGCTTTCCTTGAAATCAGTGATATTTGTTCCAAGCGAATCACAGTTAGCTATATTGGGAGCTTCAATATCATGGAGTAACAGATTTGTTATACTCAAAAGATAAGGTAGCGGTTTCCATTCTTGTCCCACGACTGCATTTTGCAGTTTTTCTCCATCTTCGGCAGAACTGACGCTCTTACTCATATAATTGAGAGCAGAGGTAAGGAAGCCGCCTGTACCACTGGTGAAGTCACCAAAGGTCTCGCCCAATTTCGGGTCAAGCATCATCACGATAAAGTCTGTCAAAGCACGTGGAGTATAGAACTCACCTGCATTGCCTGCTGATTGCAAGTCTTTCAAGATTCCCTCATAAATATCTCCAAATGTGTGGCGGTCATCAGCATCGTCAAATTCGATTTCATTTACGATGTTGACCACTTGACGCAAAAGCGTTCCATTCTTCATATACTGGTTTAAGTCAGCAAATGTTTCTAGAACAATGCTTTTGGCTCTTGGTGTATTGGCGTCTATCGGAAGATTCTTTAAAGTAGGGAACAGTTTTTCATTGACAAAAGAGAGCAATGCTTCTCCTGTTAATGCTTCACCGTCTTTTTCATCTACTGCCCATTTACGCCAACGCAAATCTTCGGGGATGATAGACTTGTAGTTTTCATCTTTGTATTCCCAAGTTTCTTCCTGAGTGTCATAGACTTTCAAGAAAAACATCCAAGTCATTTGTTCAATTCTCTGTGCGTCACCATTGATACCAGCGTCTTGGCGCATTATATTTTGGATTCGCTTTATGATGTTGTTTACTGCCATTTTTAAGCTGATTTATAAATTTGATATTCTAGTTCTCTGATGGCTTGCTCAAAAGCAACCTTACCGCCAAATAACTTTATGATTTTTGTTGGTTTTCCTATGCTGTTGAACGGCGGTATCTCCAAAATATTTGCCTTTTCAAAGTCGAGAATACCATTCTCTGCATATTTGTCAAGAAGAGCCTCCAATACTTCACGGGCTTTACCTTCGTACTTCCCGAAGTAATTACGCTTCTTTACATTGTTTGCTCTCTCTTTCCTTGTTAATGGCGGTTGGTCAAACGCAACGTGGCATATCACATCAAAGATGTCGGCATCCTTCAATGCCGGATTAGCTTCACGTACAGCATCTATCAGAATAGCATATTCTTTCAATTCATCCATAATGGCTTGTTTGCGTTCTGCCTCCGTCCACGTTTGGATAAAATCATCCAAAGTTTGGTAATGGCGTAATAATTGCTTTTTAGCAAACGACTGAACACTTTCCGTTCTCATCGTCTTGCCATCTTCTCCTAACACTGAAACGATTTCATGGGCAATGCGAATATTCTTACCGCTGATAAGATATTTCTCACGAGGCTCAGATACTATTGGAATTTCTGGAGCATCTATGATTTTGTAAGGCTTGGGCTTTTTCCCTCCTCCTTTTGGTGGTTCCGGGTCGCCATCAAATGCTGGATCTTTGAATTTTGCGGTAGCATTGCGGAAATCAAGGATTTCCAAATGCCATTTGCCCTTGTCTTTTCTAAGTCGTGTACCTCGTCCAATGATTTGCTTAAATTCAGTCATAGAACCAATTTCTTTGTCTATGACGATTAAACCACAAGTTTTGCAGTCCACTCCTGTAGATAAAAGTTCAGATGTGGTAACAATTACAGGATAAGGCTCATCTACACTAATGAAATTGTCCAGTTGTTTCTTACCTTCTTTATCCTCGCCAACAATACGTGTAACATAGTAAGGCGACTTTTTACATAAATCGCTATTCATATTGATAAGCAGCGTCCGCATTTCGGCAGCTTCCTCAATATCAGAACAGAATACGATTGTCTTTGTCATACGACCAATGTCATGTAACATTTGGGTTATCCTATGTGCTACTACTTTACGCCTTAACTTGATGGCAAGATCACGACCTATATTCTGTCTTTGATATAGTTTCTGTTCAATCTCCTTGCCTAATAAATCTATTTCACCTTCTTCTGGAGTCCATCCTTGTAAATCAATATTAATAAAGTCTGCTGTAACTCTGTATGGAGCTAAGAAACCATCTTGAATGCCTTGAAGAAGTGAATAGGTATATACTGGTTCACCGAAATAATCCAAGTTGTTTGCTCCTTCGTCAGCTTTCGGTGTGGCTGTCATACCAATTTGGGTAGCCGCACTAAAATATTCCAATACCTTGCGCCATGCGGAATCGTCTTTTGCACTTCCTCTATGACACTCATCGACAATAATTAAATCAAAGAAATTTGGCTGCACCTCCAAGAATGGGTCTGGTTTACCCTCTTTCCCGACTAATTGGTGGTATAAAGCCATATACACCTCAAACGCAGAATTAATCTTAGCTTCTCCTTCTTTAGGTGAGATTATTTTAGTTATTATACCCTGCTTCTTGAAAGGTTTGAAGTCCTGAACCATTGTTTGGTCTATAAGAACATTGCGGTCTGCAAGATAAAGTATCTT
>Ga0137298_10738_pt1 | contig 23417 bp, 20 predicted proteins | sample RamsorincwithD2O_2_FD_97182 | JGI IMG/M metagenome (GOLD analysis project Ga0137298, IMG submission 97182) | Mouse cecal microbial communities from Vienna, Austria - Glucosamine amended with D2O | ecosystem: Host-associated > Mammals > Digestive system > Large intestine > Cecum | place: Austria...
CATGTTGTACCTTTTCAAACCCTTCTTTGACATGCCCCCCTACTTTTTGGGTAAGGGAATCCTTGGAAAGAAAATCTGGAAATTGTTTTTCCAGATTTCGTAATTCTACCATTAGCATATCATACTCGAAATCAGATATTTCTGGTGCATCGTCGTCATAATATCTTTTCGCATGATATTCTACAGTTTCTCGCAATTCTAAAATTCTTTTTTGCGCTTCTTCTTTTTTCATTTGTCTTTTTTACTCCTTTTGACCTGCTTTTTCTTTCTTGTTACTGGTATCGTCTTTGAATAAATCTTTTCCGCCTTTCATGTATTCAATTCCAGAGAAAATAGTAGCAATGACACATACCACCATCATAAGAGTTGTAATTCCATTCCATATCATTTCTCCGACTGGTAAGCCTCCACCGAATACATTACCAAACGCATGACGGTCAATAAAAGCAAAACCAATTGCAATAATTTGCGTAACTGTTTTTAGTTTACCCCAGTTATTAGCAGCTATTACATTTCCATTTTTTTCAACTGCAATTAAACGGAAACCAGAGATTAAAAATTCTCTTGTTAGAATAATCGCTGGAATAATGGCTGGGATTTTCCCCATTTCAAGTAATAACATCATCGCAACTAAAACCATAATTTTATCTGCGATTGGATCTAAAAATTTGCCAAATGTTGTGATTTGATTTCTGCTTCTTGCAATATATCCATCCAACTTATCTGTTAATGCAGCAAGTAGAAAAATAGCGTCTAGAACAATGGCAAGAATGGCAACTCCTCCAATTTCTCCCGGGATATGAAAAAGTGGAATAACGAGCATAATAACAACTAAAATCATGCGAGCAATGGTTAATTTATTGGCTAAATTCATATTGATTTCCTCCTAAAATAATTCTATTCATTGGTAACGACATTATATCGATAAACAAGCAAAAAGGAAATAGAAAATGTAAAATTTCATTTCTTTTTGCTACCATAATTGCACAATCGCATGAACCGCCCTATCTTCTTTGCGTATCATAGCAATAGTATGCTTTCCATCCACTTTTGCATAATGACATTCTACCATTTCTCCATACTTAATTTCTTTTTTGTAAGTAATGCGGATATGGTTTAATGGTTCTTGGAAAAACACCTCATCTGGCAAGGCTTCATAGGCTAAATTTAAGTAATAGGTATTATGCAAATGTCCATTATTATCAATCTCGTTTTTATGGATTTTGTAATCGATACTCGTATAATTTTCTGGCTCTTTTAATCGTTCTAGTTCTTCTTCAAATACCGTGATTTCTTCTGGCTCATAGCTGCTTACAATTTCTTCGGTTAATTTCGCCAATTTCCCTTGTTCAATATCCAGCAGAGTCCATTTAGAAGTGCCTTTTACACAAAGTTCTCCGCTCTCATCTCGCATTTCGAAATCTCGATAGGTATAGCAACGAATCATTTTTCTACCCCAGGTGGTAATCGTTAATTCTTCTTGGTATTTTGGTCTTTTTAGGACTTCTACATACCAATCAATTAAAATCCATCCTACCTTTTTGTCTGCTAAGTCTTGATATCCATATCCAACTTTATCCGAATGATAGCCCGCAATACTTTCTAACATCTTCAAAATGGCTTCATTTTTGAGTTCTCCATTGTGGTCCATATCGTCTAAGCGAAACTTAAATTTTTCTATATATTTCATGTTATTTTCTCTCCATATATTTTTTCATTGCTTTTAATTCTTTTTTTGCTTGTGTGTAGCCCTCATCATATAAGTCTTGCAATTTCTTTTTATCTTTTTCCAGTCTTCCGACTGTTACTTCTTTCTGTGGTCGCAAGATATAGATTTTTCCCTCTTTCTCAAGAGTATCCATCCTCTCACGCAAAGCATTGTATCTTTCTGGCATAGTCAATAATTTTTCAATCAATTTTGGTTGGCTTTTGTATGCCAAACGATACACTTGTTTTTCTTTGTTGGTCAACAATTTTTTGCGAAACTTTTTATCTCTGGTCAATACAACAATAATGTTATCATAGCCTTCTTGGATTGCCCAGTCGACCGGCACACTATCTGCTACTGCTCCATCTAGGTAGTAATCCTTTCCGAGTTTCACTCTTCTCGAAGCAAGTGGCATACTAGAAGATGCTTGTACAACTCGGTTATATTTTTCCGGCTTCATTTCGCTTTTCTCATAATATTCCGCTTTCCCAGTTGTGCAATTGGTAACGCAAGAAACACATCTTATCTTGGATTGCGCAAAAGCCTCTTCGTCAAAAGGGATTTCTTTTTTGGAGATTTCTTCAAAGAGATAATCAAAACCAATAATTCCTTTGCTTCTTGCTAATGCTTCTCTTCCAATATATTTTGGATTATCACAATAGGTTAAGTTAATTTGTGCACTTCTTCCTTTTTGCCCTGAGACGTAGTTCATAGCATTTAAGGCTCCAGCGGATACTCCTACTACACAATCTACTGGTAAATTCTCTTCTAAAAACGCATCTAGCACACCAGAGGTATACATGCCTCGTAAGGCTCCTCCCTCTAGTACCAACGCTGTTTTCATTTCTTTTAATTCTTGGTTGCGAACAAAATCTGCAATTTCTTGAAACACCGTATTTTGATACAAAGGTGCATCATTGTCCAAAAACATTTGAGCAATCGTTTTCGTGCCTTGTGCTTGTAGTTTTTGGATACGTTTATCTTCCTTGACTTTCTCGTCTACGCGATACCATTTCAAAAGGCCTGCTTTTTGGTAAAGATAGGCTTGCAAATCACACTCGAGTTTATCGCAAAGATGGACAAATTTTGCTTCTGGTGTTTTTCTCTCTTCAAATTCGTCTATCAATGCTTGCATCTGGCTAAATTTTGGCAATTTGCTGAGTGTTTGATGAACTGCCTCTTTTCCTAGTTTTTTCTTTTCTTCTTGGGTCATTCCGTCAAATGGCGTAATATCTCCTATTTTAATCTCTTCGGTTTCATGAAGAGAAATCATTGCCATAATTTTATTCACATCTAAGTGTAGGTCTGTTTGCTCTAAAATACACCAGGCAAGCATTTGGCAACCATAAATATGATCTGCTACGGATTCACTTTTTTCTTTTTCAATACTCCAATCTTTCCATCCCTGTCTTTTTAATGTTTTTAGCAAATTCAATTCTTCATAAGTTTCTAAAACTGCTTGTATATCAATTTCCTTCATGTTATTTCTTCCTCACTTTTCACTACCGCAAATTATATCTTTTTTTTACTCCTTTTTCAAGCCAAAACGCAAAAGAAAAGTCATTCGTTTCCGTCTGACTTTTCGCTTTCCTATTCCTTTATTTCTTTTGCCAGTTTGCCAATTGCTTTGGTTTCAATACGAGATACATAACTCCTGCTAATACCTAGCATTTCTGCAATTTGGTTTTGTGTCTTCGGTTTGTTCCCATCTAGCCCAAAACGTAACTCAATAATGGTTTTCTCTCTTCCTTTTAGGATTTCCTGAATTTTTTCATATAACTTTTTTACCTTGAATTTCAAGTCTACTACATCTTCTACACTTTTTTCTTGGTTTTCTAACACTTCTTGCAAGGTAACAACATTATCTTCCTTATCTTTTCCGATTGGTTCTTCTAAGTATACTTCTGCTGCTAATTTCTTCGTACTACGCAAATGCATCAAAATCTCATTTTCGATACATCGAGATACATAAGTAGCAAGGCGTACTCCTTTGTTTTGGTTAAAACTTTGTATTCCTTTCATCAACCCAATCGTTCCAATCGAAATTAGGTCGTCTTGGTCGTTTGGATTGGATGTATATTTTTTACTAATGTGTGCCACCAATCTTAGGTTTCTTTCAATCAGTATGTTTCTTGCCTCTTCATCTCCTTGTTGTAGTTTGTTTAGATATTCTTGTTCTTCTTCTGGCGATAGTGGTTCTGGGAATAGCTGATTGCCAGAAATATATCCAACCGCAAAAAGCCCCGTTTGCAGAAAAAGAAGAAAATTTAGAATTGTTAATGTTACCACTTTGCACCTCCACATCAATCTCAATGTAAATATATGTAGGTGGAAACTTGTTTGTTGCCTGACCGAATTTTTTTCCTTGCACATCACACAAATACGGGAATACTTTTGGTATCCCCGTAAATTTATTCTTCTTTTCTCCTACTTCGTTTTGTTACCAAATAACAGCCTAATGCAATGATACCAGTTCCGGCTATCACGCCTACTGTATCAAGCATAACATCGGTTATTTGTCCGCTTCTGTCTGCGGTAAACAGCTGGTGAAGCTCATCCGTTGTAGCATATATGAAACCGATTAGAATAGTCAAAAGAATTTGTTTCTTCTTGGTTAATTTCTCAAAGGTAAAGAAAAATCCTGTCAAACTCATTCCCAATGCTGCATAGATTGAAAAATGTGCTAATTTGCGAACTAGAAAACCTAAATTTTCGTATAGCCACTCCATTGCACCTTCGTTTGTGCCTAAAATTGGTTGAAAGATATTTTCAATCATCCAATTTACAATTCTTCCGCTTGTGCCAGAGGACTGTTCTCCATTTTGTGCTGAGAAAGAAAAGATTAACACCATAAGGCTAATGGCTAGTATTCCTGTTATGACACGAAGTATGATTGTTTTCTTTTTTTTCATAAGTTTTCCTCGATTTTTTCTACATTTTATCTGGCATTTGAATTCCTAACAATTTTGCTCCACTTTCTAGAATAACTCCTACTGCATAAGTTAGGTACAAACGAGCATCTTGCACCTTTTTATCTTCTACAATAATCTTGTTTTCGTTATAGAAGACGCTATAAGATTTCGCAAGTTCGATTAGGTAACGAGATAAGATAGATGGTTCGTTCTTGTCTGCCACTTGCTCCAAGGTTTCTTGATAATGATAAAGTAATTTAATGACTTTTTGTGAATACTCGTCCGTTAAAACTGAAACATCTAGATCTTGTACTTTTGGCAAGTAACCTGCTTTTTCTAATACGCTCTTGGTACGAACAAAGATATATTGGATGTATGGTCCTGTTTCTCCTTGGAAATTCAAGATTGTATCCCAATCAAAGATTTCGTCTTTGACACGACTATTGGCTAAGTCATTGAAGATAATTGCTCCAATTCCAACTTTTTTGGCTACGTCTTCTTTGTTTTCTAAGTTTGGATTTTTCTCTTCAATAATACTGCTTGCGCGTTTGATTGCTTCCTTCAAAATTTCTTCTAATTTGATAACATTTCCCTCACGAGTAGACATTTTTCCAGTCTTCAAACGCACCATACCAAATGGCACGTGCTCTAAGCCTTTGGTATATTTCTCGTCAATTCCTAAGTATTTTGCTACTTCAAAAATTTGACGGAAATGTAGATTTTGCTCATAGGCCACTACATACAAGCATTTGTCAAAATCATAGGTTCTTGCACGATACAGAATAGCGGCTAAATCTCTGGTTGCATAAATGGTGGAACCATTTGCTTTTTCAATAATACAAGGTGCCATATCGAGTTCGGATAAATCAACAATTCTTGCTCCCTCGGACTCAACTAGCTTTCCGCTCTTTTCTAAAATGTCAATTACCTCTGCCGTTTTATCTGTGTAAAAGGCTTCTCCATTCCAAGAATCAAATTTGCTTCCTAATAAGTCATATACTTTTTGGAATTCTTTTAGGCTTACATCCTTAAAGCGGTTCCATAGCTCTGTGCAATAAGGATCTCCTTGCTCTAGTTTTCGAAAGTTCTCACGGCACATTTCTAGTACGCTTTCGTCTTCTTTGCACAATTCATTGATACGCACATAAATTTTGGTTAATTCATCAATTGGGTTTGCATCAATGTCGTATTCGTCATGCCATCTTTTATATCCTTCAATAATCTTTCCAAATTGTGTCCCATAATCTCCTAAGTGGTTAACTCCTACTGTATGGTAACTAAGTGCTTGGTACACGTTATATAGCGCTCCACCAATTACAGTTGAACGTAAATGCCCGATATGGAATGGTTTTGCAATATTCGGCGAAGAATAGTCAATTACAACTGTTTTTCCAGCACCAATTTGCTCTTTTCCATAGTTTTCTTGTTTTGTTTCGATTTCCGTTAAAACATTGGTTGCCAACTTGTCTGGTTTTACGAAGAAATTTACATAGCCACCAATCACTTCCACTTTTTCAATTCCATCATCTGCTGTTAATTGGATTTGCTCTGCCATTTCCTCTGCAATTTTTTGTGGTGCTTTTTTGAGTTCTTTAGCTAGACGAAAACATGGAAACGAATAATCTCCCATTTTATCGTCTGGTGGTGTCTCAATCCAATCTTCTAATGCTACACTTTCCATTTTTACGGTTTCTGCTATTTTTTCAGCAATCTCTTTTTTAATATTTATCATCTATCTCACCTTACTTTAATTTGTGGTTTTAATCTCCTAAACAAATTCCAATATGTCTTGCTGTTTTTACTAAGTCGTCATCCATCGACACTTTACGAATATTGCTTTCTTTGGTATTTCCAGACACAGCTCCCATTACTTTGTTGTTTCCTACAACATCTTCTAGGGAAACACAATCTACTTTTCCATTTTTGATAACCGTTAATACATTAAACTTACCTTCTAATGCAAGTTCCATTGCTTTTGCGCCATATTTCGTAGAAAGAACACGGTCATAAGCAGTTGGACTTCCGCCTCTTTGCATATATCCTAAAACGGTACAACGAGATTCAAGTCCTGTTAGTTCTTCTAGTTGTTTTGCTACTTTTGCACCTGCTCCACCAAGTTTGGTGTTATCTACGCCTGCTCCGTTATCTCTGGTTCCAGCTACAACAAGAGAGCCTCCTTTTTCTACTGCACCTTCTGCAACAACAACAATACTGAATTCTTTGCCGCGTGCACGCCTTCCGTTAATCTTGTCTACTGCACAGTTAATATCATATGGGATTTCTGGGATAAGAGCAACGTCTGCGCCACCTGCGATAGCGGACTCTAGTGCAATCCAGCCTGCATATCTTCCCATTACTTCTAGTACCATAATTCTATGGTGCGTTTCGCCTGTCGAATGGAGTCGATCTAATGCGTTGGCTGCAACTGATACAGCGGTGTTGTATCCAAAGGTGATATCCGTACAGGCTACATCATTATCGATGGTTTTTGGTACACCAATTACATGGATACCTTTTAGACTAAAATCTCTTGCAGATTTTTGTGTACCATCTCCACCAAGTGTGAAAATGCAGTCAAAACCTGCTTCTTTTACGTTTTGTACGCAGATATCTGATAAGTCTTTATATTCAACGGTTCCGTCTTCTTTTTCGATTTTATAATGGAATACGTTGGCATTGGTAGAAGACCCAATAATCGAGCCACCTTTTGGCAAAATACCTGATGCTGTTGCACTTGCAACCGTACTTAATCGCACATAATTATTTTTGAGTAATCCACGATATCCATCAATATATCCATAACATTCTACCCCATTATTTTCTGCGGTTTTAATAATCGCACGGATTACCGCATTAAATCCGGATACATCTCCTCCATTTGCAAGGATTGCTACTTTTCTAAGCATAAAATTTCCTCCTTTGTTTCTTGCTTTTTCTTTCCTATTATATCAAGAATATGATTTTTTACAACTGAAATATTTTGTTTCTTCTATTTTGTCTTTTTTCTTCGTAAAATCCAGTCTTTCTCGGCTTTCACAGGTAATTTCATTTGAATACTTTGACCTGCTTTTCCTGGATTAACAGTATCAACACTTTCTCCTGTTTCCGTATTATAAAGTGCCTCGATTTGGAACTCTACCACCTCGATTTGGTTTGGAATAATGAGTTCCATGGTATCTCCCACACTTAATTTGTTGCGGATTTCAATGGTGGTAAGTTCTGGTGTGTAAGTTAAAACTTTGCCACCAAATTCATATTCTAGGTTATATTGCTTTCCATCTAATTCTTGGATATCTTGGTTGTTTCGGTCATTGAAATAGAAAGTGGTTAGTCCTCTTGTTTTTGTTTTTTCTAGTTCCCTTCGGTATTTCGTGTAATCATAATGCTCTGGGTCTTTGCAATAATCGTCTATTGCATTTCGATAAGCATTTACTACACTTGCTAAATAATATTCGGTTTTCAAACGTCCTTCAATTTTAAGGCTATCGACTCCCATTTGTACAATCTCTGGAATTTCACGGATGAGGCACATATCTTTGGAAGAAAAGATATACGTTCCTTTGTCATCATGCTCAACTGGCATCAGTTCTCCTGGATTGTTGTTTTCTTCTACATAAACATTGTATGCCCATCTACAACTTTGTGCACAATCTCCTAAGTTTGCACTACGCCCTGCTAAGAAATCACTCAGGAAACATCTGCCCGAATAGCCAAAACAAATGGCTCCATGGATAAACATTTCGATTTCTAAATCTTCTGGTTTGTTTTCCATAATACTTCGGATTTGTTCTTTATTCAGTTCTCGCCCTAAAATAACTCTTTTGGCGCCATTTTTATGCCAAAAGTTTGCTGCATGATAACTAACCGTATTGGCTTGTGTACTAATATGGACTGGTATATTGGGTGCTTCTTCGCGGATAACATCTACTACCCCACCATCTGCTACAATAATGCCATCAACTTGCATTTGGCTAAGCATTTTGGCTTGATTTCGGATTTCCTCATAAGAATCGTCCCAAGCGTAGATATTGATTGCTGTATATACCTTTTTCCCAATACGATGTGCATATTCAATGGTATCTTTTAAGTTATTGTCTTGCATTTCTGCTCTTGTTCGTAAAGACAAGGACGATGTTCCTGCATACACAGCATCTGCTCCATATAAAAAGGCAATTTTGGCTTTTTCAAAGGAACCTGCTGGTGCTAATAGTTCTGGCTTTTTCATGGATTATTTCTGTTCTCCTTCATTCAAAATTCCATATACCATGGATACATCCGTTGGTACAATATATTTCGCTCCTAATTCTTCAGCTACGACTAAGACAAAAGCACACATGGCTCTTGTTGCATACCACCAATTTGGATCTTCTACCCTTGATCGAATCGCATCTAATGAAATCTCTTGGTAATATTTTTGCGTTTCTTTTTGTCTGGTTAGAATATCCATCATAATTGGTTGCCATTGGTCGCTGTATAGGAAATTGCTTTCATAGCGAATACCTGAATTTTCTGCAAAGAACTTATGCCCTCCACCAGCCAGAATGACAATATCTGCTTTTTGTTTTGGAAGGTTCAAATGTTTGCGAACGCACTCTTTTACCGTTTCCACATCCGTACTTGCTAGGTCTTCGGCTAAATCTGGATATTCTTTCATAACATCCATAACCCCAAAATGGGAATTTATCATTTCTTGAATTCCGTTTTCCCAAATCGAAATTTCAGTAGAGCCTCCACCGCCTACAAATACGGCTACTCTTTGATTACCTACATGACGGGTTGCTCCTAAAACAGTTAGTTCATTTTCTCGTTCAATCGAAATAATATCAAAGGTAAGACCTGTGGATACTTGAAACATTTGTAGAAAAAATTTTCTTTCCTCTTCAGATAAAGAACGGAAAATACTGGTTCCACAAACATAGACATTATCATATTGTTTTTGGATGTTATTTACTACTTTAATTAGTTTTTCTACATCAATCGGATCTAACTTTCCAAGTTTTGCATAATTCTTCTTAAACTGAATCGTTTCCGTTGCCAAATGTTTAATTCCATTTGCACTACAACAGTCTACTTTTGTACAGGTTGACCCTACTTCAATAATTACTTTTTCCATGGTTACTCCTTTGCTTCTTTTTCTTTTGACATTTTATCACAAATCCTTTGCTTCGTAAACGGGTCCGTGAAAGAAAGTACATTTTCTTGCGAAAAATATGGCAATCTGTCGATTTCTGACATACGATTTTTTTGAAAAGCCTTTGACATTCTTCTGAATTGTTGGTATAATATTAGTAGCAAAAATAAATCGTAGCTGGTCATTTTGCTACACCGAAAGATATGAAGTTAGAGGGTTCATATCTTTCTTTTTTGCATATTAAAAGAGCAGGTAGAGGACTGCTCTTTTGGATTAAGGTTCTGTATCCTTAGTCCTTTTTTTCATTGCTGTCGTTTTCCTTTCCAAATAGCAAAACTATTAGAAGGAAAATTAAATCGTAGCTAGTCAATTTCACTCACCTCCCTTCTTCGGGGATTTGTCCTCACTATGTAAAGACTATTTTATCTTACTCTCTTTTTTCTCGTTTGTCTATGATTTTATTCCATTTTTTCCCACTTTTCATTGTCAAAAATCGACGATTTTCTCATAAAAAAAGACTACTGGATTATCTCCAATAGTCTTTCTTTTTTTATCTTTTTAATTGCACAATTGCAAGTCCATCTCCGACTTCTAGTACTTCTGTATGATATTTTTCTGGGTTTTCTACCTCTGCTAAAAACTCACGCAAATGGCGTACAGCCGTACGTTGCTTGTGCTTATTATAATCGCTTCGTACATATCCTTTATATAGCACATTGTCTGCAAAGATAATGCCATCTGGCTTTAACATACGGCAAGCCTCTTGCAAGAAAATGGGATATTTTCCTTTGGCTGCATCAATAAATACCATATCATAGGTGTCATTTAGGGTTGGCAATAGTTCTACTGCATCTCCCTCATAAATCTGAATTTTTTGTTCCAATCCTACTTTCTGAATATTTTCTTTTGCCTTTTGTACTCGCTCACCATCTCTTTCGATGGTATCGATCTTTCCATTTTCGCTTAAGAATTTAGAAAAGCAAATAGCCGAATAACCAACTGCTGTTCCAATCTCTAAAATGCGGTCAAATAGCTTATTACGCTTTGCTACAACCTCGTCCATAACCATCAAGCTTTCATCCATAATAATTGGAATATGGTCGTCTAATGCTTCTTTTTTAATTTGCTCGATTATTTCTTCTTTCATCTTTTTTCTCCTACGCATATTATGGTAATAGCCTTGGGATCCACCTTGCGATCGAACTCCAATGGAATAAATCAGATACAAAATACCCGAAAATGAGTGTAATAATTGATGTCGCAATGCTAAAACCATTTCTGAATACGAAAGCAGATACAATGGAATACACGGCTGAGAAGAAATTAACACTTGCAATAGCAATCAGTAAACCATATAGCAGATTGGTTGCAAATTGTATCTTCTCTTGTGTCATTCCGCCAGTTTGAAAAATGGTGCCAATGGAATGTCCTAGTACCACACTAAAGAGTACTAGGACTAACATAATGGCAAGCACAACATTCACAATACTTAACACAAATAGTGCAATTTGAAAATTCTTGTGTTCTTTTTGAAACATATCTTTCCCTCTATTTTTCTGCGTTTCTTCTTGCTTCTCTTTCTCTTGTCTTGCTATCTAATGTTTTCTTTCTTAAACGAATATTTTTTGGCGTAATTTCCACTAATTCGTCCTCTGCAATAAATTCAATGGCTTTTTCCAAAGACATTTGAAGTGGTGGTACCAAACGAAGGGCATCATCTGAGCCAGATGCTCTGGTATTGGTTAAGTGTTTTTCCTTACATACATTGATGGAAATATCTTCATTACGAGAGTTAATTCCTACAATCATACCTTCATATACTTCAACACCTGCACCTATCAAAAGTTCTCCTCTTTCTTGTGCATTGTATAGCCCATACGTTACAGAAGTTCCTTGTTCGAAAGCAACTAATACACCTCTTGTACGAGAAGAAATCTCACCTTTGTATGGCTCATAGCAATCAAAAATACTGTTCATGGTACCAGTTCCCTTGGTATCTGTCATAAATTCCGTACGGTAACCAATAATTCCTCTTGCTGGAATACGGAACTCTACTTTGGTATGACCAAGTTCTGCTGGCTCCATATTTACCATCTCTGCTTTTCTTCTACCTAATTTTTCAATGACATTTCCAATGCAATCGTCTGGCACATTAACAACCAATTTTTCGATTGGTTCACATTTTACACCATCAATTTCTTTGAAAATAACTTTTGGACGAGAAACTAAAAGTTCAAATCCTTCTCTTCTCATGGTTTCAATTAAAACAGATAAATGTAATTCTCCACGTCCACAAACTTCAAAACTATCTGCTGAGTCGGTTTCCTTTACACGAAGGCTTACATTTCTTTCGAGTTCTTTGAATAGACGGTCGCGAATATGACGAGAAGTTACAAATTGTCCTTCTTTTCCAGCGAATGGTCCATTGTTTACGCTAAAGGTCATGGAAACAGTTGGTTCGTCAATATCCACAAATGGGATTTTTTCTGGGTTGTTCACATCACAGATGGTATCCCCAATGTTAATGTCTGCAATACCAGATAGAGCAACGATTTCTCCTGCCCCTGCTGCTTCTACTTCTGCTTTCTTTAATCCTTCATAGGTAAATAACTTAGCGATTTTGCCATTTTCTGTTTTGTCTGCTTTGCAAATAGCAACGGTTGCACCATTCTCTATTTTTCCTCGTTCAATTCTTCCAACAGCAATTCTTCCTAAATATTCGTCATAATCAATATTGGATACAAGCATTTGCATGGTTCCATCCAAATCACAAGCAGGTGGCTCAATGTTTTGAATAATGGTCTCGAAAATGCAAGTAATATTATCACTTTCGTCCTCTAAATTCATTTTCGCAATTCCATTTTTTGCAGACGCATATACAACTGGAAAATCTAGTTGTTCGTCGTTTGCATCTAGTTCAATAAATAGTTCTAATACTTGGTCTACTACTTTTAATGGGTTCGCACCTGGGCGGTCAATTTTATTGATAACAACAATTGGTTTTAGGTTTAAGGCTAATGATTTTTTTAGCACTTCTCTTGTTTGCGGCATTGGTCCTTCAAAAGCATCTACTAAAAGTAGAACACCATCTACGGTTTTCAAAACTCTTTCTACCTCTCCTCCAAAGTCTGCGTGTCCTGGTGTATCTACAATATTGATTTTTATTCCATTATAGATTACGGATGTATTTTTGGAAAGAATAGTAATTCCTCTTTCTTTTTCTAGGTCATTGGAATCCATTACTCTTTCTGCTACTTGTTCGTTTTCACGGAAAATGTGGCTTTGTCTTAGCAAAGCATCTACTAGTGTAGTTTTTCCATGGTCTACGTGTGCAATGATTGCAATATTACGAATATTTTGATTATTCATTTTTTGTTACCCCTTCTTTTTTACTCTAACTTTAATATTTTACTCCATATTTTTTTGTTTGTCAACATAATGTTTTACAGTTCCTACACGGTTTTGTGAGTTCCAGCTACTAGCCGAAACCCACAAAAACCACTTCTTTGCGTTTAACAAAATTCCCACACAAAATTGTACTTTGATACACTCTTAGCATCTACCAAAAAGTCCCGAACCGTTTGCAAATCCACATACGTGGTAATCGCTTTTCGGCAATTCGCACTTTCCATCATTTCTTCCAAGATTTCCATTACAGGCATCATCTGGCAGCAAATCGTATAAGTCTTTTTGAAGCAAAAGCATCGGTTCATTTCGTTTTCATTCCTTGCTTGCTTCAGAATCTGGTGGCAGGAAGCAACATGAATTTGTTCCTTGCTTGCAACCAGTAACCACATTGCCACTTTATGCTCTGTAAACGGTTGGATAATGACAGATGTTTTACTTCCTGGATAGTCTCTTTCGAGAACTTTCATTTGATGAGAGATCCGTTCGTACAACATTTTCGCTTGGATTTCCCACCAGGTTGCCATGAGTTCGATTTTTCTCATTGTGCACTTCCCTCCTGATGTGTGTGTTTGTTTTCGCTTTTCGATTACAATAATAGAAAATTCTATCCAAATGATTATATCACAATCTTATGTAAATTGCAAACATTGCCTTATTTTCCATCTGTCAGTACCATTCCTGAATATTGCGCTATATTTCCGATACTTAGGCGAATGATATCTCCTTGCTTTAAGGTGTATTTTCCGTTTTGTGCTAGTTCTCCTGCTATTTGACCAGTATAAACCGTGTAATATTGGTTTTCTCCTTCGCCTTTTGGGGCAACATCTAGTCTTTGGGCTTCTATTTCAAGTGGATAAGAAACGCCAAGTGCTTGTACCTGCTGTGTTACTTGTTTGTACTTATTGTTGGAAATACTACCAGTTCTACGGATTTCTTCTACAAAACTCTCGCAGATTTTTTGTAACTGCTCTCTTGTTTCATCACGAATGCCATCTGCATTTTCTGATCCATTAAGCATTTCTACTAATTCATTCATTTGACTGTTATTCAATTTTGGTAATATCTTGAGTGCTCGGTTCATGTCTTGTTCCAAACGTTCTCGGCTTTCTTCTGTCAAATTCATCATATCTAGCAGTTGTGAAATAATGTCTGGCGTAGCATTCGTTGCTATTTTCCCAATAATGTCGGTAATCGATAGTTTTGAAAGGTCCCCTGTTCCTAGAACTTCTTTTGCTAATGCTTCTGTTTTTTCCGCATTATCTTCATAAGGTTCATCTGTTATCTTGAGCTCAATTTCACCAGAAATATATGCTTTTAATGTTGTTTTTAGCCATTCAAAATCTTGGTTACTTACCCCAAAATTCAATGTAACAATATCAATAGCTTGACCCACTGGTTCTGGTGCTACATAAGCTATCGCTGCTGTTGCTGCAGATTTTAGTTCTTTTACAACTGGTACATAACTACAACCATAACATACGCCACCAATCATAAGCCAAGTGGTTCCTAACTTAATGAGAAAGCGAAACGGTAATTTAATGCGTAACCATTTTTCAAGATTTGCCTTTTTCTTTTCTAGTTTTGCTATCTTTTTGGTAATACTCTCTTTTGGCATTTCTTGGTTTTTCTCATTTAATCTTGCAATTTTCTTTTCTAGTTTTCTCATTTTTCCAGTCTTTCGTACTGGTTTTCCAATGTTTTCTTCTTCCATTTCCTCTCCTTATTCTTTTTCAGATAATGCAATAATACGGTCCATAATCATTTGGGTTGCTTCTTGTAATTTTTCCTTATCTTCTCCTTGACAGGTGCTTAGATCGATTGGTTCTCCATAATTCACATAGATTTTAGAACGAAACTTAAAGGTCCCATGAATTCCAACTGGAATTACTTTTGTATTGGTTCTTAATGCCATAAAGGCTGCTCCGTTTTTTGCTTTCTTGTTTTTGGCAAGTCCTTTTCGGGTTCCTTCTGGAAATATGCCTAAGATTTCTCCATTTTTCAAGGCTTTCATGCAACGTTTCATAGCCTCAATATCTTGCATATTTCTTTTAATTGGTATCATATCAAAAAGATGTCCGAGCCAAGCAAGAGGTGGAAAACGATAAAGGTCTTCTTTTGCCACAAAACGAACTTTACGTTTGTTTAGTAAAACAATCGCTGCTGCATCTAAGTAGTTAATATGGTTTGCACAAATGATGTAGGCTCCTTCTGCTGGTACATTTTCTTGTCCTGTTATTTTGACGGAAAAAGCAATGTGATACAAACCTCGAAAAAATCCTTTTACCAATTTTTCTTCGAATCGTTTCCATGCTGTGTCTTTTCTTTCCTTATATGCTACTTTTTCTAGTTTTTCAGCCTTTTGGATGGCTGTTTTTTTTTGCGAAATTAGTTCCTCTATTTTTGCTACGACTTCTTCAATGGTTAAATTGGTCGTGTCAATGACAGTTGCATCAGAGGCAACTTTTAGGGCTCCCATTTCTTTCTTTTTGTCATTTTCATCGCGCTTGCGGATATTTTCTAGTACTTCTTCAAAGGACATTTCAATTCCTTTTTCTTGGTTTTGTTTCACTCTACGTCTTGCTCTTTCTTCTTCGTCAGCATCGAGATAAATTTTAACATCTGCTTTTGGAAATACATAGGTGCCAATATCTCTTCCCTCCATAATGACATCTTTTCCTTCTGCTAATTGTCGTTGTAGATCTACCATTTTAAGACGCACTTCTTTAATGCTAGATACTTGCGACACCATTTGTGTTACTTCCTTGCTACGGATTTCACTAGAAACATCCTCTCCATCTAAGAAAAATACTTGGTTTCCATTTTGGTTTTCCATTTGAATTTTAATTTCTCCGAGTAAGGTTTGTATTTTCTCAAGTTCGTCTAAGCCTATCCCTTTTCTTTGCATGGCTAATGTTACACAACGGTAAGTTGCCCCTGTATCAATATTTACAAGGTTTTGTTTTTTTGCAATTCGCTCGGTTACCGTTCCTTTTCCAGTTCCTGCTGGTCCATCAATCGCTACAATAAATGACATATTCATTTCCCCCATCTCATTTAATTAAAATTCTTGCTCTTTTTCAATTTCTGGAATATAGATTCCTTTTGCTACAATTGCCATTTGGTCTGGCACCATACTGGTTAGCTTTTCAACTTCCTTTTTACATTTTTCACGGAATTCTTTTAGTACAGTATATACATTACAACCATAAACTACAATTACTTCCATATATAACTCGAGTCCAGTATCAGATTTATCCACGCGAACCCTTGCGACACGGTAAATATGCTCATTTTTCTTTGATTCGTGTTCTAAGATACTCTTAAATACATTTTCGGAAATTGTGAAGTTTCCTAAATAACTAAAAGTTGGTCGGATAATGGACTTTTCAGATATGTATGGTGCATTTCCTTTTCCTTTTGACTTAAAGATTTGGAGTGGGTCTAATAAAAAGCCCGAAAACTCTTTTTTTAACTCAAAGGTTGGAACAGGAATAACATGTTTTCCTTCTACAACACGCATTCTTCTGGCTTGCTCCATCTCGGTTTCGGTTGCCACATCTTGGATATAGATGGTTTTTTGAATGGGTGGAAGTCCGAGGTTTGCTGCAATTTTTTCTACCATTCCATCCGATGTTCCTAAAATTAAAATGGATTTTAGTTTTTCTTTTTCAAACGCATCACGAATTACTTGTTGTTCTTCTTCCTCTAAGAAAAGAGCATGTCTTACTGTTTCAATCTTAGTCGCTGCTTTTTTCGCTGATGTCCCTGCTACAATATCATTTCCTTTTACCAATAGTCCATCATCAATAATATATTCAATTCCATTTTCTGCAGCAACCATCTGTGCACGATAACTTTTCCCTGTTCCAGATGGTCCTACAAATGCGTATACCTTTATTTTTGAATAATCCAACTTACATTCTCCTATCTCTACCAAAAAAGCCGACTTTTTAGGGTCAGCCTTTGGTATATTTTATGCAACTTCGTTAATTTTAATATCTCTTACGTGTTCAATCTTTTCCCATTTTGTTTCTTGTTTGAATAAACACTTAAAGTTAATAACAAGCCATGAACCTAAGAAAAATGGATACATTGCTAAACCTTTTAGCATAGACTTAATTGGCTTTTTATCTAACTTCATAATGATAATTCCCATTAGGATTGGTCCAAAGAATGTTGGAATAATGTATCTTGCAATATTCACAAGCAAGTCTGCTCCAGACATACCAGAACCCATATAAATAACAAAGTTTAGTAATAATAAGACAAGTGTTACAACAAACATTGGGATAGAACCTAGAATGTAAAGTAGTCCATCTACATTCATAAGTGTTTTATGCTCTTTGATTGCATAAACAAGGTCTTTGGTATAGGTTTTCATACATTGAATATGACCAACTGTCCATCTTGACCTTTGTGACCAAGATTGCTTAAAGCCTACTGGTTGTTCATCATAAACAATAGCATCTGTTGCCCAGCCAAGTTTCTTCCCTTTGATAATTCTTTTCAAAGAAAATTCGATATCTTCGGTTAAGGTTTGGGTATCCCAACCATCTGGTTTAATGGCATCAAATCTTACCATAAATCCTGTTCCATTGATAAGTGGAGATAATCCTACATTGTATCTTGCCAAATGATAAAAACGGTTCATCGTCCAATAAAAGATAGCATAACCTGCTGTAATCCAGCTGTCAGTTGGGTTTTTGATATCTCGATAACCTTGTACAACAGTTTCTCCTTGGCATAATTTCTTGTTCATATTTTTAATAAAGTTACTGTCTACGATATTGTCTGCATCAAATACACAAAATGCGTCATAAGGTGCATCTTCTTTGATTTTCTGTTGTAAAAACCATTGGAGTGCATATCCTTTTGTCTTATTTTGTGTATCAAAACGCTCGTATACAATTGCACCTGCTTCTTTTGCAATACATGCTGTATTATCGGTACAGTTGTCTGCAATCACATAAATATCATAAAGTTCTTTTGGATAATCTTGATTTTTCAGACTTTGTACTAGATTTCCAATAACATTCTCCTCATTATGTGCTGGGACAATTGCCATAAAACGATTTTGTTTATTTTCTAGCATTGGCTTATCTTTTAATTTTACAAGTGAACAAATGCTAATTACTAATTGGTATAACCAAAATATGCTTACAGCCCAAGCAAGTGCTTGTTGTAACATATATAGATATTCCATATCTTTCTCCTTTTTTCTTACTCATTTATTTTATCACTTTTATTATACTATTCTCTATTTTCTTTTGCAACTTTTTTGTTCTTAACTTTTTCTTAAGGATTTATTCCTCGCTTTTTTCTTCTTCTGGCTTTGCTTCTAATGCTTTCATGCTAAGGTTAATACGGTTCTGGTGGTCAATTTCGATTACTTTTACTTGTACTTCATCTCCAACACTAAGAACATCTTCTACTTTTTCAACACGTTTGCTTGAGATTTTGGAAATATGAAGTAATCCTTCTTTTCCTCCACCTAAGTCAACGAAGGCTCCGAATGTTACGATACGACTAACTTTTCCGTCATAAATACCGCCAACTTCAATTTCTCTCGTAATAGTTTGTATCATTTTTAATGCTTTTTGTGCACTTTCTTCTTCCGAAGAATAAATACATACTCGACCATCTTCTTCAATATCAATCTTAACGCCAGTTGCGTCAATGATTTGGTTAATCATTTTTCCACCAGGTCCGATGACATCTTTAATCTTATCGACTGGTATCATAGTGGTTACAATTCTTGGTGCATATTGAGATAATTCTGCACGCGGTTGATCAATTTGTTTTAGCATAATTTCGTCTAAGATATAATCTCTTGCTACTTTGGTACGAGCAAATGCTTCCTCAATAATATCATATGTTAAACCATCAATTTTAATGTCTACTTGGATGGCTGTAATACCATCTTTAGTTCCACCTACTTTGAAATCCATATCGCCAAAGAAATCTTCAATTCCTTGGATATCCGTTAGCATAATATATTCATTTGGATTTTCTTTGCTGGTTACAAGTCCTGTTGAAATTCCAGCTACTGGCTTCTTAATTGGAACACCAGCATCCATTAGTGCTAATGTACTTCCGCAAATACTTGCTTGTGAAGTAGAACCGTTCGAAGATAGAACTTCTGAAACGACACGAATAGAATATGGGAAATCGTCAACTGATGGGATAACTGGTACTAATGCTTTTTCAGCTAGTGCTCCATGTCCAATTTCTCTTCTTCCTGGTCCACGAGAAGGTCTTGACTCTCCTACACTGTAAGATGGGAAATTGTAGTGGTGCATATAACGTTTTGACTCTTCTTCGTCAATTCCATCTAACATTTGCTCTTCGCTCTTCATACCAAGTGTTGCAATGGAAAGGACTTGGGTTTGTCCTCTTGTGAAAATGGCACTACCATGCACACGAGGAAGTACACCAACTTCACAAGAAAGTGGACGGATTTCGTCAATTTTTCTGCCATCTGGTCTTTTATGTTCTTTCAAAATCATTTCACGAACACATTTCTTCTCTAGGTCGTGGATACTATCCGCAATATCTCTTTTCTTTTCTTCGGCTACTTCTTCGCTAAATTTTTCAACATAATAGTTTGTTACATCTTCTGTAATTTTATCAATGTTCGCATCTCTTACTTCTTTATCGGTTGCTTGTACATCTTGATACATACGATCTTTGAAATTATTTTCAATTTCTGCATATACGTCTGGGTCTACTGCAAAAGATTGATAACTAAATTTCTCTTTTCCAATTTCTGCTTTGATATCGGAAATAAAGCTACAGATTTTTTTGATTTCTACGTGTGCTTGTTTGATAGCCTCTAACATGGTGTCATTTGGAATTTCGTCTGCTCCTGCCTCAATCATTGTGATTTTTTCCATGGTTGCAGCAACGGTTAAGTTCAAACGGCTATTTTCTCTTTGTTCAGCTGTTGGATTGATAACAATTTGTCCATCTACATAGCCAACATTAACGGCTGCAGTTGGTCCACCAAATGGAATATCTGAGATCGATAATGCAGCAGATGCACCAATCATAGCGCATACCTCTGGCGAATTGTCTTGGTCTACAGATAATACAGTTGCTACGACACAAACATCATTACGAAAATCCTTTGGGAATAGTGGACGTAATGGTCTGTCGATTGCTCGTGATGTTAAAATTGCTTTTTCAGCAGGTTTTCCTTCTCTTTTGGTAAATCCTCCTGGAATTTTTCCTACCGAGTATAATTTTTCTTCATAATCTACGGATAATGGGAAGAAATCAATTCCTTCCTTTGGTTCTTTAGCTGCTGTTACGTTTACCATAACAACGGTTTCTCCATAACGAACCCATACACTTCCGTTGGCAAGTCCTGCTACCTTTCCTGTTTCAATGGTTAAGTTTCTTCCTGCTAATTCTGTTGAATAAGTCTTAAACATACTTTTGTTTTTGTATAACGCTTTCGTTATACGCTCCTTTCTTTTTTGTTTTTCCTTTCTCAAATTAGCGTAACCTCTATAATATGCTATATGCTACTCAAATTTTTCCAATAGCATATTAGACAAGCTACATACTAATTCTAAAAGGATGTATCAAATAACTTGCAAATTGGACGTTAAGCAGAATTGCAAAACGTCCAATGCACACATTATTTTCTTAAATTTAATTTTTCTACTATATCTCTATATCTTTGAATATCTTTCTTTGCTAAGTAGTTCAAAAGATTTCTTCTAGAACCTACCATTTTCAAAAGTCCTCTTCTAGAATGGTTATCCTTTGTGTGAACTTTCAAATGCTCGGTTAGTTCGTTAATTCTTTCGGTTAAAAGAGCGATTTGAACTTCTGGTGAACCAGTATCTTTTTCATCTCTTTTATACGTAGCAATGATTTCTTGTTTTCTTTCTTTTGTCATAATTACACCTCCTAATTTTATTTTCCTAAAACTGAGTCTTTGTGGTGTATTTTACCAAAAACCAAGTAATAGGTTACGAACATATCTATTTTACCACAGATTTACAGATTTGGCAATATTTTTCATAAAAATTATGAGGTAAATCGATTAAATACAAAATACGGCATAGAGTGGTACTGCTTTAATTCCATTTTCTAGTCCAAAGTTCTTTTCTGAAATTCGGATTGCATACTTTGGCTTTTTCTCCTTCATATAAATGTCTAAACTTCTAGATTTCGTATGAATACTAGATTTTACCTCTATTGGTATAATTGCAAAATCTTTCTGGATTACGAAATCTAGTTCTGCAATTCCTTCTGACTCCCAATAATATAGTTCATAACCCTTGATGCGCAATTCATTTGCGACATAATTTTCCGTTAGTGGTCCCATTGCAATCATGGTTGGTGGTTCTGCTAAATCAATTTGGTAAAGCGGATATCTTGCTTTGTTTACAAACAAGCCCACATCACTCATATATACCTTAAAAGATGCTAAATCCTTGTGCATTTCAAGTGGTAATTCTGCATTTACTTTGTATACTTGGTTGATAATTCCGCTGTTTTTTAGCCAAAGAAGTGCTTCTCCAAAAATGCTAGATGTTCCTCCTTTTGCAATCACTTTATATTGGAATTTTTGATTGTCTTTTGCTAATTGTGTTGGAATGGAGTCAAAAGCAGATAAAATTCGGTTCGACAAACTACTATCTGCGTATTTGGTCATATCTCGCTCATAAGAAGTTAAAATCTCGGCTTGAACATCAATCGCAGAGATTGTCTCTCTAAATATAGCTGTACAACTTCTGGCATACCACCTACTACTAAGTAAGTACGGTAAAGTTGTAAACATAGTTCATGAATATCTTTGTCCATTCTTTCATTTGAGATAAAATGCTCCTGAATTTCAGAAATCAACTCTTCTCGCCCTATTGCTGTTAGAAACTCTGGAAAAGATAAGGGATATAGATTAAGCATTTGCACTTTTCCAACCGGAAATGAATATTGCTCTCGGTTAATTGCAATTCCTAACAGGGAACCTGCTGCAATTACATGGTATTCTGGAGCCTCTTCACAAAAGTACTTGAGAGAAGTTAATGCCCTTTCATTTGCTTGAATTTCGTCAAAAAAGAGTAATGTTTTTTCTGGTATAATCTTTTCTCCAAAAAACAATTCTAATTTGTGAATAACATATTTTGGGTCAATACTATCTGCAATTTGTGAACTAAATTCTTGATTGGTTTCGAAATTTACATAAATTAAATTATCAAAGTATTCTTTTCCAAATTGTTTGATAATATATGTTTTTCCAACCTGCCTTGCTCCATGAACAATCAAAGGTTTTCGATTTTTAGCATCTTTCCATTGGATTAGTTCTTCTGTTATCTGCCTTTTCATTGCAATCCCTCCTTTTCCTTATTATATCGTATAAGTTCGAAAAAGTCAATTTTCTTCTGACTTTTTCGAACTTAACTGTCATTTTTAGTGTTTTGCATATATTTCAATGATACGTTTCATTGCCTCTTCGGTATTTTCTTTTGTATTAAATGCTGTTAAGCGGAAATATCCTTCTCCACAGGCTCCAAACCCTACTCCTGGTGTTCCTACGACATGTGCTTTTTCCAATAATTCATCAAAGAACTCCCATGAGGTAAGTCCTTCTGGAACCTTTAACCAAATGTAGGGCGAATTTACTCCACCAAATATGGTAAATCCCGCTTCTTTTAGTCCTTCTCTCATACGTTTTGCATTTTCTTTGTAATAGCAGATATTTTTCTGAATTTCTTTTTGCCCATCTTCTGTATAGACTGCCTCTGCAGCTCTTTGTACAACATAACTAACACCATTAAACTTCGTACATTGCCTACGATTCCACAAAGGATTTAAGAAAACAGTTTCTCCTTCTTTGGTATAGGCGCAAAGGTTCTTTGGTACAACTGCATAGGCACATCGAATACCTGTAAAGCCTGCTGTTTTGGAATAACTACGAAACTCAATGGCAACCTCTTTTGCTCCTTCTATCTCGTAAATACTTCTTGGCACATCTTCCTCTTCAATAAATGCTTCATAGGCACTGTCATACAAAATGATAGCTTTGTTTTGTTTCGCATAGGTTACCCATTTGGCAACTTCGTCTTTTTTCATTGCTGTTCCAGTTGGATTGTTTGGATTGCATAGATAAATCATATCTGGAACTTCACTTGGCAATTCTGGGCAAAAGTTATTTTCTTCTGTTGTTGGCAAATAGATAATATTTTCTCTACCACTCATTAGGTTGCTATCTCGGTAAACTGGATAGACGGGGTCTGTAATTGCT
>Ga0137298_10745_pt1 | contig 23175 bp, 20 predicted proteins | sample RamsorincwithD2O_2_FD_97182 | JGI IMG/M metagenome (GOLD analysis project Ga0137298, IMG submission 97182) | Mouse cecal microbial communities from Vienna, Austria - Glucosamine amended with D2O | ecosystem: Host-associated > Mammals > Digestive system > Large intestine > Cecum | place: Austria...
GACCACGTCCGGCGATGTGGATGCCGGGAACAGCCGTGGAGGCAAGATAGATGTGGCCTCGGTTTCCGGTGATGTGAAAGCGTCGAATATAGATTTTTCGCTTGCAAAATGCTCTACTACTTCCGGGGATGTATATGCTTCGATGGCTGGATCGATAAAGGAAGTAGCGGCTTCCAGTGTGTCGGGCGACATTAAACTGTATTTTAAAGGCAATATCAGGGACAACAATTATACGCTCAGCGGAGTGAGCAGCGATATAGTCATCGCCGGGTATGCAAAAGCAAAGAAAAAATTCGTGCTCGAGGGTAACAGCGGAGTGTCAGTAAAGGCCAATGCGGTATCGGGCGATATATATATCGGAAATTATTGATTGATTTCAGTTCTTTCCTGAAAATTATTTTGTTATCGGAAAAAAAAGGCTGTCACTTTATGGTGACAGCCTTTTTTTGTTGTATGCTTGCGGCGTTAATTTAGCAGCGCCCATGATATGGCTATTGCGCCTACTATTATGCAATAGTACGCGAACCATTTAAGCTGTGCCTTGCGCACCAGTTTTATCATCCATTTGCAGGCAGCTATGCCCACTACGAAAGCGGTTGCCGCACCGGCTATGACAGGCCCCCAGTCGGTCGAGGCTATTTGTTCCCCGCCTTCCATTACGTCTTTTAATATTTGTCCGAATATCAGCGGCAGGACCATAAGGAATGAGAATCGCGCGGCCTCAGAACGGTCCACTCCTAACAATACCGATGTAGAGATGGTGGCTCCGGAGCGGGATATGCCTGGAATAATGGCGATTGCCTGAGATATGCCTATTATTATTGAATCTTTCATTGTCACAGGGTGTTCCGTATTCTTGGCTTTGTCGGCTAGCAGCAACAGCGCTGCGGTTGCTATCAGCATGGATCCTACCAACAGCACGTTGCCGCTGAACAGGAAGTCTATGTATTCGGTGAAGAAAAGGCCTACGATCCCGGCAGGTATCATGGATAAGGCTATCATGGCCAGGTATTTGGTCTGATCGTTCCATTTGAACTCAAAGAGGCCTTTCAAAAGGTCCCATATCACTTTGCGGAATACTACTACCGTGGCAAGGGCTGTGCCTACGTGAAGGTATATTGTGAGCATCAGCCCGGCGTCGCCTTCCAGATCCACGCCCAACATTACTTTGGCCAGTTCAAGGTGTCCGCTCGACGATACCGGTAAAAATTCCGACAACCCTTGTACGATGCCGAGGATTATCGCTTGAAAAATGTCCATGGATATTTAAGTCTTATTCGTTGTCTTTTTCTTTGCTCTTTTTTTTCGGGGAATAGAATATTGCAATCACTTCTATCACGAAGCCCAGTATAACTATCAGCGGCGCCCAGAAAATGCGCCTTTGCGAAAATATTTCCTCGCTGAATTTGGTCAGGTCTTCGTCGTTCCCTCCGCTCATGATGTAGAATCCCATGAGGATTACCACCATGCCGAGGGCCATAAGTGCGTAGTTCGTTTTGGAAAACAGGAAAGTATGCTGTGATTTTTTCATATTGACGGGAGGTTGTCGTTTCTTGGTTCTTTTTTTGTGTTCGTATGTCAATAGTAAAGGTCCTCGGCGTCCATGCGGAGGAATTTACGTATGGCAAAACGTCCGCTCAGTACGTTGATGACGGCCGATATGGCTATCACGGCCGCGAAGAGTATGCCTATCATTTCAAAATCGATGATGATGCGGTATTCGCTCTGCCAGCGGTAGAGGTAGTATATTATGCCCGAAAGCATAGCTATGGCTATAAATGCGCTCAGAAGACCGTTCAGCAACAGGCGTGTTATGAACGGGCGGCTTATGAACTGGCGTGTAGCCCCGACCAGCTGCATGGTTTTGATGGTGAAACGTTTCGAGTATATCGTCAGGCGCACGGAGTTGTTTATCAGAAGTACGGAAATGACCAGAAAGAGCGCGGCAAAAATGGACAGCCAAAGGCTTATGGCGCGTATGTTGGAGTTTATCTCGTCGAGCATCAGGCGGTTGTAGTCTACCGAGGCGACGAGTTCGTTTTTCATCAGTTCGGCGCTGACAGAATCGACAGTGGCGCTCTGTGCGTACGGGGCTTTGAAAAATACGTCTATCTTGTCGCTAAGGGGGTTTTCTCCTATGAAATCGACGAAATCCCCGCCGAGGTCGGCTTTGAGCGTTTCCAATGCGTCCTTACGGTTGACGTATGCGGCTCCTTTGGCATAATCGGACACTTCGATAGAGCGCATCAGTTGTTTTACATCCTGTTCTTTGGCCGTACTTTTGAGTGTTACCCCTACTGCGAAGTTTTCCTTTATATGGGCCGAGAGCTTGTCGGTGGAAAGCACCAGGAGTCCTATCAGTCCGGCTACAAAGAGTACCAGGGTGGTGCTCACCACGACCGATACGTACGATGAACGTACTCTGCGGCGTTCGTATTTTTCTTTTTTGTTTTTCATCGGGCCAAAAGAGAATGCTTTGTGTTTGTCACGGCTAAATTAGTAAAAAGCTGGCAATAATCGCGCTTTCCCGATACGGCAATGCGAATATTTGTGGTAAAACACGAAAGGGGACGCCTATATGAGCGTCCCCTTTCGTGTTGCGGACTTGGTATTTTTAAGATTTTTTCTTGAACAATCCTTTGAGCGCTTCGGACGCCTTGTCCTTGAGTTTTTCGCTTTCTTCCTGTATTTTCTCTTCGGCTTTGGCTTTTACCTCTTCTTTGGCTTTTTCGGCAGCTTTCTGGGTTTCTGACTTCAGATAGTCGCCGAGCGAGGGGCTGTGATCGGGGCCGTAAGCTATTCCGTATTTGGGGCTTGTTGCCGGGCCGGTGATAAGAGTGGCTATGTCGAGCGTTTCTCCTACCGAAGTCTTCACCCCGAGCGAAGTGAGAGCCGATACAGCCTTGTCTATCGTCTGGTTGATGTTTTCCGGCAACATTTTGCGCGGCACTTTCAAATCTGCGAGCATGTCCAGGTTGAAACCTTCAAGGTTCATTCCTCCGGATAGTTTGGTGTCTATTCCTGCCACTTTGAACGATGTTGGGGCTATTGTCAGTTTTCCTTCCGATATGGTGTAGCTGAGGTTGAGGTCGCTCACCTTAGGATCGTTTTCAAGCGCTTTTATGCCCAGGGCCATTCCTATGGATTTTGTGAACTGGCTGTTTTTCAGTTCAAGATCGGCCGTTTTGAGCTCGCCTTTACTGTTCATTGTGTTGTAAACGGGGCTCATTGTTTTGTCCAGGCGCGTTCCGAGGTTGACCTGGCCGCTCACGCGTCCGCTGACCGAACCGGCTACTGGAGCGATCTTTTTGACACTGGGGAACATGTCGGCCAGTGCCGGGATATCCAGCGAGGAAAGGCCGAACTTCATGTCTACTTCGGCGTTTTCAGGCTTTTTAGCATTGTATGACCCAGAAGCGTTGACTTTGCCGTCGGCTACTTTCATGGTTATTCCTTGCAGGTACGCTATTTGGTCGTAAAGTCCGAGGTGGCCTTTTATGTCGCTTACGTCTATGCCGTCGTACGATACTTTCTTAAGGTCGAGTTCGGTGTCGAATTTTATGTTCTTTGGCAGTGTTATTGGCGAGGTATGTGTGTCGGCCGTGCTGTTTTCCGCTTTGTTCTCAGTCTTGGCCGGGGCGGATGCGGTGGCAGTGGAATCGGCCGGCATGAGAGATGAAAGGTCGAGGTTCGTTGACGATACCTTCAGGTTGCCTTTGAGTTCTTTTCCTTTCAGGTAGTATGCCAGATAGTTTTCCAGAGCTCCCTTCAGCGATAGGTCGCTGTTGCCTATTTTGAGGTCGAGTGCGCGTAAGTCGAGCGCTTTAGGTGAGAATATGAGTTGTGCGCGTGGTATCTCCACTGGCTGGGATACGGATTTGGTTGCGTACACCATATTGTTTATGTTGACGCTGCCGTCGGCTTTAAAGGCTTCGTAATTTCCTTTTTCAAGTGTGGACAGACGTCCTGCGATGCTCACGTCGGCATCGATAGTGCCGGATACCTTGTCGTCTTTTTCAAGCGGCATCACATCGCGCAGCGACGCTATGTCGAGTTTCGTTTTCAGCGCGGCCTTTATATCCGGGTCGCTTATCGGTGTGGAAAGGAACATAGTGGCGGTAAGCGGGCTGCCGGCTATGGCCATCGTGCATTTCGACATGTTCACTGTCATTGCGTCGAGCGAAGAACTCTGCGGGCTGACAACCCTTACGTCTATATTTATGTCGTCTATCGATTTAGGCAGCGATGGGTACTGTATACGTCCGTTTTCGGCCTTGAGCAGGAGGTCTATCGCAGGCATTTTATTTTCGCCGTACACGCCTTTTACGGTACCGGCGGTCTCAAAGGTGCCTTGTGTTTTGACTCCGTCCAGCATTTTGGCGTACTGGGGAGGAAGCATTGCCAGCAACGATGAGAATTCCGTCTTTCCCGATCCGAGGCGAACGTCCAGGTCCATTCCGCCGCCGTCGAGCATAGCCACCGAACCTTCGCACAGAAGATCTATGCCGTTGAGGCTCAAATTGTATTTTTCACCTTTGGTATCTACAGTGAACACCATCTTGTCCATGTCCACATCGAGGGTTATATCACCGGTAATGCGTGCGTCTTTTACGTATTTAGTACCGTCCATAGCAAAAGTGACGGTGTCTATTCTGGTGACTGTGGACAATGCGAACTGTTGTGAACGCATCGAGCCGCTTCCCGTGTGAGTGAATCCTCCTATATGCGCTTCCATGGCCGATGTTGAATCCGTGTAGTTGACCGTAGCATCGGTGATACCGTACTTTTTGAGGTCTATGTTCAGCGCTACGGACGATGTGTCGGACGGGGACTCTTCCGGTGCGACGTCGGACGGTTTTACTATGTCGTAGTTGGCCGAGCCGTCTTTTGCCGTAACGATGTTTATAACCGGGCTTTTAACACCTACTTCGCGTATTGTAGGCGAGCCGGAGAATACGCTCATTATATCCACCACGGCGTACATTTCCGGGGTGCTGATGAGTTTTGTGCCTTCGAATTTGCCGGTACCTTCTATCGAAAAATTCTTTGCCGAGAGGGTGAAGTTGGGAAAATCCGAAAACAGTGAGAAGTCTATGTCCGAAGGCTCTACCACTATCTTGGCCGTGAGCGATTCGTTTGCCGCGTCCAGAGCCGCGGCTATTATTTTATCCTTGAAAAAATAAGGAATGGCTATCATGGCAACGATGATAAGCCCGATGACCGAGCCCAGTGTTATGGCTGCGATTTTCAATGCTTTGTTTTTCATGCCGTTTTATATTTTAAGTTTTTATTTCCTGTAAACAAATACTATGCTAAGTTACGATTATTGGCGCAGAAACCCATCAATGGCGGTTAAAATTTTATAAGCTAAAAAATATAGCAAAAAAATGGTAAAAAGTGGGAAATTGTGGTAAAAAAGATTAATTTTGAACGGTAAAAAACGTGCGGATGCAAATACTTGAAACATATACCGTAAAGCCCGACTCAAAAGGTCGTCTGGCGTTGCCTTCCGGCTTGCGCAAGGCGCTTGGCGGGGATGTTGTGACCGGCGGTTTTTTTCTCCGCCGTTCGATGCACGGACGGTGTCTGGAAATGTATCCGTCGTCTTCGTGGGAAAAGGAGCTGGAAAAAGTCCAGGGTCTCAATCCTTACGTGATGGAGCACCGTAGTTTTATACGCCGTTTTATGGCCGGAGTGCGTTTCGTCGAAGCCGATGCGGCGGGGAGGGTTAATGTCCCTTCCGATTTGGCCAGATGGGCCGGTTTCGGGACTGATGTCGTACTTTCCCCTGTGGGAGGATTTTTTGAAGTGTGGGATGCTCAGGCTTATGAAGACGCTCTTGCCTTGGGGGAAGGAATGTATGGAGAGATGGCCGAACGCATAATGGGGGACAGCAGGCCTCTCCAGGAGAAGGTGTTGTAGGCGTGTGATGATGGTTGTGTGAAAAAACTCTTTTGTGTGCCGTGCTGCGACGTGTGTGACCGGAAGGTAATATGCCGTTGTTTTGTCCGGCAGGAAAAGGAAAATTTACCCTGAATATATATAAGCGATGGATCCGCAGTATCATAATCCCGTTTTGTTGTCCGAATCGATGGAAGGATTGAATATAAACCCTTCCGGAATTTATGTGGACGTGACTTTCGGCGGCGGGGGGCATTCGCGGGCTATCCTGTCGCGGTTGGGGCCCGACGGCCGCCTTATAGCTTTCGACCAGGATTCGGACGCGGCTGCCAATGCCATAGATGACGACCGGTTTATGCTGATACCTCAGAATTTCCGCCATATGAAAAACTACCTGCGTTTTTACCGCGTGGAACGTGTTGACGGGATACTGGCCGATCTGGGGGTCTCGTCGCATCAGTTCGATACGCCTTCGCGCGGGTTTACCATACGTGAGGACGGGCCGTTGGATATGAGGATGAACCGTTCGGCCGATCTGACGGCTGCCGATATTGTGAACGGCTATGGCGAGGCTGAATTGTCGCAGCTGCTTTACAATTACGGCGAAGTGAAGCAATCCCGTGCCGTTGCTTCCAGGATAATTAAAAACCGTCCGGTGGAAACTACCGGACAGCTTATCGCTCTGCTGAAAGGTTTTGCCCCTGCATTGCGCGAGAACAAGTTCGCGGCTCAGGTTTTTCAGGCTCTCAGGATAGCGGTTAACGATGAAATGGGGGCATTGGAGGATTTCCTGGAACAAAGCTCGCAGGTACTCGGACAGGGCGGACGTTTGTGTGTCATATCGTACCACAGCCTCGAGGACCGTTTAGTGAAGAATTATATCCGCGCCGGTAATTTTTCCGGAGAGGCGGAAAAGGATTTTTACGGCAATACGCTCAGTCCGCTGCGCGCTGTCAACCGTAAGGTGATAACGCCTTCGCAACAGGAGTTGGCCGAAAACAGCCGTTCGCGGAGCGCGAAATTGCGCGTGGCTGAAAAAGTATGTGCGGGAAAGAAAGTATTACCGGGATTTAAAGAATAATAAAGATTATGAACCCTTTGAACCAACTGGCAAAACTGATACGCGGCGATTATTTCAATCCCGTGATGTGGCGTGCGGTACTGGTAGTGGTGGTTATTTCGTTCACTATGGTGTACAGTTCCGCTTCGATGGACCAGAAGGTATACCGTTTGCGCAAACTATCGGAGGAGAAAAATACGTTGGCAACACAGTACGTGGAAATACAGTCGGAAATATCGCAGGTGAGAATGGAGAGCGGGCTTTTGGAGGAGTTCCGCGCGCGCGGTTTCGAGGTTTCGGACCAACCGGCGAGCCTGATAAGGGTAGAGGATGATAAATAAATGTTTAGTACGGCAGATGTCGTCTTAGGTTTATATTTAAAGACAATACAATATATAAAAGCGAAATATGGCAACTGGAATGGAAAATATTGAGCCTGCGGTTGAAAAGGAAGTCGGAAAAGGCTCGTTGGCTGTTTTCGGCATATTCGCTTTTTTGGGTATAGGGGCTTTTTTCGCAGTGTTCGTCTTTATGATGGTCACCGCTTTTACCGGCAACGATCTTCGCGCCGAGGCCAACAACCGCATAATACAGGAACGCGAGGTGCCTTCCCGCTGGGGCAATATATATTCTTCGGACGGCTACCTGATGGCATCCACTGTGCTCAAATACGATATTTACTGGGATATAACCGTTCCGAAAAAGCATATATACGAGGATGCTGTAGTCGATGGAGAGCGGGTGAAAAATATTTCCGCACTATGCGATTCGTTGGGAAAATATTTTCCGAAGCGCTCTTCCGCGGGTTGGAAACGTTATTTTGCGTCCGCCCGTGAAAAGAAAAACCGTTATCTGCTGATAGCCAGAGGTGTGTCGCAGGCCGAGAGGGACCTTATGCTTACCTTTCCTATTTTCAAATATTTCGCCATGAAAAAGTCCCCTGTGCAAAGCGGGGTGATAATAAACGAATATTCCGTCCGCGTGAATCCGCTGGGCAATCTGGCGCGGCGTCTTATCGGGTATTCCGACGACAACAAGGCTTATGTGGGTGCCGAAGGGTACTACGTGTCTTTGCTCAAGGGGCGTCCCGGATCGAGGATGATGCAGAAGATACGGAACGAGTGGAAACCTTTGGCCGACGGAAACAAAAAAGACCCGGTGGACGGCAAGGATTTGGTGCTTACGATAGATGCCCGCCTTCAGAACATAGCTCACAAAGCACTGGAAGAGCATCTTCTGAAATGGAGCGCCGAACGCGGTTGTGTAGCGATAATGGACGTTAAAACCGGTGCGCTCAAAGCCATGGTCAACCTGGGGGAGATAGGACAGGGCCGCTATTCCGAGGAACTGAATTACGCTGTGGGCGAAAAGAGCGATCCGGGTTCGACGTTCAAACTGATGACAATGCTGGCCATGCTGGAGGAGGGTGTTGTGGATACTGCCCAGAAAGTAGATACCGAAAAAGGCGTATATACCATTTACGGTCGTCATGTAAGGGATTACAAGGCCGGAGGTTACGGTGTGATTTCCCTGCGCAAGGCTTTTGTCAAGTCTTCCAATACGGGTATAGTAAAAACAGCGTACGGCAATTTCAAAGACCGTCCTGAGGCGTTTATAAACCGACTGCTCAAGATGCAGGTAGGGCAGAAAACGGGAATAGACATAGCCGGGGAGCCGGATCCTTATGTGCCTATACCTGGTTCGCGCAAATGGTCCGGCATATCGATGCCTTGGACGTCATATGGTTACGAGGTGCAGCTCACGCCGCTACAGACGCTTGCGTTCTATAATGCCGTGGCTAACGATGGCGTTTACCTCGAACCGCACATACTCTCGCAGGTGAGGGACAACAGCCGTGTAATAAAAGAAGTAAAACCCAAATCCAAAGGCAAGATAGCATCGGACAGAAGCATACGCATAGTGCAGGACCTTCTCAAACACGTGGTGGACGACCGCGACGGCACGGCGCACCGCGCATGTTACGATGAGAACTTACGTATAGCCGGTAAAACCGGTACTGCGCAATATAATTACGGACGCGGCGAACCAATGCAGTACATGGTTTCGTTTGCAGGGTATTTTCCTTATGATGCCCCTGAGTATTCTATTGTCGTTTGCATTTACCGCCCAAAAGGTTACGGTTTGTCTGGCGGCGTTATATCGGCTCCGGTGGCAAAGCAGATAGCGTGGGATATGTATTCATCAACGCCGAAGGAAGTGTATGTGTACGATGGTCCGAAGAGCGGGGAGTATTCTTCGCTCGAAAAAGCTCCTGAAATAGATGCCCGGCCCGGAAAAATGCCTTCGGTGAAAGGTCTGTATGCGTCGGATGCCGTAGCGGCCCTTGAAAAAATGGGGCTTAAGGTGGAGATAAGCGGCGGGGTGGGACGCATAACACACCAGTCCCTCTCTCCCGGAAGCATATTTAAAGAAGGACAGAAAGTGATACTTACAGTTAAAAAATAAAATATCATCCATAAATATGACGCTCGAAGATATATTATCCGGTATAAGATACGAAACGCTCTGCGGATGCGCATCTGTGGAGGTGCGGGAAATAACGTTCGATTCCCGTGCTGCGGTTAAGGGCAGCGTATTCGTTGCGATAGAGGGGACTCAGGCCGACGGGCACGATTTTGTCGGCAAAGCCGTAGAAAACGGCTGCACGGCAGTGGTCGTGAGAAAAGCGCCTGCCGATATGCCGTCCGGGGTGACTTGCGTTAAGGTGGATGATACATCGCTTTCACTTGGGCTCATGGCGCGTAATTTTTACGGAAACCCTACTTCGCGGATAAAACTGGTGGGTGTTACCGGAACAAACGGCAAGACGACCACAGCCACTCTTTTATACGAAGTGTTCAGGGCTATGGGTCATAAATGCGGACTTCTTTCCACAGTGAAAAATGTAGTGGATACGGATCAGACGCCGGCCAGACAAACCACACCCGATATACTGACTATAAATTCGTTACTTTCGGATATGATATCACGCGGGTGCGAATATTGTTTTATGGAGGTAAGTTCGCATGCGCTGGTGCAAAAACGCGTGGCGGGGCTTGATTTCGCAGGAGCGGTGTTCTCTAACCTTACGCACGACCATCTGGATTACCATAAGACGTTCGCTGCCTATCGTGACGCTAAGAAACTGCTTTTCGACGGTCTTTCGCCCGATGCTTTCGCACTGGTCAATGCCGATGACAAGAACGGTCTTTTCATGCTTCAGAATACATCGGCAGGCAAATATACTTACGCTCTTTCCTCGCTGGCTGACTTTAAGGCGCGGGTAGTGGAAGAAAGTTTCCAGGGTATGCAGATAAATATGGACGGAGCCGAGTTGTGGATACCGCTGGTAGGCCGTTTCAACGCATACAATGCGTTGGCCGTGTATGCATCGGCAGTACTTCTGGGCTGTGACAGGATTGAGGCGCTCAAGGCTCTGAGCCGCCAGAAAGGTGTGCGCGGAAGATTTGAAAACTGGACATCGCCTTCGGGGGTAGTGTGCATAGTCGATTACGCCCATACGCCCGATGCCCTGGACAACGTGATACGCACGGTGAACGAATTGCGTACAGGCGGTGAACTTTTCACCGTTGTTACAGGATGCGGTGGCGACCGCGACAAGACCAAGCGTCCTGAAATGGCAGCCATAGCCGCCAACGGGGCCGACCGTGTTATAATGACGGCGGACAACCCGCGTTCGGAGGACCCTATGGATATACTGGAGCAGATGCAGGCCGGGGTGCCTCCTGAGAAATATTCCCGCGTGGTGATAAACCCCGACCGGCGCAGCGCCATACGTTCGGCTGCGATGATGTCGAAAAAAGGCGATATAATACTCGTGGCAGGAAAAGGGCATGAAACGTACCAGGAGGTAAAAGGAGTGCGCACTCATTTCGACGATATGGAGGAGTTGCACGCCGCACTGTCTGATTGACGTCGTGCGGTATGGAGCATTAAAGCATCATGGAGTCAAAAAAAACGGGTATTCCGGCCGGCGCAGCGCCGTCATTGAATATAAAGGATAAAGAACGATTAATAGCAGTATACGATAGATGATTTATTACCTGTTCAATTATTTAGACAAGGCTTACGATTTTCCCGGCGCGGGGATGTTCAATTACATAAGCTTCAGGGGTGCGGCGGCTTTTCTGGTGTCGTTGCTCATAGCCCTTATCTTCGGTAAGAAGATTATAAATTTTTTGCGCCGCGCCCAGATAGGCGAGACTGTACGCGATTTGGGCCTTCAGGGACAGAACGAAAAAGCCGGTACTCCTACGATGGGAGGTATTATAATAATATTGGCTACGGTCGTTCCGGTACTGCTGTTTGCGAGGCTGGAAAATATTTATGTTGTCATAATGCTGCTCACTACATTGTGGATGGGGGCTATAGGTTTTCTGGACGACTATATAAAGGTGTTCCGCAGGAACAAGGAGGGCCTCAAAGGACGTTTTAAAGTATTCGGACAGGTAGGGCTTGGCATATTGGTGGGCGGCATGCTGTATTTCAGCCCTGCGGTGACCATACGCGAGGCGGCTCCTGTAACAGACGCTACGGTGATGTCGTCACTGGATTCCGGTACTCAGGCCGGCGACGGGCAAAAGTCGGTTAAATTCCTTCAGCCGGAAAAACACTCCACCAAGACCACTATACCGTTTTTGAAAAACAACGAGTTCGATTATTCCTACCTGCTTTCCTGGATGGGTGGCAATTACCAGAAGTGGGTGTGGTTGATCTTTATACCGATAGTCATTTTTATCGTAACGGCGGTGTCGAACGGAGCCAACCTCACGGACGGTATAGACGGCCTTGCGGCCGGTGTGACGGCCATACAGGCTTCGATATTGGGGCTTTTCGCATGGCTTTCCGGTAACATAATATTCGCCGATTATCTGAACATAATGTATATTCCGAATGCCGGCGAACTGATGGTGTTCATATGTGCGTTCGTTGGCGCTCTGATAGGTTTTCTGTGGTACAATGCGTATCCGGCGCAGGTATTCATGGGCGATACCGGCAGTCTGACCATAGGCGGCATAATAGCGGTATTGGCCATTTCGGTGCGAAAAGAGTTGCTCCTGCCGCTACTCTCCGGTATATTTTTCATAGAAACGCTTTCGGTGATGCTTCAGGTGTCGTATTTCAAATACACGAAGAATAAATACGGGGAAGGCAGGCGCATATTGCTCATGGCTCCCCTGCACCACCATTTCCAGAAAAAAGGCCAGCACGAGAGCAAGATAGTGGCCCGTTTCTGGATTATATCGATGCTGTTGGCCGTGCTAAGCATAGTCACGCTCAAGATGCGTTAATAAACGGATAAAAATACACATATACACCACAGCACGATGATGAACGGTATTTTCAAAATAGATTTAAATGTACTGAGGCGAGGCGACAAGACGATATGGGGAGTCGTGGCGCTGCTTCTCGGCTTCGCTTTGCTGGGTGTGATAAGCACCAGCACGATAAGCGAGGTGAAGAGCATATCGTCCGTGTTCCTGATATTTGCCAGGGATGTGCTTGTGGGCGTGGTTGCTATGTTGGCCGCCTGTTGGCTCGATTACCGTTGTTACCGTGGCATCACGTGGATAGCGCTCGTGTTGTCAATAGCCGGACTGGCATGGGCTTTTCTATCCGGTACGCGCTGGATAAGTCTTTTCGGGGCGAGTTTGCAGCCGTCGGCTTTCGCTCTTATCGCCATGGTGATGTTTACTGCGCGTTATCTGGAAAAATACAACCGCGATCCGGAAAGCATGCTTTCGTGGAGACGGCTGATATTCGATCTGTGGGGACCTGTACTCGTCATGGCTTTTCTTATAACGTTTTACAATTTGTCCACCGGGCTTATATTCATGTTTACGTTTTACGTAGTGTTGCTTATAGGGCGTTACCCGGTTAGGCACATACTCGTTACGATAGGTGCGTTCATCGTCATGGCCGGCGGATTGTACGGTCTTTACAAGGCGAAGCCGGAAGCGTTCGAAGGTACCAGGATGGGAACATGGGTAGCCCGGTTGGAGCGTTTTTTCAAAAAAGACGAAACGTTGGACATTGCAGATATAAACAAAATGTCGCCAGCGCAGAGGGAGGATTACAACCGACGCAAGAAGGAAGACGCCGATAAGCGCATGCAGGAAAATGCCGCGCGCACGGCCATAGCTCTCGGAGGAGTGCTGCCTTCGGCCGGACCCGGTAAAAGCATACAGAAATATTTCCTGTCCGAGGCGGACAGCGATTTTATTTTTTCGATACTTGTGGAGGAATACAGTTTCATAGGCGGAGCGTTCATACTGTTGCTTTTTGTGGTGTTGGCCATACGCGTGACGATACAGGCGTTCAAGGTAGAGGATATGTTCGGAATGCTGGTGCTTTGCGGGCTTCTGTGCGTGATGATGAGCCAGGCGGTGGTGCATACCGGTGTTAATGTAGGCATGATACCGCTTACTGGTCAGAACCTGCCTTTTATAAGTTCCGGAGGTACGTCAATAATAACGTCATGCCTTATGATAGGTATAATCCAGAAGATAATAATGAATTCTCAGCAGGCGGCCGAGGCGAGAAAAACCGTGCAACCCGTGATGCGGGAGGAAGAAAAGCCTGAAGAGGAGCGGGAGGACGCTCAAACCGAATAAGAATATAACGATATTGTTAAACAAAAATGGGACAAGTACACAGAAAATACAGGATAATACTCAGCGGAGGAGGTACAGGCGGGCATATATTCCCGGCGGTGTCGATAGCCGACCGGTTCAGGGCGCGCCATCCTGATGCCGAAATCCTTTTCGTTGGAGCTGAAGGCCGTATGGAGATGACACGCGTTCCCGAAGCCGGGTACAGGATAATAGGGCTGCCGATAGCGGGGATACAGCGTTCGTTGTCCCTGTCCAACCTGGCAGTTCCTTTTAAACTCGCGGCGAGTCTGTGGCGTGCGCGTAAAGTGGTTCGTGATTTCCGTCCCGATATAGCTGTCGGTACCGGAGGATATGCCAGCGGGCCAGTGCTTTTCGCCGCATCCATGGCCGGTGTGCCTACGTTGATACAGGAACAGAACGGTTTTGCCGGAGTCACCAACAAAATACTGGCAAAACGCGCCGCAAAGATATGTGTGGCATATGAAGGATTGGAGCGCGTATTTCCGAAGGATAAGATAGTTCTTACCGGCAATCCCGTGCGGGCGTCTATACTTGACGGTAAAAAAAGCAGGCAGGAAGCCCTCGATGAGTTCTCGTTGTCGGCGGGAAGGAAGACATTCCTGGTGCTGGGAGGCTCGCTCGGCGCGCGTGCGGTAAACAATGCCGTGTTCGAATCTATCGACACGCTTGCTTCGGACGGTTCGCAGTTGTTGTGGCAGTGCGGCAAGTTGTACTACAATCAATACCGCCGCGAACTTGACCGTCTTGTGGCCGAACATCCTGAAAAAGATTTGGAAAACCGTGTGGCGCTCGTGCCGTTCATAAGCGATATGAATGCCGCTTACAGCGTGGCTGATTTTATAATATCGCGTGCTGGGGCAGGGACTATTTCCGAACTTTGCATCGTCGGCAAACCGTCGGTACTGATACCTTCGCCGAATGTCGCGGAAGACCATCAGAGGCACAATGCCCAGGCGCTTTCTTCAAAAGGAGCGGCAGTGTTCATACCGGAGAGTGAAAACCTGTCTGCTGACCTTTCGCTCGCTGCGGCGCGGCTTCTTTCCGATGCTTCCCTTTGCAGTGAGTTGAGCCGTAATATAAGTTCGATGGCGCGTCCCGACGCTACGTCGGATATAGTGGATGAAATAGAAAAACTGCTTCCTGCGATATGAGCAAAAAGGTTAAATACGCATTGTTTTTCCTTGCCCTTGCGGCATTCGTGGCATTTAGTGTGCTTATGGAGGTGGCGGGCCTGGGGCCTTCGAGAGTAAAGGTAGAGATAAAACAGTCTTCGGGATATGGTTTCGTAGATGCCGAAGCGTTGAAAAAATATGTATTGGGAAAAGTGGACGGACTTTCCGGGGATTCGCTCTCGAAACGTATATTTTCTCAGGAGAAAAAGATAAGCCAAAATCCCTATATTGAAAAAGTCGTAGTATATGCGCAGCCTTCTGGCGACATAAGGGTGGAACTGTGGGAGGAAATCCCGGTTTTCCGCCTGGTAACCGATACCGGCAACTATTACGTAAGCAGGCGCGACAAAATGATGCCGGTAAAGGCAGGAACGGGAGTGGATGTGCCTGTGGTTTCGGGGCAGGCCGATAAAAAATCGTTCCCCGACATCAGGGGTCTGATATCCGCCCTGAAAGAAGACAAGTTCTTTTCATCGCAGACGGTCGGGATAGAGGTGTCCCGCCGGAAGAAAAAAGACGGGAATGTTTACGACTATGCGGTGTATACGCGCAGTCCGGGTTTTAAAGTGGTGTTGGGAACTACCGAGGACCTGGACGTTAAGCTGGACAATTTCCGTGTTATTTACTCTTATTTGTACGATCAAAACCGGACAGGTGATTATAAAGTCGTAAATTTGGAATTCGTAAACTACCTGATTTGTCAAAAGAAATAAAACGAGATATGAAAAACGATATGTTATCCGTAGGACTGGACATAGGGACTACAAAAGTCGTGGTCATGGTCGGCCGCAGGAAAGAAGACTCCACGGTCGAGATAATAGGCGTGGGGCAGAGCCCCAGCACGGGGGTGAGCAAAGGGGCCATACAGAACATTTCGAAAACTATATCCGCCATACGTCAGGCTGTGGAGATGGCTGAAGAGGCTTCGGGCGTCAAAATAAATGAGGTTACGGTGGGTATAGCCGGGCAGTACATACGTTCTGCCCGTCAGACGGACTATATCACGCGGCCGAACCCGGAACGGGTGATAGACCAGGACGACCTGGACCGTCTGCGCGTCCAGGTGGAAAAAGCGGCCCCGCATTCCGAACACGAGCAGATAATACACGTTTTACCGCAGGAGTACAAAGTGGACGCCGAAGGCGGCATACTGGAGCCGATAGGCATGTACGGACAGCGCCTCGAAGCTACGTTCCATATAGTGATAGGCCAGGTAGCCCCGCTTTTGAACGTCAAGCGGTGTGTGGAGGGGGCCGGGCTCAAACTGGCAGGCCTTAAACTCGAACCGATAGCATCTTCCGACTCGACCCTTACCGAAGAGGAAAAAGAAGCCGGGGTGGTATTGGTGGATATAGGCGGCGGGACAACGGACCTTGTAATCGTCCGTGACAATCTGGTGCGTTATTCCGCCGTTATACCTTACGGCGGAAAGGTGCTGACAAACGACATAAAGGACGCGTGCGCCATACTTAGCCGTTATGCGGAAAAACTAAAGAAGGAATTCGGCTCGACGTGGCCGGGGGCAAATCTCGATACCGATATAGTGTCGATACCTGTCATACAGGGCCTGCCGCCGAAAGAAATATCGGCCAAGACGCTTTCCCGTATAATCCATGCACGTATGGACGAACTGTTGGACGACATAAATTCGGAATTGGCAAATTACCGGCAGGTGGAGCCCGGCAAGAGTCTTATTGCCGGGGTGGTGATAACGGGCGGCGGTGCATTGCTCAAACATATGCCGCAGTTCGTCATTTTCAAGACACAAATGAGTTGCCGCATAGGTTATCCGAATATATACTTGTCCGATGAAAACCGCGAGTGTCTTACCAGTCCGATGTATTCAACGTGCATAGGTTTGGTGTTGAACGGTCTTAAGGATATGGAGCCGTCCGCGGACGAAGAGGAAGACGAAACATCGGTCGGTGGTGCCGTTGCGGAATATTCTTTACAAGGTATTGGTGAAAAGGATGCCGTGGAATTGCCATTGGAGGATGTTATTCCGGCCATAAAGGTCAATGTTGCGGCAAAGACAGCGGACGAGGATGCGTATTCGTACCAAAGCGATGAAGAGATAATGAAAATGGATGCCGTGGCCGAGGATTCCGAAGAAGACATAGAGAAATATATCCGCGCCTCGGAAGCACAGCAACAGGAAAAACAGCCTGATCCCGTCAAGACCAAACCTGTCAAAAAAACAAAACAGGGATGGGACAAAAGGATAGAAAAGACGATTTACGATTTCCTTAAAAAAATAGAGTAAACATACATATATGGGCTTCTCATTATCAGATATAAAGTTCGATATACACCCGAATTCGCGCCATGAGATAAAAGTGGTGGGGGTGGGCGGCGGCGGCAGCAATACCGTCAACCACATGTACCGCCAGGATGTGTCCGAAATAGATTTCGCCGTATGTAATACCGACCGTCAGGCGCTTCAGGGCAGTCCAGTGCCGGAAAAGATACAGTTGGGGACATCCGTTACCGAAGGATTAGGCACCGGATCACGTCCTGAGGTGGGCCGTCAGGCGGCGGACGAGAGCATGGACAAGATAAAGGAGCTCTTTCCCGACAAGACCAAGATGGTGTTCGTCACGGCCGGAATGGGAGGCGGTACCGGTACTGGTGCGGCGCCTATCATAGCCAAAATGGCAAAAGACCTCGGCAAACTGACGATAGGAATAGTCACTATGCCTTTTTCGTTTGAAGGACGCGACCAGGTGGCTGCCAAGGGCATAGCAGAGATGCGCAAGTCCGTCGATGCGTTGATAATAGTCAACAACAACCGTATATTCGAGATATACGATAAGGTCGATTTCGAGCATTGTTTTGCGATGGTCAACGAGGTTCTGTGTACCATGGCTATCAATATCGCTGAAGTGACCAATAAGGAAATGACGATAAACGTCGATATAAACGATATGCGTTCGCTCCTTGGAAACAGCGGTACAGCGCTTTTGGGCGTAGGCCGCGCGAGCGGTCAGGACAAGGCTAGGGAAGTCATAGAACAGGTATTTTCGTCCCCGTTTGTCAATGATGCCGATATATACGGTTCGGAGCGCATAATATTTACGATAACTTACGGCAAAAACGGCTTTAAATCGGCTGTGCTGAACGATATCACCAAACAGATACGCGAACGCTCAGGACAGAAACCTCAGATAATAAAGTGGGGTTACGGCGCGGATCCGGAACTTGGCGACGACGAAATAAAACTCATTGTCATAGCTGCCGGTTTCCCTGCTGAAAAACAACCGGATATCGCCGATCGTACCGAGCAACAGCGGAATGTATATTCGATAGCCCCCGAAGGGCCGCTTGAAAAACATATCGAATCGTTAGGTTTTGCCTCTTATGTGCCGCCTGTGAATCCCAGAGTGGAAAAGAGGGAGGAAACACGCGTTACCGAACAGGGCGAAGAAAAAGTATTCAATATTTATACGCTCAAGATGGACGACGATCCGGTCTATTCCCCGTTGGATCCTTCGTTTTCTTCCGTTTATGCAGAGGCTCCGTCCCATGGAGGGAGGCCTTCGTACGACAGTATGGCCGATGAGAGTACCCGCTCGCGCCAACGAAGGGCGTCGGTGGAGTATAGTCCTCTCAATTCTGATATAGACCAGGTGTTAGGTGGCGGAGGTTCTGGTAGCGGTATGCCGTCTGCGCAGGGCAGGAGGGTTCCTCTTTCGCAATCTTCAAACAGGGAGTCGGAGCCGGCATATCTCAGGCATGGTATTGTGGTCGATATACATCCTCCAAAGGAAGGGCGTACGAATAACTGGACGCTCGATGTAAGTGATTTGTAGCCGCAAGCGACGGCAAAAAAAGGCCGGAGGCAAAGCCTCCGGCCTTTTTTTGCCGTCGCTTGCGGCTGCCGTTACAGATACAATTTTCCGGAATACCAGCCGCCTATATCAAATCCTTTTCGTTTGTAAAAACGTATGGCACCCTCGTTGTCTGCCTCGACATCCAGTTCTATGCGTTCTGCGCCGCGTTCTCTGGCCGTATCCGCCACGGCATTGAGCAAAGCTTCTCCTACTCCCGTTCCGCGGCTTTGGGGTATGGCTATTATGTCTTCGATGTGTATGCTCGGACCTTTCCATGTGGAAAAGCGCTCGAAAAACACCACGCAACCTATTATTTTTCCATCCGTGTTTTCAGCCACGAAAGCTTCGAACTTAGGCTTTTCCGCTTCGAAACCTATGCGCCGCAAATCGTCGGCGGTGTAAACTATCATGTCCCTGGCATTGTGTTGTACAGCCAGGTCAGTTATGAGTCCCAGAATTGCTTCGGCGTCTGCCGCAGCAGCCCGCCTTACGGAAAAAAGTCCGCCTTTTGTCGGTTCCATTTTATATGTCGTTTTCTTTAAATGTCGGATTCTATTTTTCATGCTCAGTCAAAAACTTCCGGATACGACATTTTTGACAATGCTTTTACGTACAGGTACGATAAACGCCGCTATCCGGGATAGCAGACCGGCCTCGGTAAAGATACCCAAATTGAACGTCCCGGCAAACATCCTTTTTTCTGAAACAGCAGCAATGCTTCTGACAACATGAAAAAAAGGAATGTTCAGAAACTTGCGCTCGGATCGTATGTTCTCTTTACAATGGTCCGGAATTACGATAAAACAGGCAAATACCACGGTTGTCCCTATCCGGTGTATTTGCCTGTGTGTGCCTGTGGCCTGCTGCTCCGTTTCCGGGCGACATGTTTTTCTATATGCGTTGCCCGGGTATAGCCCGTGAAAGGGCGGTTATCCCAAGTAGGTTTTAAGTATCTTGCTGCGGGAGGTGTGCTTGAGGCGGCGTATGGCTTTTTCTTTTATCTGGCGTACACGCTCGCGAGTCAGGTCGAACGTTTCTCCTATTTCTTCCAGCGTCATAGCATGCTGGCCGCCAAGGCCGAAATAAAGGCGTATAACGTCAGCCTCGCGTGGAGTGAGTGTCTGTAGCGCGCGTTCTATCTCTATGCGCAGTGACTCTGTCATCAGCTCTCTGTCGGGGTTGGGCGACTCGCCGCTTTTGAGTACATCGTACAGATTGGAGTCTTCGCCTTCTACCAGAGGCGCGTCCATGGATATGTGGCGGCCGGAGTTTTTGAGCGATTCCTTTACATCGTCCTCGGTCATTTCCAGTTCCTGGGCTATTTCTTCGGCCGACGGGGCGCGTTCGTGTTCCTGTTCGAGTTCGGCGTATTTTTTGTTGATCTTGTTTATAGAGCCTATCTTGTTGAGTGGAAGGCGCACTATGCGGGACTGTTCGGCCAATGCCTGAAGTATCGACTGGCGTATCCACCATACGGCGTACGATATGAATTTGAAACCGCGCGTTTCGTCAAATCTTTGTGCGGCTTTTATAAGTCCTAGATTGCCTTCGTTAATAAGGTCGGGCAGGGTCAATCCCTGGTTCTGGTATTGTTTTGCCACTGAAACGACAAATCTGAGGTTCGCTTTGGTCAGCTTGTCCAGCGCACGTTGGTCGCCGGCCTTTATTTTCTGGGCCAGATCCACTTCTTCATCCGCCGAGATAAGTCCCACTTTGCCTATTTCCTGCAAATACTTGTCCAACGAAGCCGTTTCACGGTTCGTTACCTGTTTTGTTATCTTAAGTTGTCTCATACTTTTTTTCAGAACGGTCTGGGTTATTTGTGTCGTTCCGTCTTTATATTATACGTAAAAAATGAGCAAAGGTTACACTGTTTTTGAAAAATAATTACAAAGCCCACACTCTCAAGGGTATCCATAATAACCCTACGAGTATCAACGCCTTTATCATGGTGTATGCGATATAGTATTTACGTATGGTTACCGCCGTGATGCAGGACAAAAATACGATGCCGGCAAAAACGAAGTAATATGCGAAAGCGTTGCCGTTTTCAAATGAATAGACTATCGCCGAACATATCGTTGCCGCCATTATCGAAAATATTGCCGCCGCCTTTGCCTTTCCGGCTCCGAGTACGAGCGGGAGGGTCCGGTAACCGAATACGGCATCCCCTTTTTGGTTGTTCATATCGTTGAGCAGGCTAAGCGACAGAAGCGTGAAAAAAATGAAGAAACCATGCGGCAATAATACTTCGACATCTATGATCTTGCGGTAAAAAAATACGGCGAAAAGCGGTATGACGGCGCATACGGCTTGAGCCACGTTCGATACGAACGGTATTTTTTTCAGTTTATGGCTGTAAAACCACAGGAAAAATGCGTATCCGGAAAAAAACACCACGGAACGCAGCGATACGTAAAGGCTCAGCGCCACAGCCGTAAAGTTCAATGCGAGATATATCCGCAGTGTCATGGCTTGCGATACTATTCCGTCTATCGAACTTTTATGCGGGTGGTTGACGAAGTCCTTGTTTTTGTCGTAAAAGTAATTGATTATGTATCCTCCGGCCACTGTCATCCATGTGCATACCACCAGAGCAAAAAAATGCGGATCCGTCACGCACGAGAAATCCGGGGCCTTTTCGGTAAAAAAGAAAATGCAACTGAAATACTGGGCTGTGGCCAGCAGGGCTATGTCGTACACCCTTGTCAACGAGAGAAGCCCGATTACCTTTATCACCAGGGAAGAGGAAATACGGTTTTTGCCGTTTCCCGGTTTTCGGCCTGCAGGAGTAACCCCGGAGCCCATGTCAGAAACGGTATATAGGCTGTGTGGAATATTCCCGAAGCGTACGGGCTGCTTTTTCGTAATCGTCGGTAAAACCGAGTATGAATCCTCCACCGCCGGCCCCGCAGAGTTTCAGATAGTATTCGCCTGTGCGCAGTCCGTTGACCCATGCCCGGCGTACGCCGCGCGGTATCATGGGGTAGAAATGTTTCAGCACCACCAGCGATAGCATTTTGACGTTTTCCAGCAGCGATGCTTTACGCCCGTTTATGAACGCTTCGATACATGCGTCGTTCAATGCGCCGAATTCGTCTTTGAGCATCTTGCGGAAGCCTTCGTTTTTCATCTTTTCGAAGAATATGTCTATAAGGCTTCCAGTAGAATGGCTCATGCCCGAATCCAGAAGGAATATAGCTCCTTTGCCGTCCTTTTTGGAATTGGGTATGCCTACCGTGCCTATGTCGTGGCGGGAGCGTATCAGTATCGGCAAGTTCATGTAGCATATCAGAGGATCGAGTCCGGAGCTGTGCCCGTGGAAAAAACTCTCCATGTGCCCCAGGGTTTCCTTAAGGGCGATGATGTCCTGCGGGGATACCTCGGCGGGTGATGCCGGATTGTCGGCGTAACGTTCGTAAACAGCTGCAACCAGCGCACCGGAACTGCCTACACCGTATCCCAGAGGGATACTCGAATCGAAGTAGAGCCCGTTTTCTATGTCATTCTCCAGCCTGTCGGTGTCTATATGCGATTTGAAGAACTCTTTGCCGTTGAGGTCTTTAAGCCATGCGCAGAAGTCGCCTATGCTTTCATTGGATTTCTGCATTTCGGGCGTCATGTTTTCCGAAAAAACCAGAGCCCCTTTGTAGAAATCATACGGTATGGAAAGCCCCATCGAGTCTTTTATTATCCCGTATTCTCCGAAAAGGAGTATTTTGGCGTTGTATAGTTTTTCCGCTGCCGGCATATCTTTATTAATATATTTCTTAGTTTTGCTGCGGGGCGGCTTCAAGGCCGACGCTCCAGGGGTCTATCTTTTTTGCGTCCTGGCTTTCTGGTCGTTTTTCGAGTTTTTCTTCCTGTTTGCGTTCGTACTGGTCGGCTTTGGTCTTAAGGCGGTTCATGGCCTCGGCATATATCGCTATGTACCGCCGGTTATGCTCGCTGTAATATTCGTTGTTCTGGCGGAGTATTTTTTTGTTTATGCCGTATTTTTTATACACACCCTCGATAAAAGTATGTCGTCCTATCCGTGCCAGGGTAGAATCCCTTTGGAAAGCCCCGCGTTCCTGAAGCATATCTATGTATGTCAGTTCGCATATTACGTCCGCCATTTCGCTTTCCGAAAGCAGGCGTTCGGGCTTTTCTATGTACCGGTACTTGCATCCTGCAGCCAAAACGACCAGGGCCGTTATTGCCGCCGCGCGTGCAAAGGTATGTATAAATTTTTGTAAAACCATAACAACTAGTGTTTTAACGTTCAAACGTGAGTGCCGTTGCCGATGTTACCGGATATATTCTGCCGTCGGCATACGCCACCTGTCCGCCGACTATAGTATGGGTTATACGAGCCGGGAACATCCTGTTTTCAAATGCCGACCATCCGCATTTGTATTTCAGGGACTCTTTATGCACCCGCCACGGGCTGTTGAATTCTACTAGTGCCAGGTCGGCGAAATAACCTTCACGGACAAATCCCCGTTTTTCAATTCCGAATATTCTGGCCGGATTGTGGCACATTTTTTCCACTACTGTTTCTATGTCTATACGCT
>Ga0137298_10754_pt1 | contig 22941 bp, 27 predicted proteins | sample RamsorincwithD2O_2_FD_97182 | JGI IMG/M metagenome (GOLD analysis project Ga0137298, IMG submission 97182) | Mouse cecal microbial communities from Vienna, Austria - Glucosamine amended with D2O | ecosystem: Host-associated > Mammals > Digestive system > Large intestine > Cecum | place: Austria...
TGCCGAACCTCAGTCAGTCCGTAGTCGCTCGGTCGCAGCCTGACGACCATCTCGGTCGGCTCGAATTCCGCCAACGGCACAAACGTTTCTGGATCAAGCCCCAAAGTCAGCGTACCAGGCACTAGCTCGAAACTATGCCAATAATCGGTATCGCCGCTCTCGGTCTGGTGGTACACCCTCAAGGTACCCACACTACTACACGCATAGACCGTCCAGCCATCATACTCGAACTCACAGCCATCCTTGAAGATATTGCGTCGCAGGTCAACACTGTCGTCACCAAAGGCAACAGTGCTAGCAAGGGTGACCTTTCCCTCCGAGATCACCAACAGGTAGTTTTCTTTACCCATATTACCCCCTATTTTGCGTTTTGTCGCTCGCCAGCCTAGATTGAGGTTAAGGTACGAAGATTCTATCAACCTCTCTTTTTATTATAGCACACAGCTCTATAATTGTCAATACATTTTTACCAGAACCACTCTCTCGAACACAGCAACGATCGTATATTCCGTATTTAATCACCCCTAATCATTGACTTTTTTGACTAAAGTGTGCCACAATAGAAGCAGAAGAATTAGCTTCTGCACCTTTCCGGTCTGAGATGAGAATTTTGAAAAAATGGAGGACATGCCAACATGAGCACCCAAGATTCCACAAAGCCCACCTGGATTCCACGGCTACCCTTACCCCTCGTAGTTTTACTGGCGCTCGCCCTAATACTTTTGGGCTTCATAGCCACGGCTCGCCTCATTCTCTGGTCAGGCAGTAATGCCGACCATGGCGATACTCTTGATGAGTTTCTTACGTCGGTATGCGACGAAGAGTATGAGTTCTTTGCGTTCTTCGATCTGAACGAGAATAAGCTCTTTGAGTACACCAACTATGATAAGCATCAAGTAAGCCTCCCTACAGCTTACCTAAACGCTGCAACCTTTCTGAACCCCAGGGGAATCATCGTTGCCCACAATCATCCCGAGGATAATGCGGCACACTCTATTAACGATATCATCTTCTCCATGGAACATAACCAGATTCTTACGTCCATCGTCGTTTCCAGTCATAAGGTCTACACTCTCAGTGCACCAAACGGCTGGCCAAACGTGCGCGACTTTATCGCGACTTATGATCCTCGTATTGCCGACCAAGAAGCTCGCAATCAACAAGTCGGCAACTATATTCGCAAGAATTGGTTCATACCAGATGAGAATAATGAAAACAGTTTCTACTCTGGTCAAGCATTTTTGGAAGCCATTGCGGACGACTACAGCCTAGTCTTTACCGTCAATACCATTAATCGTTCCTTGGTGGAACCAATTTATTAGACTCATCTTCAAACAAAAGCCAAGCCCCAGAGCAATCTGGGGCTTTTTCTCTTTTAAAACAGGAATTAACGGCTACAGTGACTAGATCTCTAACCTAGAACTTTTCCTATTCCAATCTAAGGGTCAAGGAAACTAGATCTCTAGATCATCCAAATCAGCCAGCTCGGCACGAGTCTTCTCGGCTAGCTCGTCGCCATTTTCGGTAGTTTCTTCTACTTCATCCTCGACAACTTCGCGCTCATCACGATGACCACCGCCCTCCTCATCGGTATTAACAACTTTCAAATTATAACGAGCACCATTTTTTGTACCCAATACGCGCAAAAGTGTACGAATGCTCTGAGCAGTCGCCCCGCGCTTACCAATCACGCGACCGACATCTTCTGGATCGACACTTAAGCTCAGTAATACGCCGCGCTCGTCAATCTCGCGCTCCACAACGACTTTTTCCGGGTTGTTTACAAGAGTTTTTACGATATATTCTACAAATTGTTGGTCAATGGTTGCCATAAGGTCTCCAGTTTATTTTTGTATATAGTACCATTATACCACAAGCGCGAAAAATTAGTCAAAAATTAGTCAAAAAATTTCTATTGACAAAAAGCTTATGGCGTGCTATAATGAGAAGATAGACTATTTGAAGGGGGTTTGTTTCAAATGCACATTACTACAAAATCGATGAAAATCGCGATGTCCCTGATCCTGGTGATGCTGATATTACTTTGTATCAGCAGCTCGGCTGGTGCGGCTAGCCTCAACAGTGATAGCACCGAGCCCTCCATCTGGGATCAAATCAAAGATGCCGGCAGTAAGGTCGTCGACAAAGCCAAGGAGAAAGCCCCGGTGGTCAAAGACAAAGCCTCAGAACTCTATGAGTCCGCCAAGGAGAAAGCTCCCGAGCTGATCGACAAGGCCAAAGATAGCATCAGCGACGCTCAGGACGCCTTTTCCGACTGGAATCAACGCCAGCAGGACGAGTTTTGGGCACGCACCGAACAGGGTTTATACGGGAATAGCGGAAATAGTGACAAAACTAACTCCGCTGCGCCGGACGCCGAGCAATCGGTTCCTACTACGCCGCCAGACAGCCCCGCGTCTAAAGACGCGAACACGGCTCTCATAGAGGAGCCCGCAACAATCGCACCGACCAATCCCGAACCACTGCCAACCGAAAACGACACTCAATCATCTGTCACCTCTGACAACAGGAACACGTCGTCCGACCAACCAGCCGGGAATCAGGAAAAGAGTCTGCTACAAACTGCGTTTTTCGTTCTCCTAGCGATTGCAATAGTCGCCTTGGTGTGCATCGCAATCACAAACTTGGCTATGCTATGGATAAATTACGAAAATAACAAACAATACCGGCACAAAGATCGCAATCGTAAGGACCGTGATCGTTAAGTATCTCATCGATAGCACAGACCCCAGCCATAATGGCTGGGGTTTTCCCTTTCTGACTTTTAGACTTTTGTCCTACTCAGCGGACGGTGCTTCGGTAGCCTCCTCAGCTGGAGCCTCCTCCTTTGGCTGATTCTTGCGAAGCTTATCGGCATGCTTTGCCTTAGCGTGCTTTTCTGGAGCATCCTTATACCAATCTGGAAGTTTGACGCCTTCCTTCTTCAATACAAAAGCCACTCGACTAGATGGCTGAGCACCATTTTTCAAGTAAAACTCAACCTTCTCTTTGTTAAGAACCACTTTTTTGGTTTCTGGGTTGTAATTACCGACCTCGGCAACAACACGACCCGAAAGTGGGTGGCGCTGCGCTTCTTGGACGATTATCCGATACACTGGTAAATGTGTACGGCCATTACGCTGCATACGAATCGCGAGCATTTTTCTCCTTTACTTAGATAATACTTTCTATATTATAACAAAATTACTGCAGAAGTAAAGACCAAATCCACCCCGCCGTCCGCTTCCCAATCCTTAAACACTAAACTCATTTTCTAGCCATAATTCTCATCTGAATAATTAAGACGTCAACCTAAAATATGTTATACTTACTCTATACCTACTCACTCAGGCGTACCTTAAGGAGGACAATATGCAACACGATCACCATCAGGATGAAGTCAGAACACGACGCCGGCAAAACAAGGATCAATATCCCCGATCTCCTAGCTTCCTTGCCTGGATCCGAGCCAGTAACGATCGCTTCGACTTAGCCATTACTCTTGTTACCTGCCTTATTTTGACTCTGTTGCTTGTGGTAATCTGGTTACTCTCTGTATCAACCACCTTGCTTGACCCATTCATTTCGGAGTCCAACGCCGATCTGCTGGCTTTGGTCCTGTTGCTCCTATTTCTCTTCGATTTTAGCGGTTGCAGCATACTTCTGTCGGAATATAGTGAATATATCGGCAAACGCTAGTCCACCCTAATCGCCCTCCGTCAAGAGGGCGATTTTTCTTTAAGCCTTCTCATAAAAACCATCAGGCCAATGCTTAATTAAACTTCCGTCAAGTCAATACCAGATCAAGGTTTCATTAAGCCAACGCTAGTTCAAACCTCCATTAGCAGAATTCACAACTTCATGAATAATAAAATCAATCTTCTTATACATACCGTCAGTATCCAGGCTTCTTGAGTATCTTGTTAGGTGAGTGAACAATACTTTACATTGAGTATTAAAGGTTTTCTCAAGCATCAAATAATACCCAAAATTGCAGAAATGCGTTCCCGCATAATTCGATATTCGACAGCTAATATTGTTTTTCCTTAGTTTCTGGCATAAATGCTTTAGCCCAATATTGGTTTTATATGCCAATACACCGCCAGGCAATATCTCTTGATCGGTGCCCTGAATATTTATAGCTAAGCACTCAAAAGTAATTGATTTAGTACTTTTGGTCTTATCGCCAAAGATAAATACATAATCATAATTACGACAATCAAGCTGATCTATCTGCTTACGCATCGCCCTAAAACCATAGTTCAATAGCAGTAGATCATAACCATTGTTCCTCTTTAGCTCCTTTGTTATCAAGCATGATGTATTGTTTAAAGCATTAAAACCAATAACCAATATTTTCATAAAGTATTACTATAGTCGCCTAGGTTGTACTAATAGATCCAGCTAAGCATTCTTCTTTGGCTGCGGTTTTGGATTGTTCTTCAAGTATAATTTCACCGCTTCCGCTGCCGCATTGCCCTCAGCCTCTTGCTTGGAATGCCCTGTACCCACGCCCTTCAACTGCTTCGACACGTAAGTTGCCACCTTGAAGATTTTATCGTGATCTGGCCCATCTTCGTCAATCACACGATAAACTGGTGTCGCGCCATCATAATGCTGTGACAATTCCTGCAAATAGCTCTTTGGATCACGCCACGTTCCCTCTTCCAAGATCTTATCAATTTTTACCAAAATATGCTTCGCGATAAAATCCTTGGCCGCCTCATACCCTTGATCTAGATAGATTGCACCAATTACCGCCTCAAAACAGTCCGCTAGAATCACCGCATGTGCTCGTTCTGAGCCGTGCTTTTCACCCTTTGATAAGCGTACTAATGGACCATAGCCCAGTTCCTCGCCCGAAGCACCAATACTTTCAGTGCGCACTAAAGCCGATCGCCAAGCCGTCATTGTACCTTCTGGTTCACTATAAGTCCGGTACAAGAAATCCGAAGTCACCAGCTCTAGCACCGCATCACCTAAAAATTCCAGGCGCTCATTATGTTCATGAGTCGACTGACGGTGCTCATTCACATAGCTCCGATGGGTCAAAGCCGTAATCAAGAGATTAATATCATTAAACTCAAACCCTAGTTTCTCTCGCGCAAAGGCTTGATATGGTTCTATATCCATGTTTACTCCTAAATTCCTTGTCGAATTTTATTTTTTGCTACTAGCATCAATTTTTCGATATCCTCGTACTCAATTGCATCCAAAGCATCCTTGAATTTAAACCACTTGATGCCTCGCATCCATTGCTCTTTAGTCGGGGTCTCCTGATCGTCCATCGCGCGTACCAGATAAATTTGCGTAGTCATCAAAACCAGCTTATCAATGCGTCGATACTGGAAGTGAATCTTACCTAGCCACATCAAGACTTCAATGTGAAAAAGTCCTGCTTCCTCACCAATCTCTCGAATAGCGGTTTCTTTGGCGTTTTCACCCGCTTCAATGTGTCCTTTCGGGATCGTCCAGCGACCCTTAGAATCCTGGATTAGCAAGATCTCAATATCATCATTATTCTTGCCTGTCCGAAAGACAATCCCACCTGCAGTCGGCTCGCGTACTACCTCCTGAATCGCAGGCTTTCTAAACATCCTAGCCGTCAAACGCGTCACAGTTGAAACCCGTTCAGATTTCAACGGTAGCGCCTCTGGCACCTTAGGCTGTTTCGGCTCCGATAACGTTATCTTGGTCTCTCGACGCTTAACGCTAGGCTGCCGCACCCCCCGCTTCTTCTGCTTTCTCTTCGCCATGTTGCTCCTCTGGGACCACTGGCTGCGACGGTTGCTCTGAAGAAATCTTACCTTCGTCATTGCTACCGAATAACTCACGATATGCCGTACCAAGTACGCCATTCACAAACTTAGATGAATTTTCTGCACCAAACTCTTTGGCTAATTCTACTGCTTCGTTGATTGCAACTTTTGGCGGAACCGTTTGGTTGCAATATTTAAGCTCATACAGACCCATACGCAATACGTTACGGTCAATCGCCGCAATCGTACCTAATGGCCACTCTGGTGCCATCGGCTGCAGCTCTGCGTCCAGCTCTTCAATCTTTCCTGCAACTCCATCCGCCAGCTGATAAACAAACTCTGTGTCACCTAAGGCTTTTGTATACGGCTCGATATCTTTTGCGACTATCGTCTTGATATCGGCCGTCGCATCACCGGCCTTTGTACGAAACTCATACTCATACAAACTTTGTAATACAATAATCCTCCCCAAATGCCGGTTACTAGCCATATCCCTTCCCTTTTATTTAGACTTTTTAGTAATTTTTGTGGTTGTAGTTTTCTTCGCCTTGGCGGCAGCTGCAGCTTTTTGCTCAGCTTTCTTAGCTTTAACAGTTTTATCAGTAGCTGGCTTGACGGTCTTAACCTTCAAGTTTGGGGTTTTCTTCGCAGTTTCAAAAGCTTTCACTGGAGAAGTGCGATTCACAGAACGAGCCAACTTTAGTCGCAAATGGCTGCGACGTAGACCAGTCTTACGTGGGCTACTTTGTTTCTTAGGTTCAGGCATAATACTCCTTAAACAATTATATATAAATCTACGTCTAATTCTATCATATTGCTAAATATCTGACAAGAGTTATTCTTAATTTTTCTCGTTTAACCATAGTCAATCTAGTTTTTTCTGACAATGTGTTATATAATACCAACTAAGAGTAGAAAACTTAATGGGAGATATTAATGAAAAAGCTATTATTAAATGTAGTGGCAGCATTACTTACTGTATGTGGTATGAGCGCTCTTGCTAGCATGTCACCAGCAGCTTATGCTGATGGTGCATACTATTGTGTTGCAACCAATACTTATGTAAGCGATCTATCAGAATGTGATACCTTTGCTGATAACCCAAGCAACAAAGCTGATCTTATGGGTGTAGTAAACACCATCATCAATGTCATCATTGGTATCGTAGGCTTTGTAGCCGTCATCATGATGATCATGGGTGGTATTAGTTTCATTACCTCACAAGGTGATAGTGCTAAAGTTACTAAAGCTCGCAATACTATTCTCTATGGTGTAGTAGGTCTAGTTGTAGCCTTACTAGCCTTTGCTATTGTAAACTTTGTGCTTAAGAGCGTGTTTAGTGCGGAGTAGATAAATTAGTTCACAGCCAAAAATCCCCCAGTCTAGGGGGATTTTTGTTAGATTAAAGTTATTATTTACGTAATGCGCGACGGCTAGCTACATAATAACCAGCAGACGTAGCGATCGAGCCAAGAGCGATTACACTACCTGTTACGGCACCTGGACCAGTATTTGGTAGATCAACCTTTGGTTGCTCTGGTTCAGGAGTAATTGGAGTCGGCATATCTGGCTCTTCTGGCTCCGGTGTTGGAATTGGTTCTGGATCTGGGTCTGGTTCTGGATCTGGATCCTCAGGCTTAACCTGACTATACTTAACTGTATATTCCAAATCACGATCGGTTACCGTTGCACTGATTGACTCGGTGCTAGCAGTATATCCACTAATAATTGGTGATTTTACGGTGAATGAATCACCCGCCAAGTAGCGACCAACATACGGATCGGCTGCTTGCTTACCAGTATCCTCGTAAACGTAATTCACGCGAACCTTGTATTCCTTTGGCTGTGGGGTTGGTGTACAAGCCTTATTAACTACCACAGTAGCATAATCTTGGATAGTTTTCTTACCAACGCTACCTTGCGTCCAGTCAACTAAAGTGTTTGAACCACACTGCAAGCTATTATCGACAACTTCCGCCGTAAAGCGCACATACGCGTTAGCTTTTGGCATATAGTGGCCAATATTAATACCATAGTCTGTCACCGAGTTGGTTAGAATATTCATACCATTCGGGTGGTTAGAGTTAAATAGCTTTGTCGTATCTGGTACATAGCGCAAATTCTTTGGCAAGATCGACTTAATCGTCACATTACGCTGTTCCGATGAATCGGTATTGACATAAGCTGTTTGTAGCTCGACCTTATCACCAACTTTAGCATTTACACTTGTGTGCCAGGTATTATCACCCTGAAGACGAACTTTTTGGGTAATCGTATAACTAGTATCAAACACCGCTTTGACTCGAATAGTCACGTAGCTAGCGTAGGTAAAACAACCCGGCACGTTACCATCAAGCTTGTCATAACCAATCTGAACACCGTGTTCAGAAGCGGCTTTAGTGACGATCTCATCACCAAGTTTAATACCGCCATTAGCACCAATACCATTATTTTCTAACAGTGCAGAGCCATAGACGTATTCCAAGTGGAAAGCCTGGTCACTATTAAAGTTCACATAATCCCAATATTCTGTCGGGGAAGCGTTATCCGAGAAAATAAAACCATTCACTTGAACTTGCTTCGCCGAAGTGGTCGGAAGGTTGAACGCTACACGCGTATTACGTGAAACTGCCTTCGTACCATTCGGGTTGTTATTATGAACATAAAGACGAATCAAATATTCTTGACCATCTTTGACGGTAATATCATTACCATTCCAGACGTTGGCTGCACCAGCATTAACGCCGGTCTTCTCGCGTGCGCCTACGAAGTTCTTTTCGCTGCCGATCACGCTATCCGTAATTGAGTTAAAGACAATTTTGTTGCCCAAAACTCCATGATTGATCTGGTCAATCGTATAACCACGACGACCACCACCATTATCACCCCAAGCAGAACTTAATGACGGAGTCGTTGCGACGCCCGCCGCTACGGCTGCCATACTAGCAGCAATCGCTAGGGTGCTTTTAAATACTTTACGCATTTATTATTCTCCTTAATTAATTCTTTTAACCCACCAGTTCAGCCTGAGCTTCACTAGTTATCTATCGTTCGTCGCTATTTTGCGACACAAAACGATACATTCACCTTAAATTCTTAAGGTTATGTTTCTATTGTAGCACACACTGTTCAAAAAGTCAATACTTTTTACGCTTTTTGCAACAATAATCAATGTTTATAGGTACTTTTTGTTTCAAAAGCAAGTATATGATATGGTCTAGCTGGTGCAGTTTGTTCCCTTGTACTTGACAAAATTACGAACCTGTGCTAAAATAGAAAGATAGGGCATCCTTGTTGTCAGCTTCATTTTTAGCTGTCTTTAACAATTTTACTTAGTTCAGCGTCTACGGGCGCTTTTTCAGATAGATACCCCAATACCCCGACCAGCACACCCCCGCATATCCAAAAACCATATTTTTACGAGGAGGATATCTTATGCTCAAAAAACTTGCCCGCTTCTACCCTTTTCTGGTTGTGTTAGCCATCTTCGGCGCATTGGCAATCTTCATTGCTGCCGCGCCCAACAAACCCGCTATCTTTGGCGGCAACAACACCGACCCCCTACCCCTTTCCAGCAAAACCGAACCCGACACCATAGAGGCTATTCCCCGAAAAACTCCCACCATACCAGTAGTTGAGAGCACCAGCATCACGAACACTAAGGTTCAAGTTGTTGACCTAATATATGGCCAACAAGTGCGCGTCAACGATGGCGCTCTCTATTTCGAGACCGCAGATTTCTCCGGTTCCGGCAAACAAGGAACCGTCGGCAATCGCTATACTGAAACCCTGTACATCTCTGGTTTCGCCGCCGTCGACCCCAGTACCGGTCGGCTCGTTGAAGCAGAAGCCTACACCCGCGATGAAGTGCCTACCGGCAAAAGGGCCCCAGCCTTCATCGCCGAATGCCAGCTTGAAACTATCTGGATTGCGCTCTGTACCGATGGCTACGAAGTTGGCGATGTCGGTTGGGTTTCCATCTTTGAAATCAACTGGCAAGACAAGGCCTTGACAATTTCCCCTGAAGCCGAAGATCATCTCAACACTTTTGAAGATTTGGTCACCTATCTCAGCCACCCCGTCCTCTGCATTTCTTACATCTTGGACGACGGCTACGCGATCGATCGCGAAAAAGCATTCGACTTTGGCTTCAATTATAATTTCTGGGAACGCCACATCTGGTCGGGCGGCGGTTTTGTGCTGATGCTCGGAGGAGAGCGTGTTTACCATCCTCAGTATCAATACATCCCCATTTCCGACAATGAAGCCGTAAAGAACATCAATAGCTGGATTGATAAGGAGCGAGACGGGCGCCTTCGCGATAGCGAATCTGATGCCTATGTCTGGGCAGATTACGATCCATATATCGATGCCCTCTATAACGGCATCCTGAGCCAACCTTTCTACGGAAAAAACGACATATTAGTCATCGTGACCAATACGCACGAACGCGACTTTGAAGAGCTGAAGCCTTGCGATGCATTTGAAAAGGTCATTATCCTGGATATCAGCCCAGAATACTCGGTCAACTCCACTTTCAAGGCGAAGGTCGAAGCCGCCTACGGTCCCGTTTCCGACATCACCGAGCAGGACATCTACGATTATTCGCTCGCCGAATGCCTGGAAGCGTTCAGCTGAACCCAAGCCCTACGCACATTGAAAGGTCGCCCCGCTTACTGGGACGGCCTTTCTTTATGCTTGCGATTCAATGCGACAGGGCAACACATTGCTCCAAAAGGTTTCTATATGATTAGTAAGGCCAAATACATCTAAGCCACGATTGCCATTTACAGAAAACTGCATACACTGCTCTTGACTACAAACAGAATAGGTGATATACTCTCTTTAAGATGCATTCTTGCGTCTTAACGTACCTTAAACAATTTGGAAATGAAAGGAGATTAGTCATGAAGAGAAGACTGATCAAACGCGCCCTCCCCCTGTTCCTGGTGATCCTGACCCTCTGCAGCCTCAGTATGACCGCTTTTGCGGCCGAACCCAAGATTTATCCCAACGATCCCTATCCCAGTGATTCGTACGATTCGTATGCGGTGCCGGATTCCTACTATTACGATCCGGCGGCGGTCCCTACCGCCAACAACGGCCAGCTGACGCTGGTACAGACAGGTTCCTATTATGACCACAGTCTCAGAGCGTACGTGTATACCTACGCACTGAGCGACGCCAGCAAAATCTCCCTGTTGCTCGACAAATGTCAGACTGTATACAGTCTGCGCAACGAGATCACGCTCTTCCGCGCCAGCAATACCATCGCTGCACTGGGGCAGTATGTCCACAACGATCAGATTGCCCCGATCTGGCAGCATCTCACCATGACGACCCGTGATTATATCAATCGCAATTGCACCACGGCGGAACAGGCTTTGGCCTACATTCGCAAAACAGTGGAGTATCGTGATACCGCCGACTTGGCGACGTATGTCGAATACTACGCCAGTCACGTTTTGACTGGAGCCCGTCTGCGCGAAATCCTCATTGAGCTCGATCCGAAAAATGCAGAGCCCTACAAGACCTGCAGTACCAGTACACTCCTTCGGAATGCGGACAAGATTGTCGAGTTCCGAGCCGTACGCGCCATCGAAGATGCCATGAGTCCGTTCGTGGGGCTCACTACTGACGCAGCTTCGCTGGAACGGCAGTTCAATGCCAGACAGCTGAGCGAGTACCGCAAGACCTTGGCCTGGGCGGCCAGCAGCTACTATCCCGACTTCGTCGAGTATCTGAACAACGCCGTTTTCACGGCCCTCAGTTAACGTCGGTGATGTTCCGGCGCATAAGGCTGAACCGCCACCTCGCTGCAACCATTTCCATGTTCTTTTGCCACCAAACGTGGCGAGCCTCCCCTTCGGGGGAGGCTTTTCCATCTAGCTAAACCAAAACTCCAGACGTTTCTCACCTGGAGTTTTTTGTTGAGATGATCTAGTGTCTTGAGATCGCTTAAACGGCGACAATATTGATCAATTTCGCACCTTTCGGAATAATGATCTTCCGGATTTTCTTACCCTCGGTAAAACGTTTGACATTTTCCTCAGCAAAGGCTAACTCTTGCATCTTTTCCTCATCGCCAATTACGTCAAAAGACACTGCGATGCGCGCGCGCAATTTACCATTGACTTGCACGACCATCTCGACTTCTTCGTCTACTAATTTGGTTTTATCCCAACGCGGCCATTCATCATCACTATCCAAGCGCTCCAAGAGCTCCGCACCAAGATGCGGTGCAAATGGCTTCAGCATCTTCGCTAGAGCGACCTTATCTTCCAGACTTGCACCAACTTTATATAACTCATTGACATATTCCATCAAAGCCGCCACGGCAGTATTGAAACCTTGACGGTGGATATCCTCAGTGACTTTTTTGATAGTCTTATTTCGCAAAAACGCAGTGCGTTCTGCCGATACAGTCTTTGCATCACTTTGGTCGGTAGTCGCATCCACGATGTCCATGCAAAGGTTCCAGCAACGGTTCAAGAAACGATACACTCCACCGATAGTCTCGGTATTCCAAGTGGCGTCTTGATCATATGGGCCGATGAACATTTCGTATGTCCGTAGAGTATCGGCACCATAGCCACTATTGATGACCTCTAGTGGATCAACGCCGTTACCCTTTGACTTACTCATTTTTTTACCATCGGTACCATTGATGTAACCATTATAAAGCAGCTTCTTCACTGGCTCACGAAATGGTAAATAACCCTGATCAGCAAAGAACTTGCACCAAAATCTCACATATAACAGATGTGCTACGGCATGGTCACCGCCACAATAGATATCGGTTGGCGCCCAGTACTTCACAGCTTCTTGATCCCAAGCCGCCTGATCATCATGTGGGCTGACATAGCGCCACAAGTACCAGCTTGAGCAGGCATAACCATCCAATGTATCAGTTTCGCGGGTCATTTCTTCCCCGTCGATCGTAACCTTCAGCCAATCTTCTGCCTTAGCAAGCGCCGAACGTCCCGTACTATCTGGCTTATAATCCTCCACTTCTGGGATTACTACTGGTAGCTGATCCTCTGGAATCGGATGAGGATTGCCATTTTTATCATAAGCGATCGGAATCGGACAACCCCAATAGCGCTGCCGCGAGATTAACCAGTCACGCATCTTGTAGGTAACTTTCTTCATCCCGAGCCCTCGCTCTTCCAACCAAGCCACAATTTGCTCGCGCGCATCTTCGCTACGCGTGCCATTGAACTGCTCGGAGTTCACCAACACACCTTCGCCATGATAGCAACGCTCGTCGTCATCACTATTCTCAGGTTTTTCAATCACTTCTTTGATCGGTAGGTCAAATTTTTCAGCGAACTCAAAATCTCGCTCGTCGTGCGCCGGTACCGCCATAATTGCCCCTGTACCATACCCCATCAAAACATAATCCGACACCCAGATCGGCATTTTTACCCCAGTAGCGGGGTTGATAGCGTAACTACCAGTGAAAACGCCAGTTTTTTCCTTATTTTCTTGACGCTCAATCTCGGACTTTTTCAAAGCCGTTTGACAATATTTCTCAATCTCCTCACGAGTATTATCATTGACTAGATCCTTGATTAACGGGTGTTCTGGCGCTAAAACTAAGAAAGTTGCACCAAAAATCGTATCTGGACGCGTGGTGAAGACAGTAATCTGAGACTGATTTAACGCAGCGATGCGATCTAGAGCTAGCTGGAATTCTTGTTTAGTGTGGGCGCTGGGATGATTTAAAAATTCTTCTTTGGTTAGCCAAAGTGGCTCTTGAATGGATTTTTCTTGGTCTGACATTGGCTCGCGCTCATCATCAATCAGAGTAAAATAGATTTGCGTAGCATGGAGACTGCGATTAACCTTTTTACTGCCGTGATGGAATTTACTATGATATTTACCTAGAATTCCTTCAAAGCGAACGTTCTTATAGCCAGTCTCTTCAAGCACTTCGCGGCGAGCGGTAGCTTCAATATCTTTATCGCCGTCTTCAATCCCACCAGTAACTGGCGCGACGCAATCCATAGTGTGGAAACTAATCATGAGATATTTCTCGGTCCTTGGATCGAAAACCATGGCGTAAATAGCTTGACGCTCCTCGAAAGGTTCGTCATCGCGTGGCGCATCCTCATCGATAAATTCGATAACTTCATCGTCAAGTTTGCCGCCGGCAATTTCAAACTTAACCTCGGCACCTTCGCTACGACCGATCCAATTCTTTTGCATGGTTTTGATTTTATCTGGCCAATCCAGCTGATCAATATCGTCAAGCAATTCATCAGCATAGTCAGTAATCTTGAAAAACCATTGCTTCATTTTCTTTTTCTGGACTTCGGTACCACAACGCCAACAGCAGCCATTCTCAACCTGTTCATTAGCAAGTACGGTCTGATCGACTGGACACCACCACTGATAACTTTCTTTTTGATAGGCGAGTCCGGCTTTGTATAGCTGTAAGAAGCACCACTGAGTCCACTTATAGTACTCTGGGCTGGAAGTATTAATCTCTCGATCCCAGTCAATCGCATAGCCTAGCTTCTTGGCTTGTTTGCGGAAGTTCTGAATATTGGTTTCGGTAGCACTTTGCGGCGAAATCCCCGTCTTAATCGCAAAGTTCTCTGCTGGCAATCCAAAAGTATCATAGCCAAATGGACGCAAAACATTCATGCGTTGTTGCATATAAAACCTCGTCAAAACGTCTACAATCGTAAAATTACGAACGTGACCCACGTGCAAACCAATCGCCGACGGATACGGAAACATCTCAGCAAGATACATTTTTGGTTGCGACTCATCAATCGGTCCAGCCTGAAAAGCCTTAGTTTCGTCCCAAATTTTTTGCCATTTTTGTTCGATTTTCAGTGGGTCATATCTTTCCATACTAATAATTATAGCACAAATGGTCATTTTTAGGTAATCTGCTTCCCCCGTTCGGCCTTTAATCACCGCGAACTTGTTATATAGAATCGACCATACATATCTTCTAGTCCTTATCTTTCCCGATAATCTGGTAGCCAAGAACCTTAAAATATGCTAAAATTATAGTAACTACTGCTTATTACTATACAAGCAGATGAAAGTGAGGCATAAAAGACCTTGAACCTTACCAGCTAGCGCGCACTCCCAAATACGTGACAAGGAGAGTTGATTATGAGTAGGCGCAAAGCTAAGCCCGACCAACCGAGGAAACAGGCGACCCCACGGCGTCACAATGCTTCTCATTTCCCACGCTGCATTTCGGTGCAGCCACGCATTGTCCTTGATTGCTGTGGGTCTTCCCTGTACTACCTCTGGTTTGATCCTGAGATTGCCCATGATATGACCCTAATCTCGCTCAAAAGAATCTGCCGCGAGATCGAACGTGACACTAAGAAGCTTGTCATCATCGACAGCTCACAGGTACAAAAGGGTTTTATCGTCATCCGCCACAACATCGCTATGTCCGGATACCCCAAAGATAGCTTAGAAACCGCCACAAATGCTATCGTTGAAGTCCTTCGAGCCACCAAAGATAGCAAAGAACACCTAAAGCCGATTACATCCAAGCGCTAGTATCCCTTTAGCCACACTTTCGGGTGTGGCTTTTCCTTTGTCTTAGAGCTTTTATGCTAGAATATAGAGAAGAAGGAGAGTTCATGAATCCAGAAAAGCGCAACAAAAGCATTGATATTCAGAGGAACTAGCAGAATGATTAAAATTCGACTAGTATTGCATAATATTCGATCGGTCTACAACGTCGGTGCGATTCTGCGCACCGCCGAGGGGCTAGGCGTAGAATCAGTCATTTTCTCTGGCTACACCCCGCGCTACGATGATCCAGGACTTTTGCCACATCTGCGCGCTAAGCTCAATCATCAAATCGAAAAATCCGCCCTCGGCGCCGAGAAACTTGTGTCGCGGCAAATTTTAGCCCATTCTACACCTGAAGAAGATATAACGCTATTGACAAATGCAATGAAGTGTGCTATAATGGAGAGATATACCATTGTCGGGTTGGAAAATAACCTCTCAAGCGCCGAACTTCCTCGTCAGTTGATCTTAGGGCAAACCACCACTCGGACTGGTGAAAGAGTAGACTTTAGTAAGGGCGTATACCTAATTCTCGGCGAAGAGGTCAATGGCATACCTGCCGCAATCCGCCAGCAGGTCGACTACTTCCTTGAGATTCCTATGCAAGGACAAAAGGAATCTTTTAATGTTTCGGTCGCTACTGGTATTGCTGTCTGGGGCTTACAAAATTGCTATTGAAAAACGCCGCCCGAAAGGCGGCGTTGATGGTAGGTAGAAATACATTACGATACGTTAAAGTACCTTAATCGACTTAATTCTGTCTCGAATCCTTCCCCAACGGATCCTTATTGTCATTGGTGACAGTCAGATTCAGCGTCGCGCAAAGACCACGGTGCGGATATTTCTCGGCATAGGCAATCGTGTTCGTACAATGACCGACCGGCGTCATGCCATCAGCGCAGTGTACTGCCGATTCTGAAGAGGTCATTTGACATTCGCACGTATAGCTAGGGTTACCCAACAAAGCCGGCATCGTGAAAATCAAACCAAGTGCACAAGGTGAAACCACCTCAATATTCACAATCGCCCATGCGCCATAAGCCATCAAAGCTTGCGTGCTTTTGGCGACCAAGATCTGGCTGTTTTTGCGCACGTCCGGATGGCGCACGCTTGAAAGCTCATCGAGATAGTCGTTTCTCTGATAGAGCCTATATTGCATGACCAAATGATCAACAAAAATATGCACCGTCACCAGCTTCCACTCCGGATATTTTCCTTGCAGAATATCCGGGAAAATCTGTTTCAAACGCTCATTCTCTGGCAACTCATTCACCGCATTGATCACCTCGGTGAAACGATGCAGACGTACCAGTTCCATACCAATCGACGGGCAGCCCGAGAAGTCCCAAGGATACGCATCCAGGTATGGCATAACTGACAGTTCCCTATTCCAGCCTACTAAACTCATTCAATTACCCCCTTCTTAGTAAGCACCCGCGTAATGTTCTACCACCTCATATTTATAGTACCATAACGCTAATCCTGAGGCAATGCCGGAATACCCGACTGCGCACTAAAGCCATCATAATAATTCGTCTTGATTGGTGGATGCCCGATCTTATTCGCGGCATCAACGATTTCCTTAATATCATCAGTCAGCTTGTAGATCTTTGTGTCATGCTTAGAAATCAACCCCATCGGCAACATTTTATTCTCAAAGAATTTTGTCAGCGGCCGCCAGAAACTTTTTCCAAAGAAGAAGACTGGCATTTTTGGCATCTTTCCCTCTTGCATCAGAATCACAATTTCGGAAAGCTCGTCCAAAGTCCCCAAACCACCTGGAAAAAGCACATAAACCTTGGCAGACATTGCCAACATCACCTTGCGAGCAAAGAAATACTTAAACTGCAATGTATCAGTCAAATAGGGATTCGGTTCCTGCTCATGGCGCAACGTGATATTCAGACCAATGCTGCGACCACCATATTCGAAAGCCCCTTGGTTGGCCGCTTCCATGATACCTGGACCACCACCAGTAATAACGGCATGACCATTCTGTGCTAGTAGCTGACCGAGCTCACGAGCCTTTTTACAGTATTTGTTATCCTGGCTCAAGCGAGCAGAACCAAAAATCGTCACGCCCTGAGGGTAGGTGCGGACAATCTTCAGGCCCTCTTCTAAATCCCGTGCGTAGGCTTTAGCTCGCTCCACATCGGCTGCTTCTAACTGTTTTAAAATTTCTGCGTCAAACATTTTCCTCCTTTTACTGCCATTCGGCGTTTTCTTCAACTTTCTGTATCGGCATCTCATGCAATTCTTCTTGACCAGTCAGAATCCCCGCCTTCGCTCCGTACTTTTGGGTCACTACCGAAGCATTAGCGGCCGCAAACTCCAAAGCTTTCGCAAACTTTGCCCCACTTGCTAGAGCCGCCAAGAATCCCGACCCAAATGCATCCCCTGCACCCGTACGATCGCGTACCCGCTTTTGCTCGTAGACACCAAGGCGATAAGTTTGTTTACGATTCGTCGCGATTGCGCCCATCATTCCATCGGTCACCAATACAATTTTGCAATAGTTGGACAAATGCGTAATCAACTCCGTCAACAACACTCCTGGCACGATCTGAGCAGCCTCTTCTTTATTAACCAAAAGTACATCTACCAAATCCAGCAAACCGATCAATTTGTCAGTTTGCTCTAACTCTTTCTCGCCAGGATTGAACATCACCTTGGCGCCAATCTTGTGAGCTTTTTCAAAAAACTCTAACAGCTTCTCCATATTGCCACGCAGGCTTGTGACATATAGCCAGTCTGGCTGAATATTATCCAGATCATCAGGGTTAAGATTATCAAAATTTGCCGAAGCACCCCGATAAGCCAAAATAGTCCGATCAGCGTGTCGCACGTCGACTAACACGACCGAACAGCCCGTATGACCCTCGATAAACTCCACGTAGCTACTATCAATATTTTCCCGATCCAAGCATTCTAAGACTGCGTCACCGGATGCGTCACGCCCTAAATTCCCCATAAAAATAGTTTCGTGTCCATGCCGAGCAAAAGTTACGGCGGCATTTGTACCACTACCACCAACCTCAAAATTCACGCGGTCGATGTCAACTTTGCTACCGATCGTCATCTTACCAAAGATCGAAACATTCTCATCGACTTCCATCCCCTCAAAATCATCGCAGTCCAACATATAAATGTCCTGCGTGGCCGAGCCAATCACCACGATCCGGCTCATAGCAAAACGCCTTTCTTTTCCGATTCCACAACTAAAGATTGATACATAGCTTCTTTATCAGCCGCCTGAGTGATCGCACTACCGACATTGATCACGTCAATACCCGCGTGCGCCAAAGCTCGCACATTGCTCAAATTCACCCCGCCATCCCAGCCAATCTCAAGATCTTGCTTCAAAGCGCGCACCAATGGAACTTTTTCGGTCTGGAGCATATCAATCGCTCCGCCCTGCACACCCAATTGACCCGCAAAAATCATCACATGGTCTGATAAAGCAATACGCTCCTGAACCCGCTTAGGAAAAGTTGTCTTAAGCAAGGCTACGCCGACCTTAATTCCAGCGTTTTTAAGCTGTGTAAATAACGCCGGAATATCATCGTCAACCTCTGCATGGACAATACACAGTGAAGGCTTAATTCGTAAAATATCCGCCAAATGCTCGCTCGGTCGCACCGACATGACATGAATATCTAATTCCGCCCCCTCGACTGGCTGAATACTCGATAATGGTAATAGATTCGTTGGCGCAAAAGTCCCATCCGAAGTATCTAAATGCACCCGCTTAGTAAACTTCAAAAACGCAGCCAGGTTTTCATTATAAACCGCTGGATTATCCGTAGTAATCGTAGGAACAATCACCGCCATAGACTAGGCTTCCTCAAGCTTGCGCATACGACGCTGGTGGCGTTCATCATCTAAAGGATGGGCATGACAAAAGGCCTTGACAATCTGCTCCATCGCGGAAGCTTCCAGTGTATCTGCCGACATACAAACAATATTCGCCCAATCATGCTCGCGCCCTAACACGCCATCGGCTGGAATCTTCGCGCAAACCGCCCTCGCTCCTGCAATACGATTTGCCTGGATACAAACTCCTTGCCCAGAGCCACATAATAGCACGCCAAAACTATGCTCGTCCTTTGCGACAGCATAAGCTACAGCCTTAGCTGGGTCATTAAAATCATCGTCTTGGCTATATTCAAACGCACCCAGATCTTTGACTTTGACATTGGCATGACAGTTTTCCAATAATTTAGTCAACTGCTGCTTCTTCTCGAATCCCCGGTGGTCAGCTCCAACATAAATTGTATATTCTTGCATCTTTACCTCTCAATACCCTAACTCTTCATTATAGCACACATTACTAAATTTGTCAATAGTTTTTAGCTTTACCTTCCAAAATCCACCGCCAACTCCACTAAACGATTGGAATAGCCCCATTCGTTATCATACCAGACCACTAATTTCACTAGATCTCCACAGACTACATCTGTCAATGGTAAGTCCACTACTGCCGAATGCGCATCACCACGAAAATCCGTGCTCACCAGCTCCTCGTGCGTCACATCCAAGATCCCCTCATAATAAGGCTCCTTAGCAGCTCGCTCGAAGACACCATTTAGCTCCTCAACCGAAGTCTGACGCTTGACCACTGCTGTAATGTCCGCCAATGATACTACCAAACTCGGTACGCGTACCGACAAACCATTAAACTTCCCCTCTAGACTCGGGATCGTCAACGCCGTAGCCTTAGATGCGCCAGTCGTAGTCGGGATGATATTCACCCCTGCCGCACGCGCCTCTCGGATATCTTTTGCAACGTCGTCTACCAGCTTTTGCGAAGCGGTGTACGAATGAATCGTTGTCATAGTCGCCTTAGCAATGCCAAAGTTATCCTCTAAAATTTTCATCACTGGTGCAATACAATTGGTCGTACAACTAGCACAGGACAAGATCTCGTCATCTGCCGTCACTACCTCCTCGTTCACACCCAAAACCACCGTCTTGGCACCTGGGCCTTTAGCTGGAGCAGAGATGACCACCTTACGCGCACCAGCCTTAATGTGCGCCCGCGCGTCAGCTGGATTACAAAATGCTCCCGTACACTCCATCACCGTGTCGATCTGCAACTTCTCCCAAGGCAACTTAATCGGATCTGACTCCGATAGAAAGAGGATCTTCTGATCATCAATGATTAAATGCTTATCGTCATAGCTAATATCATGGTCATATACGCCATAAGCCGAATCATATTTTAGCAAATGCGCAAAAGTCTTCGCATCGCCCAGACTATTGATGGCGACGATTTCTGCGTCGCGGCGTTCAAAAGCAATCTTGAAAGCACAACGCCCAATCCGCCCAAAACCGTTTATCGCTAGTCTTACCATCTTGCCTCCTAAAAATACTTGTACCTATTATAGCATAAGATTTTTTGGTGTAAAAGTATTGATTTTTTAGATAAAGTATGATACAATAACAGGGAGGGGGGTGAGAATTAGTACTTTGACATGATTTATATCTATCCGGTAAGACCCTAGAAACAAGCGCAAAGCCCGAAAAATTAATGAAGGAGTGTTCTTGATGAAAAACCTGAAAAAATTGCTACCCCTGATACTGATGCTGGCGTTAATGCCTTGCCTGACATTGAGCGCTTCTGCGACGACCCTTCCCGACGACACTGTTACGGCGCCGCTGGAGGTGGTATTTGCCCAAGAGAACAGTTATCTCTACTGGGCAGACGACCTGGGAGCAGGCAGTCCCGAGATCGTATATGACTGCCACACGCAACAATATTACCTGCGTTTCCAGCTGGACACCGCCAGTAAGCTGGCCGATCTGCTGGTCGCCTACCCCGACGCGTTCCGGCTACGGTCTAACCTTGATATGCTGATTGATCTAAACAACGCAAACGTCGCGATCTGGGATAAGCCAGATTGGCGAGACAAGTCGATTGGTACACAACTGAGCAAGAGTACCCAGACGGCTTTGAAGGCGATGAAGGATCTGGACACATATGAGGCGCTCAAGTTAATCGAATCGAGCCCGGAATACCAGAGCGACGAAAAACTGCGCGAGCAGGTGAACTATGCTATGAGTATGCTCAAGAGCTACCGTCTCCACGTTCTGAAAGGACTGAGCCAGCTGACTGCGGCTACCGATGAGCCTTTGGTGTTGGCAAAGGTAGCTTCGACGCCGTCCGAGGTCATTGAGATGGCCGAGGGATTCTTGAAAAAATATCCGGACCTCGCAGTACTGCACGAGGCATATACACTTGCCCTGTCTGGTATCACTAGCAAGTACCTGACGACTTTCCACATGGCCGATACCGACAAGGTGGAAGAGCTGTGGCAAAGAACTTTGGCGGCGACAACTTACCACTGGCAGGACAAGATTAACAGCCTGGAAACTTTTAGCTTTGCAGTTCCCTTCCCCGAAGGTACGGTTTACCAGTGGCCGACGGAATGGAGTAAGCCAGAAGGCTTGACCCCGCTAGACTCTTTTGGTCTGCCGACGTCAGCAACTGGTGGCTAACGCCAATGATGCTCATACCCTAGGATAGATGTAAATTATAAGTATGCACCTTTGGCCACCCCTGCGGGGGTGGCTTTTTCAGACTTTTGATATATAACGAAAAAATATCAACCAAAATACCCCTCCGAAGAGGGGTATTTTCACTGACTGATAGCAACTTAAGCACGAGCAAAGTGCGCGAATGCGCGGTTGGCTTCGGCCATGCGGTGACAGTCTTCTTTCTTCTTGAAAGCTGCACCGGTTTCGTTGTAAGCATCGACAATCTCAGCCTCCAAACGCTTCGCAAATGGCATACCTTGGCGTGCACGAGCAGCCTGAACCAACCATGAGAAAGCGAAGTGCTGCTGACGATGGCCGCTGATTGGGAATGGAATCTGGTAGTTAGCACCACCGACGCGGCGTGACTTCACTTCAAAATCTGGCGAAACATTCGCAAGAGCCTTTTCGAAAACCTCTACTGGGTCTTCAGACTTTAATTTCTTTGCAGCACCCTCAAGAGCTTCATAGACAGCCCGCTCAGCGGCTTGTTTCTTACCGTCCAGCATGGACTTGTTGATTAGTCTCTGGACTAGAACAGACTGGTATTTACGATCTGGAGTAACTTTGCGTTGTAGAGATGTGGTAACTTTACGTGGCATAATTATTCTCCTTTCTTAGCACCGTACTTAGAACGGCCCTGCTTACGACCCTGAACACCTTGCAAATCCAAAGTACCGCGTACAACATGGTAACGCACACCTGGAAGATCTGGCACACGACCACCGCGTACTAGCACAACGGCGTGTTCCTGCAAGTTGTGACCCTCACCACCAATATAAGCCCAAACTTCCTGACCATTAGTCAAGCGGACGCGAGCAACCTTACGAAGCGCTGAGTTTGGTTTCTTTGGAGTCTTAGTAGTAACTTTCAGACAAACACCGCGCTTCAAAGGAGCAGCCTGCTCATAACGGCGAGTCTTAAGCGTATTAACGATAGAGCCAAGCGCTGGCGCCTTTGACTTCGAGGCAGCCTTTTTGCGTGGCTTACGAATCAACTGATTGATAGTTGGCACGATAAAATTCCCTATTTTAACTTATTTAATAACTGGCTAATCCGCTTACAGCAATAGCTTCTCAGCCTGAAACTCTGT
>Ga0137298_10780_pt1 | contig 22157 bp, 20 predicted proteins | sample RamsorincwithD2O_2_FD_97182 | JGI IMG/M metagenome (GOLD analysis project Ga0137298, IMG submission 97182) | Mouse cecal microbial communities from Vienna, Austria - Glucosamine amended with D2O | ecosystem: Host-associated > Mammals > Digestive system > Large intestine > Cecum | place: Austria...
TTAGCGGAAGGGTTAGTTTTACGAGCAAGTGGATCCATGGCATGACTGGTATCGCTAGGGATGATAGGATTATCGGTAGCGGCGACGCGAAAGAGGCCAGAAGCTGATGGGCGCGCCATTTCTATGCGACGCTTGGTGGCATGTTTGTGAAGACTGGCTGCGGTTTTGTTATCCCCGTTTGAGCTGCTAGAGTTGATAATCTCCTTGGCGGAAGCGGCGAGGTAGTTACTGAGACGATTGTTTGCGTCTTGCGCGTACATGGCATTGATGGCATCTTTGGCAGAGCGGATTGGACGAGCCTTTTCTGATTCCGAAGAGGCTTGAGCGATATGCGGTTCAGCAGCTTGAGACGGGGTGGCAAGCGGTTGAGTGAATACTTCGTCGACCTGATCATAAAGCTGATTAGAGCCAGAGTTTGCAGCTTGGGCTGCGACCGCTTCTTGGCGGGCAGCTTCTAGTTTGGCTCGAGACTCAGCGTTTGCATCCATAGTTACGACTGTACTTTCTTGGCAATTTCAACAATATCAATGAACTGATCAGCCACCAGGCTAGCACCGCTCATCACTAGGCCGTTAACGCCTGGAATGGTGAGATAAGCCCCAGCATTGGACGGGCTAATGCTACCGCCAAAAAGGATGGGGATATCCTCGGCGTGTTCTTTGCCATAAGTATCAATCAGAGTACGACGGAGGAATTTCATAGTGTCGGCGACTTCTTCGGGGCTGGCGAGGTGGGATTCTTTGGTAGTGCTGATAGCCCAGACTGGATCATAAGCGATGATAACTTTATCAAGATCTTCGCGAGATACTTCGGAAAGACCGCCTAGAAGTTGGTCGCGTAGAACATCATGAGTTTCACCAAAGGCTTTTTCGGTAGCAGTCTCGCCGATACAGAGGATTGGCTTGATTTGATTACGAATAGCAGCGGCGACAGTAGCACGGATTTGTCGGTCGGTTTCACAGAAAAGCTGACGACGTTCGGCGTGTCCAACTAAACAATAGTCAACGAGCCCACGCAGCTGAGTGCAAGAAACTTCTCCGGTGTAGGGGCCAAAATCGTGCCCATTAGCGCTCTGGGCGGCTAGGCGCATTTTCTTGCGATCAATCTGTAAAGAAAGCGGCTGGAGTGCCACAAAAGATGGCGCGACAATGACCTCCACATCACGATAAGCGCGCGTCCGTTGCAAGAGTTTATGGAGATAAACGGAAGATTCTCCAACGGAAAAGTTCATCTTCCAATTGCCCACGATATATGATCTCATACATTAATTATAACATAGTAGCTGGGTGTGGGGAGAGTGATTTTTGAAGATTTTCCCAGATTACATATTGACAAGAACAGTGTTGTGTGCTACAATTGGAAGGTGAGGTCTGGAAGAAAATCTTTCAGGCTGTTACTGATGATTGTCAAGATAACGGTGAGATGCGGTAACGCTGATGTGCTTTTAGGCTAAGCGGAGATGATGCCCACGATCCCTCGAAGGGCGTAGAGAGTGTCTTCGTGTGAGCGTATAGTGATAGTGTCGATACCAAGCTGGACAACTGGGTAATCATTCCCTCCTGGTTGGGTCATGTCTCCAAAGTAGAGAATGTCTTCCTTATTTACTTGGAGCTCTTTAAGGAGGTGAGCCATACCAAACTCTTTGTTCATGCCGGGAGCGGCAACGTTAATAGGGGTGGTACCGCCGATCTCGTAGAGAAAATCGGGGAGTTTGGCGCGACATTTTTCGACGATGGCTTGGCGTTTCTTGGTATCGGGATCCCAAGCATATTTGGCTTCAGCACCAGCTTTTTGACCGAGGGCAGAAAAGGTGACTTGTGAGAGGCGATTTTCTATGATTTCGTCGCCGTGGGTGAGTCGATCGGCTTCCCAGTAGCCGAGTTCGCGGGCAGATTCTTCGAGAACTGTTGTAATCTTTACGACATCTTCATCTTTGAGAGGGTAATTGTAAACTTGTTGCCAGTCGCCGTTAGCATACTTATAATACTGAGTGCCTTGCGCGACAAAGAGATGGAGATGAGCGAGCTGAGCGTCAGTGACACCGGCAGCTTTGAGCGGGTCGACAATCTGGACGGCGAATTGATCGAATTTTTGCCCAGAAATGGGGCAAATCTCGAAATAATTAAGGCATTTTACTAAAACTTCGGCGATTTCTAGCGGAATAGGAGTCTTGGCGACGTTAAGAGTTTGATCGATGTCAAAAGCTAAAACTTTTTTAGTAATCTGCGGTGTTTGGTGCATAAAATCTCCACTTAATTAGTTCTATTATAGCATTTTGAACCAAATAGACAAAAACTATCAAGGTAACCCGTGAAGTCACTCTAAACCTAACGTATCATGATATAATGAATGAAAGAGTGCCGAGGCACCTAAATAAAGTTTAGAAAAGTTAGTGAAATATATGAAACTATCAGAAGAATTATTGTGGCGTGGATTTGACGCCGAAACCACCATCAAAGACCCAACGGGGCTCGATACACGAGCTTCAAAGAAGTTTTATTGGGGAGCGGATCCTTCGGCTGATTCCTTGACGATTGGCAACCTCGCGGCGCTAATGATGTGTGCGTGTTTCGTGCGGCATGGCTATAAGCCATATCTCTTGGTGGGTGGCGCGACAGGGCAAATTGGTGATCCAAAAGATAATGGCGAGCGCGATCTAAAAGCGCTTGATGAAGTTGAACACAATAAAGCCTGTATTAAGAAGCAGATCACCAAAGTCATCGACAGCGACGAAGTAGTAATGGTGGATAATTATGACTGGTTTAAGGATATTAATTATCTGAGTTTCTTGCGGGAGGTAGGTAAGGTCTTCTCGATGACACAGCTATTAGACCGACAGTTCGTACAAAATCGCATCGGTGAGGGCGGAAGCGGAATTAGTTATGCGGAATTCTCTTACACATTGATCCAGGGGTATGATTTCTTGCATTTGTATCGTAAATATGGGGTAGATTTGCAGTTGTGTGGCGCTGATCAGTTTGGGAACTGTTCTTCTGGTATCCACCTGATTAAGCGTCTAGAGGGGGCAACGGCTGACGCATGGTCTACGCCACTAGTGATCGATCCAGTGACAGGACGAAAGTTTGGCAAATCGGAAGGTAATGCGATTTGGCTTGACCCGAAAAAGACCTCAATCTTTGATTTTTATCAATTCTGGCTAAACCAGCCGGACACTTCGGTGGAGTATTTGATGAAAATCTATACGTTACTAAGCAAGGATGAAGTAAAGGCCTTGATGATAGAACAAGAGGAACACCCGGAGCGGCGGGCAGCTCAGAAAGCCTTGGCGTTTGGAGCGACAGAGGTAGTGCATGGGCTTAAAAACGCTCAAGCCGTCGCAGCACTGACGGAGAGGCTCTTCGCGGGAGATTTGACAGGGCTCGCAGAAGATGAAATAATGGAATTTGGAGAGTATTTAGCAGTCGCAGCAAAGGGCATAAAATTATTTGACGCATTAGTCGCGACCGGGCTAGCTTCAAGCAAGAGTGAAGCAAGAAAGCTAACAGCTGCTGGGGCGATTACAGTGAACGGCGTTAAGGTTGCCGAAGATGTAGAGGTTGCCCAAGTGGCACTGCTCAAACGCGGTAAAAATAAGTTTGCAATAGTGAAATAAAGATTGCACCGGAGTAGAGTGCGGGATATTTCATGGCGTTTTTGGCGCATCAAAAGCTAAACCTATTGCTAGGGTTATCTTCATTGTAGCACAGGCTAGTTTATTTGTCAAGCATAAACTAGTTCCAGCACAGTGGTTGACTAGATAAGACTATGGTCGTATAATATATGAATAGCATTTCCCTATTATTTTTGAGGAGAGTGAGTACCTTTGTTATTTGCGATAGTCTTGGACTTTGGTTATACGAGGGATCCGACTATACCATCGACTATCCACGATTTGGGTGAGCATGTGCTTACATATGAAGCACAGACGCGTGGATCAATAATTCTGGCGCAGTCGGCGACTTATGCACATCTTTGTCGGCAGCACCCGGATTTGGTGCGCACAGGGCGCATCAGGGAAATCAGGATCGGACAGTCCAGTGCTGAAAATGGTGGTGGGATTCAAGATGGTGGCACATACCATGTACTAAGAGAGGCACAGGGAATGATACTGAGACACAACTGCACTTCGAGTGAAAAACCAATGCTGGTTACTCTGGTGGCGCACAGGTTACATATGCCTCGCGCACTAAGACAAGCACGTTTGCTCGGTATGAGCCCGATTGCAGCGGCTTATCTGCCTACAAAACTTTACCGTGAAGCTGAGCAGTGGTGGTGCCGGAGCGCATTTCTCTGGTATTTAAGAGAATGTGTGAGATATTTCCCCTTAAAGCTGGCCAAGCAGATCTAAAACGCGGAACAGTCGTCCTATGGGCGGCTGTTTTTATAAAAATAGGTTCAAAACTAAGATTATTGCAAGTGAACTTCCCTGTAAGTATGGCATAGTATGACGAAAATGTTATTTTGTGCATATAGAGAATATGGTATAATAGGGGTATGAAAACTGCGAATGACGACAAGAAACGTTCTGTAAAGAGGACGAGTTTCGGAGCATATGCTAGTTTAATCGGAGCCAAGAAAAAGGCAAAAAGTCCAGTTAAGCCAGAGTCGGAGCTAGCGCCTTTGCCAAAGGAACAGCCGGCGCGGTTTTTTGCGCATTTCCGATGGGAACGTATTAAAGCGTATTGGTTTTCTAAAGCGGGTTTGAAGCGAATTGGGAAGATTTTCGCGGCCTGTGTATTGCTTGGCATTATTGGGGTGGGAGCACTGTTCGTATACTATAAGAGCCAGCTAAAGGAAATTGAGCTGAATGATTTGACGATTTCTGAAACCGTGAACACATATCTCGATCGCAACGGCATAGTGCTTTGGGAAGATAAGGGTACATCGGATTATCGCCTAGTAGTGGAGGAGGATCAGATTTCTCCTTATGTACGACAGGCGACGGTGGCACTAGAAGATAGGCATTTTTATACACACCCAGGGGTAGACCTTTGGGGCTTAATGCGTGCGGCACTATCTACACTATCTGGGAAGGGAGTACAAGGTGGGTCAACGCTGACACAACAATTGATTAAGCAAGTGTATTTCTCGAATGAAGCTGCATCTGCTAACCGTGGTGGTATCTCGCGCAAGATTAAGGAGCTAATACTAGCTGTTGAGCTAGAAAAAATGTACAGCAAAGAGCAAATTATCACAATGTATCTCAACCAATCGCCTTATGGTGGGCGACGGAATGGCATTGAGAGTGCGGCACAGACTTATTTTGGCAAAAATGCGAAGGATTTGACCTTAGCAGAATCGGCATTGTTGGCTGGTATACCAAACAATCCAGGCGTGCTGAATCCTTATAATACTTATGGACACGAACAACTGATTGCACGTCAGCATAAAGCTCTTGATGTGATGGTAGAGATGGGGTACATTACTAAAGAAGAGGCTGAAGAAGCCAAAGCGGTGCCAATTCTTGATCAGATTTTGCCGGAGAGCCATCAATACACTGACATTAAAGCACCTCATTTTGTGATGGAGGTCAAGGCGCAGCTAGAAGAAAGATATGGCATTCAGACAATGCGCACGGGCGGATACATTATTAAAACGACGCTTGATTATCGTGCACAAGAGATGGCCGAAGCCGCAGTAGCAACTGGCGCAACTTTGCGTAACACTAACAATAGCGATAATATTGCTCTAGCTTCGGTGGACGTAGAGACAAGTCAGGTGATTGCTATGGTTGGGTCAGTGGATTGGAACACTCCAGTCTATGGTGAAGTGAACGCTACTACTTCTCTGCTTGAGCCAGGCTCGACTATTAAGCCAATTTTGGATTACGCAGCGTTATTTTCAATCAAGGATGGCGACATATTGTATGGTCCGGGTACGCATCTAAAGGACGAAAATATCGATGATGTATATTGTAATGGGAATACTGGCCCATGTGCAATGACAAACGCGACGGGACGCTTCCACGGCGATATCACTTTGCGACAGTCACTATCCAACTCCTTAAACATTGGTGCAGTGAAGGCGCTTTACCTAGCGGGAATTGAGAATGGGCTAGAAACGGCGCACGCGCTTGGCGATGTATCGTATTGTGAGAATGGCGCGGCAGGTCTTTCGATTGCGATTGGTAGTGGTTGTGGCGTAAAAGCGATTGAGCATGCAAATGCCTACGCATCAATTGCGCGAGGTGGGACTTATAAAGACTTGTCTTACGTATTAGAGGTAAAGGATCCTGCTGGCAAGGTGCTCGAGAGCTGGCAAGACACAGCTGGCAAGAGAGCAATTGACGAACAAGTGGCATACTTACTATCAAGCATCTTAAGTGATGCTCAGGCACGCTCACAGATTAACTTTGGTCAACAGTCTTTCTCATTTGGGTTCATCGTGCCAGGGGTATGGACAGCTAGTAAAACTGGTACTACTACTACCTCCAACAGTTCAGTGACGAAAGATTCTTGGATGGCAAGCTACTCAACAGCGGTTTCTACTGTAGTGTGGAATGGCAACCATGATGGGTCAGGTCTGACAAGCAGTACGAATCAGATCGTAAGGCGAGTAGTAAACGATTATATGGAGAAGGTCCATAAAGACCTATATGCTAGCGAAGGTCGATGGAAGGCTGGCGATGAACCAGTTCGTCCTACGGGGATCCAAGAGTTGACAATTGCGGGAACGAAAGATCTCTGGCCAAGTTGGTATAGTAAAGAAAAATCTGGCACGCGTAAAGAAACGGTGGAGTTCAACAAATACAACCATAAGAAAGCGGCGGCATGTACCCCTAAAAGTCAACGTATTGAAATTGAAGTAACTTTTGTAACCGATCCAGTAGCAGTGAAGTTTGGTAAAGATAAGAAAGAAACCGTAACTGTAGAGGAACCTTACGACTATGAGACGGAAGATGATTGTAGTGGTTCGGGAGTCGTGGGCGGTAAGACGGTGATTGGCGATGGACTAGTGATAATTCAGGAGAGCTCGTTGTCCAATTTGCTGAACATAACCTTTGGCGAGGATGCAATTGATGAACTTAAAGCTTATCGCTTATATGTAGATGGTCAGCTCAAACGGGAAGGCAATATTACCTCTAATGTGATTAGTATGGGGGTCAATCACTTGTTAAGTTCAGGTGATCAAGAAGTGCGTTTTGAAGTCGATACAAAGGACGGTACGACGCTGAGCGGCATATATATACCGACGACAGCAGCAGATTAGCCCATCTTTCTTGGGTCTCTTGGTCGATCGGCTATGGTGTTCCCACTCGCAGTTGGTCGATGCTGGACGAAGCTGACTAGTGGTTACGCTTTTGTTTCTTAAACAGCTGGCGACGACCTTCAGAAGTAGCACCGCGACTATTGCGAGAGGTTTGTGGATGAGCAAGTCGTGCAAACATCATGACGCCCGAGGCAGTTTGGTTGAGTTTAACGAACTCGATTTCGACTTCTTGGCTGACTTTATTACTAGCATTATCAATAACAACCATAGTGCCGTCGCGAAGATATGCCACACCTTGGTGCGGATTACTACCAGTAGATACTACTTTAACACGGGTGCGTTCGCCAGGAAGATATTCAGCACGCATAGCCAAAGCAAGCTCATTGAGATTAAGAACATCGATATGCTCGGTTTCGGCGACTTTTTGCAGGTTATAATCATTGGTGAGAATTAGTCCATGATTGGCATTGGCGAGCTCGATTAAGCGATTGTCAACTTGGACGCGACCAAGCTCATCGTTCAAGATGGTTGTATTAAAATATACTACTCGTTCAAGCTCACGCACTGCGTCAAGTCCAGCACGAGCACGCAAGCGTTTTTCTGAATCTTTTCCATCAGCAAGAAGCTGTAATTCCCTCGTGACACTGCGAGGAATAACAATTTCGTCACCGATAAAACCAGTCTGCGCTACAGCAAGTAAGCGCGGATCCATCAAGGCAGACGTATCGACATAAACTTTGCGTTTTTGATTGGTGTTTAGGAATGGTTTTTGGCGGGATTTGATGACGAGTATTGTGGTTTCCGCCAGAATTATGAGCGTAATTGTTAAAATAAATAATTCCATATGTTGTATATTATAACATACTTTAGAATATATGTCTTGACTTTTTACATAAAGTATGCTACTATTGACGTAGTTGGGGTGGTTTTTGTGCTAAAATATCGCCCTTAGCTCTTTATTGCACAGCCCTTAGTGTAGTCTGCCTGAAATCTGAAAGTGAGGTTATAAAAATGGGAAAGGCAAAGACGAAGAGTGGCAGCCAGAAATTCTATAATAAGCACGACGATCAGATGAGAGAGTTTTTCGCAAAAGCTCAGCGAGAATATGCCAGCGGTGCCGCTAAACCGCAGGTGGGCGAGGACGGAAGTTCACGGATTGTATTATGTGATGGTCTGTGGCGTTACGTGGACCTGTGGTATGGTGGTGAACCGTACAGCGGGATGACCACGCTCTTCTACGAGGAGGTTGCCTGCTGGAGCATGGTCTACTGGGGAAGAATTATGCCCTATGCCGAGGACAAACAGCTGGTGCTGGCGGCATTGATGGATGCGCTGCAGCACAATCACAATCCTGACCAGCCCTTCCGCGGTCCGCGTAAGATGATTACTTCAACGGGCCTTCGCTATATCAACGAAGCTAAAGGCGGTTTGCGCTGCTTTAGCGGCACCGAACGCATTGTGGGGCATCTTCGTAAGGATGAGGTGCTTTACTACGCCAGTTATACGGGTGGCGTAGTAAACAAAGATTAGGGATCCGAGGATACAATTGGGATTGGTGCAAAAGTGTGTACCTGAGGGCAGCCTACTGGCTGCCCTTTTTATGCACCCTAAACCCACTGGCTAGGCCGAGGGATGTTTAATTGGTAGGACAAAGTAATAATATGCGCAGGCTTGATCTCTGCGCCTATTGAGTAGGCTTGTGAGTATATCATCAACAACCAACCGCACAAAGGCAGCTTATGTATCTATACTATCACGCTTATGCTATTTTGTCAATACCATTCTTAATGGCGTAGGTATGGTTATCGGCGATGGCTTTTTGGTATTTCTCGATAAGGTCGTCACGCTTTTCGAGACGAGCAACATCAATGGCGAGATGATAACGAGAAGCTTCGTTAAGGCTAAGCATCTCAAATGGGGTGGTAGTACTGCCACGCTCTAAGAATCCATGCACGCGCACACGTGCACGATCAATGTAGTGGCTAAAAATGCTGCGTAAAGTATCTGGGTAGCCATGAAAATTGGCGATGATAGGTTTGTTTCTGGTGAATAGTTTGTCAAACTCAGCTTGCTTGAGCTTGCGGTCAGTAGTGCCAATAGCACCATAGGAGAGCGCCATAATATTGACAAAACGAAAATGCTTTTCAGGGAGGTCGGCTTTGAGGAGCTTGATAGCTTCGAGGGCTTCGCAGGAGACGATGTCGCCAACACCCGTAAAAATGTAATCTGGGTTGTCGTCAGAAATGAACTGAAAAATACTAGCACCACCATCATGATATTGCGCATCAGCCTGATGCGAGTCGATCCAGCGGGGCTGGTCGGTTTTGTTAAATGTTGTAAGATTTACAACATTTTGACTTTTGGTCATATAGATAAAGGCGGCCTCGGCGGCAACATCATCAATTGGGAAGATGCAGTTAGCTTTGTTACTGGGGTTGCTTAGCAAAAGCGACAAGAGCGCTGGAGACTGATGGGTGAAGCCATTATGGTCTTGGCGCCAACAAGTACTAGTGGAGAGGAGGTTGGCGGCAGGGATAGGATCACGCCAACTAACTTTTGCCGATTGCTCAAGAAACTTAATGTGTTGCATAACCTGAGCAGCAATAATTGTAAAGAAAGCTTCATAACTTGTCATCATGGCTGGCTCACCATTCATGAGGTGACCCGCCATACAGGCGAAGAGGGTATTCTCGGAAAGCATTTCAATAATGCGACCGTTGGGGGCTTCTGGCAAATCCCAACTTTTTTGTGGGAGCTCCCAGGCACGGCTAGATATCTCGTATACAGCGTCAAGTTTATTACTGGTGGTTTCATCAGGCGAAAAAAGATAGAAATCCGGGTGACGCATCATATAGCTCGCCATGGCGGCACCAATACGTTTAGCAGGAGAATATCTTTCGCTGCCAGGATTGTCTACTACGTCTATCATATAGTAAAACCTTTCTTTGAATCAAATAGCTCTTCAAATTTGTAACTTGTGAGCCAATCTTTGAGCTGATCAAGCTCGATAGGGTTAGTTTTGGCTTCGGGAAGCGGAATCTGATGAGCGAGAAAATTACCAGCAACTTTCTTTCCCTCGACTTCGGTAGGGCCGGTGGCGCCTTTTTCGGTTTGCAAAATCAAGAACGGGTGAGTGACGCTATTGATCTCACGCAGTCGACCCTGAAATTCTTCTACAGAATCGCCTTCAACCCAAAGTGGAGTATAACCGAAGCCACGGATTAACTCTTTCATTTCTCGTTCAGATTTACGGCCATAAAGGGTAGGACCAGAAATCTTGTAACCGTTGAGATGAAGAATAGGAATAACTTTGCCATTATATATATTATTTCCAATAGTCTTGACGAGATTAAGGGAGGCAAGGGCAGTAGCGGTTTCAAATTCACCATCGCCAAGCATAACAGCGATGGTTTTCTCGGGGTGCCCAAGCGCTAGACCATAGGCGGCACCGAGAGCATAACCTAATTCCCCACCTTCACAGATTACACCTGGAGTAATAGGGCTGGCATGTGAAGGAAACCCGCCTGGCCAAGAAAAGTTTTTGCAAAGATACTCGACACCTTTCGGATCACGTGTAGCTTTAGGATCGACTAGCTCTAGATCACCATCAACGAAAAGATTGGCTTGCAAAGCCGGGAAACCGTGTCCGGGTCCCAAAATGAAATGGAAATTGTCGCGTTCGCGCTGGCTTTTTTCGGGGATAAACCCTGTATCAATATTGGCAGTCGGGCGTTTTTTAAGGCTGTCGAGAGCATTTTTGACTTTATTGTCGGCTGGTTGAGGTGTAGGCTCAGCGGGGGGAGGACAGAAAAATGCTTTGAGATTAGCATAAGCGACATCTATGCCGTGACATGTTCCCCAATGACCGAGAAGGCGGGGTTTAATATCGTCAAAGGTTAGTTTGTGTTCGAGCAGAAAATTGTCTTGCAGAAAGAGTTGCGCTACCACTAAATAATCGCAAGCACGAATACGACGACCAATTTTCTTAAAATCTATACCTCCGTCACCGTTCATGGTTTTAATTATACCACACATCGATGACAGATAGAGTGAAAGTTATTTTTTTGTGGCAACTTTTTTCACCTTTACCATGGCTGCGCGCACGACGTCACCATTGTAAATATAGCCTGGGCGTAAGGTCTCAGAAATGACTTCATGCTCACCTCCTTCGTCTTCAACTGAAATCGCTTCATGAAAGTCAGGATCAAATTCGGTACCAACTTCAGAGTTAATTTTGGTAAGGTCGAGATTCTTGAGAGTCTTTTGGAGATTCTTCTCAAGAGGCTTAAGCTCTTTAGGATAAGCAGTGATGGCTCGATCAATATCATCAAGCATGGGTAGGAATTTTTCAACAGTGGCGTATTTAGCTACCGACATTGCTTGTGCTCGCTGAGCTTCAACCTGTTTGCGAAAATTTTCAAAATCAGCACGCGTGCGTTGAAGATCATTAGTAAGTTCAGCGATCCGCTCTTCTGGAGTCGGTTCTAAAACGTCTTCAACTAGCTCAGCCATTTCTTGTTCATCAACTCTTTTTTCTTTCATAAAACTCCTTTACTTTAATGATAATGTTTGCTCAAGAATATTCCCAGCGTGACGTACGAGAGACATAACGCGGCTGTAATTCTGCCTAGTGGGTCCAAGTACGCCAATGTAGCTTTTGTCAGAATAGGGCGAACGAAAACGGCTAATGATAAGTGCGACTTGCGAAGTCTTGCCAATAGGATTTTCTTGCCCAATAAAAATATTAAGCGGTTGTCCAGGCGCAGCTTCACGAAGCCAAGGTTCAAGATTATCAAGAAGCTCAGCCACAGCACGGACACGCTCATTATCAATAAATTCCGGCTGAGTAAAGAGACGCGAGATGCCAGAGATATACAATTGTTCGCCAATCGTGGCAAGACCAAGGTTCCCCGTTAACTCAACTAACGAATCGACAGCGCCACGAATAGCGAAGTCAGCACGCATTTGTGAATTAACGCGAGCCTCCAAGACGCGATTTTCGCGATCGGATGGTCGCGTGGCTTCACGCGTGCTAGCTAGAAGTAGGCTTTGCCCATCGAAAACTTCTGGGCGCTCAGATAAAGTATTTACATAATAACGATAACCAGCATCGGTAGGGACGCGTCCAGCAGAAGTGTGCGGCTGCGCAATAAGACCCATTGACTCAAGCTGCGCCATTTCGGCGCGAATGGTTGCTGATGACACCTGAAAAAGTTTGGCAAGAGTAACACTGCCAACCGGTGTGGCTACTTCAGCGTATTCTTCAATGATAGCAAAGAGGATTCCTTCTTGGCGTTGAGTCAAATTCATACTTATATTATAGCAAATTAGCACTCATTAGGCAAGACCGCTAATACACCTCATGATGCTATTGTGTTATGGTTATGACTATATTATAATGAGGTTGCGGGTGACAAGCCCGTGGGCTTCGAAAGTAAGCAATTGAGGTCAAGCTCCAGCTACTAGAGATACCCCGGCATGGCAGATTCACATGCCAAGACCTTTTAATCTGGTGGGCTTATCCCACCAGATTTTTGGGTTTACTAGTCTGTAGAATGTAAAGCTGGTATAATGATTGCATGGAAGCAAAGATTCAGCAAATCAAGGCTTGGTTAGGAATTGGTAGCATTAATATTTTTGGCCTGCCTATGAGTGGCAAGGATACGGTTGGAGTGCAGTTGGCGGAAAAGCTTGGTGCAAAGTTTTTATCCTCAGGTATGATTGTGAGAGCTATGGAGCAAGCAACTGGACAAAATATTACTAGCAATGGCAAATTGATGCCGTCAAATGTCTTTTATGATTGGGTGCTGCCCTATTTTGAGCGGGAAGAACTTTGGAAATATCCTTTAGTTTTGTCTTCGATTGGACGTTGGAGTGGTGAAGAAAACGAGGTAATGGCAGTAGCGAAAAGCAGTGGACATACAATTAGGGCGGCGGTGGTGTTGCAGCTCTCAGATCAAGATGTGGTGGAGCGCTGGGAAGCGGCAAAGATACTTGGCGATCGTGGCTTGCGTCCAGACGATGCCGATCCCGATATTTTCCAAACACGCATTCGCGAATACCACGAAAAAACTTTACCGGTATTGAAGCATTACCAGGAACTAGGGCTTTTGGTTTCGGTTCCGGCCAATCTTCCGCGTGAGCGAGTCTTGGAAAATACGATTGATGCGCTGGCGAGTTTTGCGAGCCGCACGAACAATTTCATGCCGGAATTGTAAGACAACATATATCATCCCAAGTAGGATAATTATGCTCACGATACCGATACCTACGAAGACGGTCTGCCCACTACCAGCTTTAGTGGTTAGAGCATAATCGGCACCGTCATTAGGTGTGGTGTTTTTAATTTTACGACAACGATTAGTTTCAGGATTTCGTTCGTAACCCTCAGCACATGCTTTGAGTGTCGAGGAAGTGGTCTCAATATTCTTGCATCGGCCGGTAAGCGGATTACGGTATTTACCGGCGGGACAGGGTGCAGAAGTTTTAAGCTTAGATTGTAAAGTCTCTGCAGTAGTTTTAAGACTGGTGACTTTAATACAATTACCAGTAGCTTCATTAATTATTTTACCAGCTTCACATGTGCGAAATTTTTGAAAAACATTCTCAGAATTTGGCGTAATAGCGTAGGTAACTTGCCAGGTGTCATTACCATTCTCGTCAAAAATTTTAGCGAAACTAGTAGATTTCTTTTGACCATTAGAATAAGATATTTCATCTAAAACTTCTCCATCCGTATCTAGCAGAGTCAACGCAAGCGGATTTTGAGGGTTTTTGGTGAGAGCGAAAAGCTGGCTTTGATAAAAGGCATAGTAATTTCCTGATGCGACCCTACCAGATAGCTCGTAGGTTTTGTTTTTGTAAGCGATTTTGCAACCGTTAAGAGTAATTTCTTGGTTTGTGGGGTTGAAAAACTCAATAAATTGTTCTGATTTGTCTTCCGTGTAGTAGGTTAATAGTTCAGAAAATTCTAAACCACGACATTGCGGAGCAAGTTCGTCTTCGGGCGACTCGGTGTCATCTGGATTCTCAGGAAGGAAGAGATTTGGCACGTCTGGGTCAATGGAAGGCGTTTCGTAGTCGATAGCAGAAACTAAATCGAAATCGCCTGACGCCAAGTTTCGCACCATGGTTTCAGTACTATTAGCTGGCTTTTGGACACAATTTGGCGTGGACTTAGTGCTCCAACAAAGAGCATCAACCACCTCATTATTATAAAAAAGTTCTAGCTTGCCAGCGCTTTGTGCTAACCCAACTGTGCCAACTTTATAAGTAAGATCAAAATCTTGTTCTGGAGATTTTACATAGCGCATAAGGAGATGCTTGCTGGCAAGAAGGCTCCCTTCTGGAAAAGTAAAGACTAAATTTGGTTTGCCACTACCAGTATAAACTAGCGAATAGCCAGCAAGCTCTAATGTATCGTCGGTAAGACTCTGAAGCTCGATGAATTCTCCGACGTGAGGAATTCCATCTTGGGTATAGCCCGGATTAACGGCTTTTATGATTAAATCTGATTCAAAGGAGTAGTTATCATCTTCATCGATATCGTTTTTATCGGTATCTGTTTGAACTTGGTCGGTAGTATGAGACATAGAATCAGGATCAACTTCTGAAGTAGGTGGATTAACTTTGTTACCAAGGGTGTTATTGCTGGGGAGAGAGCCTTCTATCGCCGAAGCAAATTGCACAATGGCTAAACACTGCGTCGTGACTACAGTAATACACAGATAAGCAACCTTGAATGGTAAAAAATGTTTTGAAATGTGGGGCAAATAATTCTTCATAGCCCAAAGCATAGCACACATGAAGATAAAATACCAAGCACTAGCATGTTATTTTGTGTAAAACTTGGTTCGAGGAGATTTTTCGGAAAATGTGCCCCTTCTTAGCGTAGCACATTTCAAGCAATAATAACAAGCATTAGTGATAACAGCATGTTATAATAATATTATGGATATGGTTATCCCTATTAGCGAGGTATTATTGGCGGCTTTAATACATGCTAGCTTGCAAGTGCAGCTCGGCACACTCTTACTGCTTTACCATGCTAGCCTTGGCAAGCACATTAAGAAGAGAACCAAGACCATTGTGAGCAGTTATATCGCAGGAATTGGTGCCCTGGTTTTTTTGAGCATTGCAGCGATTTGCTTTATTTTTGACCGCTACTTCGGTAAAGCGCTGTATCCTGAAGAGATTATAATTGTAGTAGGTATGCTGGTAGCAATAGCCATTATCGTGTGGGGGCTTTATTACAAGCGCGGTAAAAGCACTGAGCTATGGCTACCACGCACAGTTGCGCGCTTCATTGATAAACGAGCCAAGGAGACTAATAGTAATACTGAAGCTTTTTCATTAGGAGTGTTGACAAGCTTGGCGGAAATGCCGTTCACTTTGGTTTTATTCATTGTAGCGGCGAATAGCATTCTAAAGCTTCAAGATCTGTGGCAAATAATTGCTGTGGTAATTTATGCAATTATTGCAATTATGCCACCAATTATATTGAGATTAGCGGTGCGGAGAGGTAAGACAATTACCGATATTCAGCGTTGGCGGGTTAATCACAAAATGTTTATGCGAGTTATCTCTGGTGTAGGGTTCTTGATGTTAGGGTTTTTCTTGTTTGCTTTTGAGGTGTTAGCATGAAGCGAAAACAACCAAAACCTTTCATGTTTGATGAAGATGTTTTAAGAAAAGAATTACTAACTAGCGCGAGAGCGGTTGGTATATCGGTGGCAGTAGCAGAAGTAATTAGCACTAAGATTGCAAATAGAGTAGCTGAAAGAGTATCAAAACGAACAGTCATAGCCATGAATGATTTGAATAAACTGATTGCAGAAGAAGCTAATAAATACAGTCAGGATTTAGCTTATGTTTATCAAAATCGTGATAAAATAATATAAAAGTAGTGGGCGAAAATGAGTAAAAGATTCGATTATGATTATGTAGTGATTGGGAGTGGGGCGGCTGGGAGTGCTGCGGCTTTGTCGGCGGCTGGACTGGGAGCGCATACGGCGATTATTGAGGCAGACAAGTGGGGCGGGACAACTTTGAACTATCGTGACGTAGCTTATGGTGCGGCAATGAATTTTGCGGAGAGATACTCTAACGCAGTATATGGTTCGCGGTTCGGAATGTCAAGCTCAACTTTACGATATAATTATCCTACTGTATTAAATTGGCAGGCTACGGCGGTACGACGGGCTGGTGGTGGCAACCGCAAAACTTTTGAGAATGCAGGTGTTGATTGCTATAATGGTTATGCAACTTTTATCAGTCCTCATGAAATCGTTGTGGATGATGCACAGATTAGTAGTGATAAGTTTTTGATTGCAACTGGAAGTAATTTAGTGCCCCGAGGAATAGCCGGAGTGGACACGGTGAGTTGTTGGACACCAAATACGGTGCTAAGAATACCAAAGTTACCGAAGACAATGTTGGTTGTAGGCGGTGGGTCTACTGGATGCGAGATTGCGGAATACTTTGGAACACTAGGAGTGCAGGTTTTGATTGCGGAAGCTGATGAACGATTACTGCCACGCGAAGATATGGAAGTAAGTGTAGTAATTGAGGAGTTCCTAAATAAACGCTGCCAGGTAGAGATTTTAACAAACTCTAGAGTAGTTGCTTTGGAAGAAGATTTAAATGGTAAACAAGTTATTTTTGTACGCGATGGACAAGAGAAGTCTGTGCGAGTAGAAGCGATCGTATTAGCGATTACGCCAGAGCCAGCAGTAGATTTGGGTCTAGAGAATGCTGATATTAAATATACTTATGCAGGAATAAAAGTTGATAAAGGCTTAAGAACTTCTTGTGGAAACATTTGGGCGGCGGGCGGTGTTATTGGTGGAGAGAGTTCTACTGAAAAGGCTGCTTATGAAGCAAAACTTGCTACCTCTAACGCATTGCAAAAAGCGGGTAATGTTGTTAACTATACAGGGTTTGTAAGAATGACGAATACTTTCCCGCAGGTGGCAAAGGTCGGCTTGAATGAAGTTGAACTAGGAAATGAAGCTGAAAAACGCAAGGTATCTATTATTCCGATTGACACAGTGAGTGCAGCAAACACAAACGATTTTAGGGATGGGTTTGTGAAGATGTCAGCTGATACGAAGGGGCAGATTATTGGTACGACGATTGTAGCACCACATGCGGATTTAATGATACAGGAAGTTTCGCTTTGTATTCGTACTGGAATGCGAGTGGCGGAGATTGCAGCTTCACCACATGTAGCGACGAGCTGGAATGAGGCGGTGCGAATTGCTGCACGCGAATTGAGTTAATAATATATAATCTCCAGTTCGGGCTGGAGATTTTTGGTGTGTGATTTTGGGTTATTGAATAATGGTGCCAGCACGACGCTCAAGAGCTAATTCTAGATTGCTGGGAGAGGCAATGATCCCGATTCCCTTTTTCTTGGCAAACTGGGTAATAGCCTGAATTTTGGGGAGCATAGAGCCACTAGCAAAATGGCCTGCGTCAATATAATTCTCAGCTTCTTTGGGGTTAAGTACACCCAGGGCTAGCTGGTCTGGCTTACCAAAATTAATATAAGCATTAGGCACGGCAGTAAGCGATACGAAAACGTCAGCTTTGACGAGTTCAGCAAGCTTTTCGGCGGCAAAATCTTTGTCAATGACTGCATCAACACCTTTGAGCTTTTTGAGGATTTTAGTCTGGATGACTGGGATGCCGCCACCGCCGACAGCGATGACGATAGCACCAGAGTTGATTAGGGTCATGATCTGCTTCTTCTCGACAATATCAATTGGCTTCGGCGAGGCAACGACGCGTCGATAACCACGCCCAGCGTCTTCACGCATCTCCCAGCCTTTTGATTTGCTAAGCTTAAGAGCCTCTTTAGCACTATAAAATTGACCGATCGGTTTAGCAGGGTGTCGGAAAGCGGGGTCTTCGCGATCAACGATAACTTGCGTGATAATGCTTACTACTTGTTTGTGGCGTTTTTCTGCAACAAAGGCATTATCAATGGCTTGTGATAGCCAATAACCAATCTGGCCTTGGCTCATAGCGACAGCGGTTTCTAGGGGCATGGCAGGAGCAGAAGGGGTGGCAGCGGATTCTTCGTGGATAAGGATATTCCCTACCTGCGGGCCATTACCATGCGTGATAATAATGTCATATTTCTTGGAGAGCTTAGCAATGGTCTTGCCGATTTTTTCAGCGACAGCCTTCTGTGCTTCAGCAGTAACTTCTCCGTTACTTTGTAATGCATTCCCGCCTAGAGCAATGACAACACGCAACTTATTCATATAAAAAGTATATGCTAAATTGATGTTTTTGGCAACTTTTAAAAACCAGGTTTACCTAGCAGGTGGAACATGTTGTTTTTGTAGGCTTCGACGCCAGGCTGGTCAAATGGATTAACACCACTGAGCTTAGCGGACAAGGCGCAAGAATACTCAAAGAAATAAATTAGGGCGCCAAGGCTAGATTCGGATAAATCAGGCATGGTGATTTCTGAGACAGGAATGCCGCCAGTACGATGTGCGGTAATAGTGGCTTCGCGGGCAATATTATTGATATCGCCAAGCATGCGGTCTTCTAGATATTTGAGACCATCAACATCAGCGCCAGGCAAAGTGGGTACGGCAAAATCGACTAAGCCAGGATGCTCGACAGTGAGGACAGTTTCAAAAATATTACGCCGACCTTCTTGGAGGTATTGGCCAAGAGAGTGTAAGTCTGTAGTATATATTACTGACGCCGGGAAGATACCTTGGTGGTTCTTACCTTCTGACTCACCAAAGAGTTGCTTCCACCATTCTTCAATATATTGTAAATCTGGATTGAATGTAGCTAGGATCTCGGTATCGTACTTTTGCTGAAGAAGTGCGGCGCGCATAGTGGCATACTGGACGGCGGGAATGTTACCAAGATTGGACTCTTTGACATAATCATCCTTTTCGGATTTGGCACCAGTGAGCAATGCGTCTACATTAATTCCCGCAACCGTAAGTGGCAAAAGCCCGACAGCAGTCAGAACCGAGTAGCGCCCGCCGATATTATCCGGTACAACAAAACGAGTGTAGCCTTCTTGAATCGCTTCGCCATGCAAAGCACCCTTATTGGCGTCGGTGGTGGCATAAATACGCTTGGCGGTACCTTCACGACCATACTTTTTTAGTAATTTCTCTTTGAAAAAGCGAAAAGCAATAGCTGGTTCGGTAGTCGTGCCAGATTTGGAGATGATATTGACAGAAAAATCAGCGTCGCCAATCTCGTTAAAAAGTTTATCAAGCGAGCGCGGACTGAGAGAATTGCCGGCGTATAGTACTCTGGTGGAGCTCTTTTGACCAAGAGCCTCGATAATAGCACGATGACCAAGATAAGAACCACCGATACCAATACAGACAAGAAACTTGGAATCGCCACGGATTTGCTCGGCGGATTTTTTAATAGCGCTAAACTCAGCACAATTATAATCATCTGGTAGTTCGAGCCAACCGCTCATGGGGTCGTTGCGGATCTCGCTGAGGGCAACTTCGACTTGGTTAAGGTTGATGGCAATAGGTTGATCGGTAGAGAAGTTGATCATTATTGCTTTTTGCCTTTTTTGATATAGACGTCTTCCTTCTCGAGCTGGGCGCGGAGAATGTATTCTTTGCAGCGGTTTTCGGCGTCACAGTTAGCGGGTTCATAACTATATGAGCTGCCATCAATGCCGAGATTAGTGCCAAATGGATCCGTGAAGAGCTGAGGATCGATAACTGGAAGGTTTTCTTCAGAGATTTCGGCAGGGTAGTAGCCGTCGTGAGATGGGGCATAATATTCTTCAAGAGCATAGTACATCGCGTTGATAGCGGTCTTGCGGTGGTCGTCGCGATCCATAGCATCGACGTTGGCCTTCTGGATGAAAAATAGCACTACCAAAAGTGCTGCGAAAGCTCCGACGATCATAACTTCAATAAGAGTGAAACCTTTTTGTTCCTTCATAAGTATTATTATAGCATACTTCTATGAATTGCACCGAAGCGCTAAGCGAAATAGACTCATCCATAAAAAAAATAACCCAGATGGGTGTATTTTGTGGTAGTACCAGGTGGGATCGAACCACCGACCTCAGGCTTATGAGTCCTGCGCTCTAACCAGCTGAGCTATGGTACCACAATGCCTTTATTATAGCACATCTTAAGAGAAAAGGAAGGGTAAAATCCTGTGAAAACTGTTATATCACCAGACGAATAATATTTGGGAAATACGGCAAAGAGAGTGATTTTACTAGATTGCGGCAACGTACGGAAAATCTACCCAGTGGGTAAAGTTTTATTTCTGCAGTAAAAAAATCGCACCCAAGGCGCGTTATTTTTTACTGGCGGAAGGGACAGGATGTTTATCCTTAGTCTTCCTCGCAAATGCTTATCAACGGGCAAGCTCGCTGCTGTGCATTTGTGGCGGAAGGGACAGGATTCGAACCTGCGAAGCTATTAACTTGCTGGTTTTCAAGACCAGTGCCATCAACCACTCGGCCACCCTTCCGTGTTTTATTGTAGCACATCTTGACAAAAATGACAAGTTGTGCTACAATGTAATCATAAGCCTCTAGTTAGGCTCTATCTGTAGTGGTATTTGAGGTGTGATAGATTATTTTTGTAAACTCTGGGTTTGCTAGATTTATTATGTGCATGTTTCGGACTTTTTGTCTTTAGCACGCGAAGTGTATGGAAGATCTCCTATTCGGCGTTGGTATGGACGGCGGTTACATCGTCGAGGTCATCAAGAGCGTCGAGAAGTTTCTCGAGTTTTTCAGCATCAGCACCTTCAACGGCGACACCACTATTTGGTACATAGCGAAGCTCAGCGGTGGTGACGGTTAGTCCATTATCAAGCAAGGTTTGGCGAACTTTCATGAGGTCACTAGAGCTAGTTGTGATGATTAAGCCTTCTTCCCCTTCGTCGACATCTTCGGCGCCAGCATCAAGAGCCTGCATCATGGCATCTTCGCCAGATTCGGCGACTTCAATCCAACCCTTACGGGCGAATTGGAACATCACTGAGCCAGGGTCGGCCATACGTCCACCGTTCTTAGAGAGGGCGTTGCGGACTTCGGGCATAGTACGGTTTTTGTTGTCGGTAGCAACTTCGATAATGATACCTACACCGCCAGGGCCATAGCCTTCATAAACTTCTTCGATGAGAGCAGCCGCACTCTTGTCGGCAACACGAGCGATGGCGCGTTCGATATTAGCCTTAGGCATGTTGGCTTGGCGAGCCTTCTCAAGAACCATGGCAAGCGATGGGTTCATGCTTGGGTCGGTACCAGAGCGGGCAGCAATGGCGATTTGATTAGCGATTTTAGTGAAAAGCGCGCCGCGTTTGGCGTCGACGACGGCCTTTTGGCGTTTGGTGGTGGCCCATTTACTATGTCCGGACATAAAATCTCCCTTAGGGTTTAATTAATTTTGCAAAATAACTTGTTTATATTATACCTCTTTTCTAAGGTGTTGGCAAGATGAAGTTTAGGATTTTACGGGCACTAAAATAGAGTGATAAGCAAGTTTTATGAAATAGTGAACCAGACTAGTGGTGATGGTGGTGGTGTGGGCGGGCGGGTTGCGATGCGATAGCGTGACATGCGATAGCGTCGCAGTGTTCGTCGGGTGTTTCTAGTTCAATGGTGACGTGGCCGATACCGTACTCTTGGAGTTCTTCGCGGATGGAAGCCTTGAGATTGGGGCTAGGGTTAACACAAACAACGTGCATAGTAGCGCAATTATTATACCCGTCCAAGCTCCAAACGTGGATGTGGTGGATGTCTTGGACGCCTTTGATGCTTAAAAGGTGCTCTCGAAGCTTTTCAATAGAGATACCATGCGGAGTTTTCTCAAGAAAGAGGTCGAGAATAGACTTGAAATTTCCTAGCGCGTTCGCGAAGATAAAGATCGCCACACCAATAGAAAGAAGTGGGTCGATAATGGTAATGTCAGTGA
>Ga0137298_10787_pt1 | contig 21925 bp, 22 predicted proteins | sample RamsorincwithD2O_2_FD_97182 | JGI IMG/M metagenome (GOLD analysis project Ga0137298, IMG submission 97182) | Mouse cecal microbial communities from Vienna, Austria - Glucosamine amended with D2O | ecosystem: Host-associated > Mammals > Digestive system > Large intestine > Cecum | place: Austria...
TGCCGCTTCGCGGTAAGATATTGAACGTGGAAAAGGCCATGCAGCACCGCGTTTTCGAAAACGAGGAAATACGCAATATCTACACTGCGCTGGGCGTTACCATAGGCACCGAGGAGGATTCGAAAGCATTGAACCTCGATAAGCTGCGCTACCACAAGATAATAATAATGACTGATGCCGATGTGGACGGAAGCCACATCGATACGCTTATGCTTACGTTCTTCTTCCGCTATATGAAAGAACTGATAGAAAAGGGTTATGTGTATATCGCCACTCCTCCTCTTTACATGGTCAAGAAAGGGCAAAAGCAGGCCTATGCATGGACCGAGGACCAGCGCGACGCATTGGTGCTGGAGATAGGCGGCGGCAGCGACAAGGGCGTGTCCATACAGCGTTACAAAGGTCTGGGTGAGATGAACGACCGCCAGTTGTGGGAAACCACGATGGATCCGTCGAACCGTATTCTAAAACAGATAACGATAGACAATGCTGCAGATGCGGATTACATATTTTCGATGCTTATGGGCGACGATGTGCCGCCCCGGCGCGAATTCATCGAAAAGAATGCCAAATATGCAAATATAGACGCGTGATAAAAAAGCGAGATTCAGAACATAAAGTCGTCCTTTGGGGCGACTTTTTTTGTATTTACAATTCGCCAATAATGTTTATATTTACATAATTTTATGAAAAGTTTAATTTAAAGTAAACATTCGGTGAGGATGTGCTTTGGCTTAGAGAATTTGATATGGGAAAAACGATGTTGATAATTGCGCTCCTATTTTTTCAGGCGGCGTTTTGCCAGGAAACTGTAAAGAAAGAAATCCCTTTCGGCAATTTTGAAAACTGGGTGGTACGCCAGATAAAAGAATCGTTCGTGATAGGAGGAAAAACGGTCGACGTGTATGCAATAGCTCCGTCGGATACCATAAAAGGCGCGGAACCGTACCGTAATGCCGGAGGTTCGCCCTGGGCCTCGTCGAACGTGATGGCCAAAGTAGCCGGTGTTGTCAAGACATCGGTTACCGTTTTCCCGGAAAAACGCGGTAAAGGCTATTGTGTCAGGATGGACACCAAACTAGAAACGTGTAAAGTGCTCGGCATGGTCAACATCACTGTACTGGCTTCCGGAAGTATATTTCTGGGCGAGACTATGGAGCCCATACGCGGTACGAGCAACCCCTATGGAAAGATAAACATGGGCATGCCTTTTACCGGCCGGCCCAAAGCCGTTGTCTTCGACTACAAGGCTAAAATATCCGAAGACACGCTTGTAACGCGTGCAACGGGGAGCGCTCCCGAAAAAGTGAAAGGCCGCGACAAGGCCGAGGTATTCGTATTCCTGCAAAAACGCTGGGAAGATAAAAACGGAAATATATTTTCACACCGTATAGCATCGGCCAGCGAACGTTTCGCCCACTCTACTGACGGATGGGTTGACGGACATCGTCTGGAACTGATATACGGGGACGCTACCAAAAGCGGTAAATATCACGACGGCATGTCTTTTGCCAACGGAGAGAACGCTTTTTACGCCATGAACAGCAAAGGCAAGATGGTCCCTATACAGGAAGTGGCGTGGGGGGAAGCCGATGAAACGCCTACACATATCATACTGATGTTTTCGTCCGGTTCGTTGGGGGCTTATATGGGTTCGCTCGGAAACTCACTTTGGGTGGACAACGTCAAATTGGAATATTAGCTAACAACAGGATTATGTAAGGGATGGCACACGCTTTCGATATTTTCCTATGGGTTATGACGGGTATAGCATTCGTTGTTTTCATAGCCCTTTTCTTTGTAAAAGCCGGTTACGGTATGTTCGTTAACGGAAAATGGGGCCCTTCGGTGGACAACCGGCTGGGCTGGGTGCTGATGGAATCCCCGGTCTTCATAGCCATGTGTATACTATGGTGGCACTCCGGACGCCGGTGGGATGCCGTCCCGTTTTGTTTTTTCCTTCTTTTCCAATTGCATTACTTCCAGCGTTCGTTCATATTCCCGCTTTTGATACGCGGAAAAGGGCGTATGCCGGTAGGGATAATACTGATGGGGGTGGTATTCAACGTACTCAATGCGCTGATGCAGGGCGGATGGATATTCTACGTCAGCCCCGAAGGCAGATATCCGGTATCGTGGTTTTACACTCCGCAATTCATAGTCGGGGTGTTGATGTTCGCATCGGGAATGGTTGTGAACGTACATTCCGATTCGGTGATACGAGGGCTTAGGAAACCGGGCGATACGGGACATTACCTGCCACGCGGAGGGTTGTTCCGTTATGTCAATTCGGCCAATTATTTCGGTGAACTGTTGCAATGGACGGGCTTTGCCGTTATGACATGGTCGTGGGCCGGTGCGGTATTCGCATGGTGGACATTTGCAAACCTGGCTCCGCGCGCGGCCGCATTACACAAGAAATACGGCGAGATGTTCGGCGATGAGTTTAAAAAGGAAAAACGCAAGAGGATAATACCTTTTATATATTGATTTTTTAGCGACGACTATGAATATTAAAGACTGTGAGAATCCGAATGCGGAGGCCGGCAACGGAGATAGCAAAACATCACTGCTGTTCACTCCGTATAAAATAGGTCCGCTGACGCTTCGCAACCGTACTATACGGGCCGCCGCCTTCGAAAGTATGGCACCCGGCAATTCACCTTCCGATATGTTGTACGAATACCACCGCAGCGTGGCTGCCGGAGGCATAGGTATGACCACTCTGGCTTATGCGGCGGTGGAACAGAGCGGCTTGTCGTTCAAACGCCAGCTTTGGATGCGCCCGGAGATAATTCCCGGACTGCGCCGCATTACCGATGCCATTCACCGCGAGGGGGCTGCCGCCTCGATACAACTGGGGCATTGCGGAAATATGTCGCACCGCAGCGTATGCGGTGTAACGCCCATTTCCGCTTCGTCGGGATTCAATATATATTCGCCTACGATAGTCCGCGGGATGAAAAAGGACGAGATAGTCCGTATGGCGCGTTCGTTCGGCGATGCCGTACGTCTGGCGCGTGAGGCCGGTTTCGATGCGGTCGAGATACATGCGGGCCACGGATACCTGATAAGTCAGTTCCTCAGCCCGTACACCAACCGCCGGTGGGACGAATACGGAGGCAGTCTTGAAAACCGCATGCGGTTTATGAAAATGGTGCTATCTCAGGTTATGGAAGCGGCCGGCGACGATATGGCAGTGTTGGTTAAAACAAACATGAGGGATGGCTTCAAAGGCGGAGTGGATATCGACGAGGCTTTGGTTATAGCACGTGAGATAGAGCGCAGCGGCGTGCATGCCGTGATTCTGAGCGGAGGCTTTGTCAGCCGCGCTCCTATGTACGTCATGCGCGGTGAGATGCCTTTGCATACGATGACCCATTACATGGATTGTTGGTGGCTAAAGTACGGTGTGAGGATGTTCGGCCGTATGATGATACCGGAAGCTCCTTTCCGCGAGGCTTATTTTCTCGACGATGCGCGTATTTTCCGTAAAAACCTGAAACTGCCTCTTGTGTATGTCGGAGGGCTTGTTTCCAGAGAAAAAATAGACCAGGTACTCGGCGAGGGCTTTGAACTGGTGTCGATGGCTCGTGCGTTGGTCAACGAACCTGATTTTGTAAACCGCATGGCGCGCGAGGGAAACGCGCGGTGCACGTGCGACCATACGAATTACTGCATAGCGAGGATGTACACGTTGGAGATGGCATGTCACCGCCATATGAAGGACCTTCCGGCCGGTATTGTGCGCGAGTTGGACAAAATAAGGGAAAGGGAATGTCACGGGAAACAGGATTGAACACACGCGGATTTGCCCTTGTGACCGGCGCAAGCAGCGGTATAGGCTTGGAGTATGCACGGCAGCTGGCTTCCATGGGGTACGATTTGCTGGCGGTTAGCAACCAGAAAGAACAGCTTGAAGCCTGTGTTTGTGCCATAGAGAAAGAATTTGGGATAAAAGCCGTACCTTTGTGCCTCGATTTGGCCGTGGCGGATGCGGCAGAGCGTCTTTTTTCGTATTGCATAGAAAACGGGATAACGGTTGATATACTGATAAACAATGCCGGAGTGTTCATTTTCAACGATATAGTCGATACTTCCCCGCAAAGGCTTGAAACGATGATGGTACTGCATATGAATACCGTGACTATGTTGTGCAGGTTGTTCGGCTCCGGAATGAAAAACAGGGGAAGGGGATATATCCTCAACATGTCGTCGTTATCTGCATGGATGCCGGTTCCGGGTATAGCGCTTTACGGGGCGACAAAGGCTTATATCCGCAATTTTTCGCGTGCCATGCACCATGAGATGAAGCCTTTCGGGGTGGGGGTCACGGCCGTGTGTCCCGGCGGCGTATCCACCGGTTTGTACGGATTGGCCCCGCGTTACCAAAGGCTGGGGGTGAGGCTAGGGGTTCTGTGTACTCCGGAGCGGTTGGTTAAAAAGGCCTTGCGTGCTATGTTCGCGCGCAGGGAAATTATAGTGCCGGGGCTTATGAACAAATTGTTCGTGCCCGTTATGGCGGTAATGCCCGGTTTTCTAATCCGGGCCTTAAAGAATAGGTTGTCTGAATATGAACACTAACTGGATAATAATAACGGGAGCCAGCGGAGGCATAGGGCGTAATTTGTCCGAACTGCTGGCAGATATGGATTACGGCGTGATAATGGCATGCCGCAATATGGAGAAAGCCTCCCCGATATTCGAGGATGTGAAATATATTACGTCGAACCGGGACATGCGTCTTTTTGAACTTGATTTGTCGTCGTTCGAGTCGATAAAGAATTTCGTGCGCCAGGTGGATGAAAAAGGGTATAATGTACGTGCGTTGGTAAACAATGCGGGTGTTATAAGCCGTGGTTTTTCGACTACTGCCGATGGTTTTGAAACGACGGTGGGTGTCAATTACATCGGCACATACCTGCTCACTCGTCTTATGATGCCTATACTCAAGCGTTCGGAAGGGTTGTCGAGGATTATGAATACGGTTTCCGTTATGGCAAAACTGGGACGGGTGGAAAAAGATTTCTTTACTCCTAAGGAAGAAGGTTTCAGACGGTTACGCACTTATGCCTGCTCGAAACTTGCGTTGATGATGTTTACCCAGAGTCTTGCCGAACGGCTGAAAGGTTCCGATTCCGTGGTGGTGAATGCGTACGATCCAGGAGTGGTGAATACCGATATGATAACGATGGGCAAGTGGTTCGATCCTTTGGCCAATATATTTCTGCGTCCGCTTCTGAAAAATGCCGAGAAGGCCGCTTCGCAACAATGCGATGCACTGTTCCCGGAAAAGGAGCGCGGCAGCGGATGGGTGTACAAGGGAAACCGCCATTTCAGGATACGCGATTTCGCCGCTTCGCACAGGAATAAGGACTGGCTGTTCATGCAGACCGAAAGGATACTGGTGCGCGATTTCGGAGTGTCTTTGGAAAAAATATAATATTCTGTATGGCCGGCAAACAAAAAAGGCAGCGCAAAGCGCTGCCTTTTTTGTTTGTATGCACGTTTTTACTTTTTCGTGTAAGTGCAATCCGTCAGTGCGAGTATTGCAAAACCGACGAACGGCAGTACCGTCATCACGATTGCCATCAGGTAATCCTTGCCGAAGCGTTCGGCCAGTTCCTTGAATATAAGGAACAGTATTATGATGTTCGCTACAGGGATGAACAGCAATATGAGCCACCACAGCGGTTTGCCGAATTCTTCCAACAGTATGTAGAGGTTGTAGATAGGAATGAATCCCTGCCAGAAGGAACGTCCCATTTTTTCAAAGGTCTTGCCCATAAAGAACAAGGTGACCAGCGTAATTATAAGGCTTATCATGTCTTTAAAAATATTTATTGTTATGAATAATGAATTTTCCGGGCCGATTTGTGTGTTTAGTTTTTCCGTATTCCCTTACGGGGTGTAAAAATATGAATTTTCATGCGTAAAGAAAATATTTGGCAGGTATTTTCGGAGCGGTTTTTGCCTGGTTTCCTAGACGTGCTGACATAAAGCCATGTATTGCGGCTTTTTGTTAGAAGAAAATCAATTTATAGGTGTTTAATTTTTTAAAAAGTTAGTAATGAGTGCATAAGATTGGTTTTTGTTTAAATCTTCCGGCCGGTTTTGCCCAGGGTTCTTTTTTGTGTATATTTGTCAAAGTCGAATCCCGAAGGTAACGTTACCGTTGGGGTTCTTTTATTTTGTAATTTAATAAAGAAACCGAAAATTTAACACCATAAGGATTTTTCAGCTATGGCAAAAGTATCTTACTACACAGAGGAGGGCTACAACAAGCTCAAGAAGGAACTGGAAACATTGAAAACGGTGGACCGGGCGCATGTGATAAAACAAATAGCCGAGGCCAGGGACAAAGGCGACCTTTCCGAAAACGCCGAGTACGACGCGGCCAAGGAAGCCCAGGGAATGCTGGAGATGCGGATAGCCAAACTCGAGGAAACGCTCTCCGCCGCACGCATAGTGGACGCTTCACAGCTCGACGCATCGAAAGTGCTGATACTATCCACCGTAAAGATAAAGAATAAGCAAAACGGCAAGGAAATGACATATACCCTTGTGGCGCAGAACGAAGCCGATATAGCAAAAGGGAAAATATCCGTCGACTCCCCCATAGGCAAAGGCCTCTTGGGTAAATCGGTAGGCGATGTGGCCGAGATAAAAGTGCCTAATGGCACCATGTTTTTCGATGTGCTGGAAATAACGCGCTGACAATATGATGTGTCCGCTTTTTACGGCGCATTTTAATGGATATCGTAAAATAAACTGCCAGCCGGGTGCAGAAGCAAAACTTGTTTTGATTATGCCGAGGCGCAGCGTTGGCCGGGTGATCCCGGCGGAACTTATTATAAAATAAGCTGCAAGCCGGCCGGGTGACCACGGCTGGACAGATATTAACAACAGACATTCAATATCAAACAGGCTATGCCTGCGGGCTATGGCCGCGGAGTTTAAAATATAATACACGTACAAAAATATGCCATCTGTATTCACACGGATAATAAACGGGGAACTGCCTTCGTATAAAGTGGCCGAAACCGACGATTATATAGCCATACTCGACGCATTTCCCATTATAAAAGGCCACACGCTGGTCATACCTAAAAAAGAAGTCGATAAGATATACGAACTCGACGAACAGACCTACGCCGGTCTTATGCTCTTTGCACGCCGCGTGGCTCGCGCACTCGAAAAAGCAGTGCCGTGCAAAAGGGTAGGGGTATCGGTCGTCGGGCTCGACGTACACCACGTTCATGTGCATTTGCTGCCGCTCAGCGGTCCGAAGGACATGGATCTCTCGCGCCAGACGCTTGAGTTGCCGAAAGAAGAAATGGAGGCCATCGCCGCCGCCATCGCCGCCAATATGGAGAAATAACACCACGTGGCAAGTATGTCTTACAATATTTAAAAAAAAGGACGTTCCGGAGTTTTTGACACGGAGCGTCCTTTTTTCGGTTTATAAAATTTAAAAGTATGGATTATTTATTGCTGTTGCTGGGCTTTGCAGCCCTTATAAAATCGTCCGATTTCCTCGTCGACGGAGCGTCTTCCCTGGCTCGCAGATACGGAATGTCGGATTATGTGGTAGGCCTTACGGTGGTGGCATTTGCCACTTCGTTGCCTGAGTTGGTAGTAAACATGATAGCCGTGATCGACGGGAGCGCGGGCATGGCGCTTGGCAATGTGTTAGGCTCCAATACATTGAATATATTCGTGGTGGTAGGCATAACGGCAGCTATAAGTCCGCTGGCAGTGTCGGGAAAAAAGATAATACGCGAGATAACGCTCACGATACTTCTTTCTGCATTACTGCTTTTCGTTGCCGGCGATTCCCTGTTTTTCAACGGGGCTGAAAATATCGTTTCCCGTACGGACGGCGCGGTGCTTCTGGTGCTGTTCTCGGTTTTCATGTATTTCACGCTCAGGGCTGCCAGGGACAAGGACGGTGCTGAAAAAACGGATACTTCCGCTCGTGAGGTTATGTCCGTAGGAAAGGCTTCCGGATTGATTGCCATAGGCGTGGCAGGGCTTTTCATCGGCGGTAAACTGATAGTGGGTTCTGCCGGGGCGATAGCCTTGTCGTTCGGCATGTCGGACCGGGTGATAGGTCTTACCGTAGTCGCTCTCGGAACGTCCATGCCGGAGATAGTGACTTCTATAATTGCCGCACGGAAAGTTTCCGGGCAGATGGCCTTGGGAAATGTACTCGGTTCCAATATTTTCAACGGGCTTTTTATACTGGGGCTTACAGCCGTTCTGGCTCCGGTTAAGGCAGGAAACGATTTTTCGCCTCTCGATTTGTATGTCACTATAGCCGGCTCGGCTGTGCTGCTGTTGTGCGTGGCCGTGTGGGGCAGGATATCGCGTGTATGGGGCGTGTCGTTGCTTGCCTGTTATGCGGCGTACGCAGCGTATTTACTGGTGAAAAGCTGACTCCGGCACGCTGTAATACGGCGGAAAAAGATTAATTTTGCAAATGACTGTTATTTTTTTCTAAAATAAATATACAACACACACAACTCCGATGAAATCCGATATAGAAATTGCTCAGCAGGCCGGGATACGTCCCATAACCGAGATTGCGGGAAAACTCGGCATACATGAAGACGAACTCGAACTTTACGGACGGTATAAAGCCAAATTGCCGCTTAAACTGATAGACCGGGAAAAAGCCGAAAAGAACAATCTTATACTCGTTACCGCCATATCGCCTACGCCCGCCGGCGAAGGCAAAACTACAGTGTCGATAGGTCTTACCGAAGGGTTGAACAGGATAGGAAAACAAGCCGTAGCGGTGTTGCGCGAACCGTCGTTAGGCCCTGTATTCGGGCTTAAAGGCGGAGCTGCCGGCGGAGGGTACTCGCAGGTGATACCGATGGAGGACATAAACCTGCATTTTACGGGCGATTTCTGCGCCGTAGAACGCGCCAACAACCTCCTTTCCGCCATGATAGACAACAATATACAAGCCAAAACAGGCAATTTGGGCATAGATCCTCGTACCGTGTTGTTCAAGCGCGTGATGGACATGAACGACCGCTCGCTGAGAAATATCGTGATAGGTCTTGGCGGTGTTACCGGAGGAGTAGTGCGCGAGGAAGGGTTCAACATAACCCCGGCTTCAGAGATAATGGCCATACTGTGCCTGTCGAAAGACATGGCCGATTTGAAAAAACGCCTGGGAAATATTCTCGTCGGTTTCAAATATTCCGGAGAAGCGGTATATGCCCGTGATCTTGGTGCAGTGGGCGCTATGGCCGTACTGCTCAAGGATGCCATAAAGCCGAATCTAGTTCAGACGCTCGACGGCAGCCCTGCCATACTCCACGGAGGGCCTTTTGCCAATATAGCACAAGGCACTAACTCCATAATAGCTACTCTTACGGGGCTTTCGCTTTCCGAATATGTCGTTACCGAGGCAGGTTTCGGTTCGGATATGGGCGCAGAGAAATTCATGAACATAAAATGCCGCGCCGGTCATCTGAATCCGAAGACATGGGTGATTGTGGCTACGGTGCGCGCGTTGAAATATCACGGAGGTGTTGCGCTTGCCGACCTGAACACTCCGGATACGTCGGCTGTGGAGCGAGGTTTCGCCAACTTGGAGCGCCATATCCGCAATGCGATGAATTACGGCATAACTCCCGTTGTGGCTATAAACCGTTTCGTGAGCGACGATATGTCCGAAATACAGGTTCTGGAGCGCCTGTGCCGCGACTACGGCGTACGGGTTGTACTTTCCGAAGGCTGGGCCAAAGGAGGGCAGGGCTGTGAGGAACTGGCCCGCGTGGTGGTAGAAGAAGTAGCGAAAGCGAAACATAAGTACGAGCCTTTGTACGAGCTCTCAGCACCTTTGAAAGACAAAATAGAAACCGTTGCGCGTCTCACATACGGTGCTCGCGGAGTCGTTTTTTCGGCAGCTGCGGAGAAAAAGTTGGCGCGTATAGAAAAACTCGGACTTTCGGACATGGCCGTATGCATAGCCAAAACGCAGAAATCATTTACCGACGATGAAAGCGTGGTAGGTGCGCCGTCGGGGTTCGACATAAACATACGCGATGTGGAGATAGCCTCTGGAGCCGGTTTCGTAATACCGGTGGCCGGCCAGATGATGCGTATGCCGGGACTCCCGGCCAAACCTATGGCCATAGGCATGGACATAGACGAAAACGGCGTTATAACGGGCCTTTCGTGATATTGCGATGAGGGGTCTGATAAAAGCCGTGTCGTAGTCCCTACCGTAAACAATTTGAAAATAAGGACACTATGGCCACTATTCTGAAACCGTCGGACAGGGAATTCCGTGAAAATGAAAACAGACCCGATAATTTCAGGCTGTTTACAGATATTTCACGTATAAAGAAGGGTGTGGAACCTGAAAACCTGAATTTCGATGTCCGGCAACTGTATCCTGGGCAGTATTGTTCGGCATATCATTTCCATAGGTTTGCCGAAGAATTGTTCGTGATTATTTCAGGTTCTGCCACGCTCAGGACGCCCGAAGGCCTGGAAACCGTAGGCAGCGGCGATATTGTCTTTTTTGAGAAAGGGGAAACGGGAGCGCACCAGCTGTACAATCATACGCAGGAGCCTTGTGTTTATCTGGATATAAGGACTTGCCTGGGGTACGATGTGTGCGAGTATCCCGACTCTCATAAGATATATCTCGTTCCTACCGGGGAGATATTCGACAAAAACATCAGGGCCGGTTATTTCGACGGTGAACAGGACATCGCCAATAAATGGAAAGAGGTAAGGGAAAAAGGCCGTGATGCGAAAACGGACTGACGACGTTTGATTGTAGACGCTATAAATACGGAAGGTTCTAAATTATACATCTATGAAACTATTGAAACTAAAACTGCACTGGCAGATAATAATCGCCCTGGTAGCTGGCGGTTTTTTCGGTGCGTTGCTGCCCGGTTGGACTGCATACACGGACTGGATAGGACGTATGTTTGTAAATGCGCTCGGTATGGTGGTAGTACCGTTGATATTCAGTTCGATAGTGTCGGGCGTGACCGGCATTGCCGATGGGGCCAACCTCAAATCGATAGGACTTCGTACGATATGTTATTATGTGATTACGATGCTCATAGCGGTAGCTACCGGTCTTACGCTTGTAAACCTCATCAATCCCGGAGCGGGAATGGACCTGTCGCTGGCCGGAAAACCCGAAGGCATGGCGCTTGGAAACATATCGTTCATGGATACTATCGTGAACATAGTCCCGTCGAACATAGCGGCTGCATTTTCCGGTGGCAACATGTTGCCGGTGATATTTTTCGCCATACTCTTCGGCGTGTTCGTAAATAAACTCGGAAAGAAGGAAAAAGATACGCTTACCGGTATTTTCGATGCGCTTTTTTCCGTGATGATAAAGATAACGTACTTTATAGTGCGTTTTTCCCCGATAGGCGTGTTCGCCATCATCGCCCGTCAGATAGCAGGTGCTGGCGATATACTCGGACTTGTGGGCAATTTGTCACTGTATGTGCTTACTGTGTCCCTGGGGTTGGCCGTGCAGATGTTCGTATGGCTGCCATCGCTTTTGTATTTCAAGGCGAAGGTAAATCCGGTGCAGCATTTCAGGAATATGATAAACCCGTTGGTGACGGCTTTTTCCACAGCTTCGTCCAATGCTGCACTGCCGCTTACCATCGAGGCCGTGGAGGAAAAGGATGGTGTGTCGCAGAGTGTAGCTTCGCTTACGTTGCCCCTGGGAGCTACTATAAATATGAACGGTACGGCTCTTTTGGAAGGCGTGGCGGCGATATTCATTGCCCAGGCTTACGGGATAGACCTCACGTTCGGCCAGCAGGTGATTGTGGCTCTCACGGCGGTACTGGCAGCTGTGGGTTCGGCAGGTATTCCGATGGCCGGTATAGTAATGATGTCGGTGGTGTTGTCCGCAGTGGGACTTCCTCTGGAAGGCATAGGCCTGGTGATAGGGGTGGACAGGATAGCCGATATGATGCGTACTTCGGTCAACGTGTTCGGCGATACCTGTGTGGCTGTGATGGTGGCCAAGGACGAAGGGGAGCGGCTGGACATAGACCTTCGCCGTTGAGACGTATTTGACGGTGTTACGGCATTTGCTGTGAAAATAAAGATAAAAACATATAAATTGAGATGGAACTGAAATTAAAACGCCCGATATGCTTTTTCGACCTCGAAACCACTGGTACGGATGTGGCGAGGGACAGGATAGTCGAGATATCCGTAGTCAAGGTGTTTCCCAACGGCACGAAGGAAATAAAAACGTGGCTGGTCAATCCCGGCCGCCATATACCTGAGGAAGTATCGGCCATACACGGTATAACGGACGAGAAAGTCAGGGACGAACCTACGTTCGACAAGATAGCGCCGCAAGTGTATGCCATGATAAAGGATTCCGACCTTGCCGGTTACAATTCGAATAAGTTCGACATACCTTTACTTGCCGAGGAACTGTTGCGCGCAGGTATAGATTTCGATATGAACCACCGTGTGTCTGTGGACGTACAGACGATATTCCACAAGAAAGAACAGCGCACCCTTTCGGCGGCCTACAAATTTTATTGCGGCGCGGAACTCGAAGGCGCTCACGGTGCGCAGGCCGATACCTTGGCCACTTACGAAGTGCTTTGCGGGCAGCTGGACCGATATGACGATCTTCCGAACGATATCGAAGCGCTGGCAGAGTATTCCACCCAGAGAAAATTTGCCGACTTTGCCGGGTTTATAACTTACGACAAGGATGGTTGCGAGGTCTTTTCGTTCGGAAAACACAAAGGCCGCCGTGTCGAGGAGCTTCTTGAGGCTGAACCGGGATACCTCGGCTGGATACTCGAGGCGGATTTTCCTCTGTACACGAAAAAGGTGATAACCGGCATACGACTGCGCGCACTCAATACTAAGGAAAGACATTGACGGATATCGCGTGCTTGCCGGGCACAGTAAAGATGAAACGTACTATTGAAGATATCTGTTTCTCGCTGGTATCCCAGCTGAAAGGAATAAACATAGAACGGCTTATGGCCGGCAAACTTGTGGTACGGCGCACCATTGGGAGGACTCAACAGAATGGGTGTTAATACTACATTTATAAAGAAATAAAACAGACAGACATGATAGACTTGTTTTTTCGCAAATTTTACACCCTTTGGGGAAGTATAATGCTAGTATTGCCGGTATCGGTATGCGTGGCGTGGTTTGTCATAACTGACGGTGCTGAAAGCGCGGAACAGGCGCGCATGATGTTCATGGGTTCCTGCCGTATGTTTGCGTACTATGATTTTACATGGTTTTTGTGCGTGTTTTTCTCGGCTCTGCCGTTCTTTTTCGGGCTGCGCCTTGTGCGAGGCAACTGGCGCAGCATAGCCACCGGTGCGGCGATGATGTTGGTGGCAGGCAGTACGCTCGTGTTTTCTATCATGCGAATATGGAGCGTATGACGTGCTTTATTACTGTGTTTTGAGGTGGGAAAGAGTGCTTTCCGGATTTGTTTGCACATGCGGCTATGGGGCAATTATGTGCGGAATTCAAAAGTGAAACTTGTGTTAAACTTTCCCGCGTGGTGAAACTTTAAGGCCATGCGGAGAGTCTTACATTGAAAAGATAAAACACAGTAGACTCATGAAAGGATATTACAAGATCTTGCTCTCCGCACCGTTTATTTCGGCGATAGCCGCCTGTTCATCCGGCCAGGCGAAGGATTTTTCCGCCCCTGTAACGTTAAAGGCCGACAGTATAGCGGTGAACGAAATACTGCGTCCGAACGGTTTTTTCCCTTCAAAGAACGCGGTGGCGGTAAAAACCCCCGATGAAGACATATTTTACGTATATAAACTCCCCGGTTTCGAATTCATGTACACGTGGGGCAAAAGTGGCAGCGGCCCAGGAGAGTTCCCTTCGAAGGTGGTGGAAAAGACAAATTCGGACGGGAAGATAGCCATAAGGACATACCGTTCGGGCGGGCGTGTGTGCGAACTTTACTCCATAGGCGAAAAAGGAATGGAGAAAACGGAATCGTTCGAGGATTACGGTTTCGATTCCAATTATTCCGGTGCGTATGTCGTGCTAGACAGCCGCCTTCTGGTCGGTTCGTTCATAGGAAACGACAATGACCGCACGCATACGCTTAAACTGATAGATATGGCCGACGGGGCGGTTAAAGACGTCCTGTACGATTTTTACGAATACACCATACCTTTCGGCGAACGTCCCAACATAGGCCGGAACAATGCTCATGTGGCCGCTTACGGACGTAAATTAGCCGTAGGCTACGAAGAGGACAGCAGGATAGATATATTCGATATAGATAAATACGACAGGTTCGTTCCGGTAGCTTCGACACGGGATGAGGCCGGTCCGCGGAAAAACGATTTCAATCCTGATGTGTCGGCGGTAAACCTGCGTTATGTTGCCCTTTTTGCCGACGGGAATTATATTTATGCCGTAAATATGCGCACCAATATGCAGGAGTTGACGCAAAACAGGCAGACAGATGCGGTGCTGGAAGTGTTCGATTGGAGAGGGCGCCCGGTGAATGCATTCCGTTTCGACCGCAAGAACGTGGTTCCTGTCTTCGTTGACGGTCCGAGAAAGACGGTTTATGCCATAGCCCGAGGAGAGGATTTTGACCGTATCTATACGTATAAGCTGAATTTGTGATATGTATAAGGTCATTCACGGACTCATACTGGCCGAAAAAAGCGGGAGGTATAAGCCTCCCGCTTTTTTCGGCCAGTATGAGTTATTAAAGTTTGTATCTGAACGAGTATATCTTGGTGAAATCTTCGTCGCTCCAACTCTCTATAGCGTATATAGTGTGTCTTTTTTCATCCACTGCGAAACTGTAATAACCGGGGAGGACAAGCCTTTTCACCAGTTGTCCGTCCCATGTGTACACGTCTATGGGAGTGGTTTTCGGTGCGTTTTTATTTTCGGGGTATATGTCCTTTGACGAAGTCCCGCAGTAATTTACCACGTAGAGATGGTCGCGAGTAGCGTACCCGCCTTCAAAATATTTCTCTACCGAGTTGAACGCCAATTTATCGTCCGTGTCGTTCGGGTTACCGTATTTAGGGTCAAGTTTGTCCGTCCCCACGGCTTTTACAAGTGTCATTTTACCGTCTGGAGAAATGTCGTAAAACTCTATCCTGTCCATCAGTTGATACGCCACTGCAGCTTTGTTGCCGCAGCCGAAAAGATAGAAACTGTTCGTCACTGCATTGAACGATTGTCCGTATTGAAGTTGGCGGATCGCACTGAACGTTGGTATGCTGTCCGTTTTTCCTCCGGATTTGATATTTTCGGTGTATATGCCTATCGTCTTGGCGCGCCAGTTAGAGATGTCGCCGAAAACGATGCTGTCGTTCACCGCAGTGCGCGGCAATACCTTGCGCGATTTGACCGAGGTAAGCAGCGAAAAGCCGTTGCTGTCCAACGCATATGAGTTTATCCTGTCTTGCCCGACGTTGTATGCGCAGAACGACGTGTCGCTTTGTGCGTTGCTGAAAAGTATCGGCATGTTGAAATCGTCAGGCCCCTGGCCCGTCACTCCCTGCCCGAACAGAAACTTGCCGTCGGGCAAGCCGTACGCGTAAAACAGCGTGTCGGCGCCGTTGTGGTGGTCGGCCACGAGCAGCAGAATGTCGCCTTTTACCATTATGCCGCGAGGTACCAGTATCTGATTTACGGCGATACTGTCTTTTTCGGTTAAAACCGTCGTTTTTGCGGATTCACCGGTGTTTTTGCCGCCCGAACCGCATGCCGATATAAGCAAGGCGGTCGATAGTAGTAACGTAAATGTATTTTTCATAGGTGTTAATGATTATGTTATGCGTATGTATGACTGGTAATTACGCATAAAAGTTTCACCTTCTTGTATTATTTTGGGATAAAATAATCCTGTGATGTGAACTGCATGGCGAAAAACCGGTATTGGGGAGTGGTGTTATTTCACCCTCTCCAGGTGCGTTCTCCGGCGCCGTTCGATACGGATGCGAAACGCGCCAGTGTGAAAAGGTAGTCCGACAGACGGTTAAGAAAACGGATTACTGTTTCCAACCCGGTAGCTCCCGTGTTTTGCAGTGCGACTGTCCTCCGTTCGGCGCGGCGGCATACGCTGCGGCACACATGGGCGGCCGAATTGGCCGGATGTCCTCCGGGCAGTACGAAAAGGTGTAATTGCGGCAATACGGCCTGCATCGCATCTATCCTGTTCTCAAGCAAAGCGACATTTTCATCCGTTACTACAGGTATATGGTATTTCTCGATGTCTTCCGGAAGGCTTGCGAGCTGGCTTCCGGCGTTGAAAAGTATGTCCTGTATCGAGGAAAGTTCCTTCTTTATATTTTCGGATATGCCATGCGTATCGTACAGCACGCCAATGAAAGAATTCAGTTCGTCCACCGTTCCGTAGGCCTCCAAACGTGCGCTGTCCTTTCCCACGCGCGAACCACCTACCAGAGAAGTAGTGCCTTTGTCACCTGTTTTAGTGTAGATTTTCATCGTCTTTTTATAGTCATGTTTTTTTTCTCTTCCATCTCATGCGCATAGCCTTCGTATCCCGTTTCTTTTATACGGCGTATGCAGGCCTTGCGGTCGCTGCCGAAAATAAATGCGAATATCTTGGATATGAAATTGTCGAATTTGCCGCATTCCTCAGGGCTTGTGACCGTGCAGTCGGCACAACTGGCATAGCCGTTGCCGATACAGCAGGCGCGCACCTTGCACCATGAGGCTCCCGCGTTTTCACGGCAGCCTGGGCATTTGCCGGATATGAATTTGCGACACATGCCGCAGTAAAGTCCGCATGCGGCAATCCTGTCTTTTTTCATGATATGTAAGGAGGTCAGTTGGCTATGTCGCTTATGAATTTTATGCGCATAAGGCGCAGTTCCTGTTCCTCGTATTCTCCGCCGAATTCAGCCATGGCGTCTTTTATAGCGTCGCGCTCGGCAGTCATGAAGTATTCTTTTATCTCTTCCTGCTGGTCTTCGTCGAGTATTTCGTTTATCTGGTAGTCGATATTGATGCGGGTACCGGAGTAAACTATAGCCTCTATCTCCGAGATGAGGTCGTCCATTTCGATGCCTTTTGACGCAGCGATGTCTTCGAGCGGTATTTTGCGGTCCGTGTTCTGTATTATATATACTTTGAGCCCCGATTTGTTGACCACGGAGCGCACTACCAGGTCTTCAGGGCGTATTATGTCGTTTTCTTCGACGTAGTCGCCTATGAATTCCACGAAGCGCGCCCCGTATTTGCGGGCCTTTCCTTCTCCGACGCCGAAAATGGTCTTCATTTCTTCGAGAGTGACAGGGTAGCGCAGTGCCATGTCCTCCAGGGAAGCGTCCTGGAACATGGCGAACGGCGGTATCCCGTGCCGTTTGGCTTCTTTTTTGCGAAGGTCGCGAAGATAGTTCAGAAGCGTTTCGTCCACTACGCCGCTTTGGCGGCTGCGGGTATTGTATTCCTCTTCCAGGCTTTGATAGTCGTGGTCTTCGGTCATTTGGAACGAACCTCCGTTTTCGAGGAAATCAATGCCTTTCGGAGTTATTTTGACCACACCGTACTGTTCTATTTCTTTCCTTAAGTAACCGGCGACCAAGGCCTGGCGGAGTATGGCCATCCAGAACCTGGCGTCTTTTTCCGCCCCGATACCGAAGAAAGGTTTCTTGTCGACCTTCAATCCCTTGACCGCCGAACTGACTTTGCCCGTAAGTATGTTCGTGAGTTCTTTTGCACGGAAGGTTTGTGCGGTTTTGTCTATCACGTCTATGAGCGTACGGAGTTCTTTGCCTGCTTCGATTTTGGTTTTCGGGTGCAGGCTGTTGTCGTCCATTTTCGCGCCTTCGCCGTTTTCTTCGTCGAATTCCTCGCCGAAATAATGCAGCAGGTATTTACGTCGGGACATCGATGTTTCGGCATATGCCACCACATCCTGCAGCAATGCAGCTCCTATCTCCTGTTCGGAAAGGGGCTTGCCGACGAGGAATTTTTCCATCTTTTCGATGTCCTTGTAGCTGTAAAATGCCAGACAGTAGCCTTCGCCGCCGTCGCGTCCTGCGCGGCCGGTTTCCTGATAGTAGCTCTCAAGGCTCTTGGGTATGTCGTGGTGTATAACGAAACGCACGTCCGGTTTGTCTATGCCCATTCCGAAAGCTATGGTGGCAACTATCACGTCCACATCTTCCATAAGGAATGCATCCTGGTTCTTCGCGCGTGTTTTTGCGTCCAGTCCGGCGTGGTACGGTGCGGCGGAAATACCGTTCACTTTCAGGAATTCGGCAAGTTCCTCCACTTTCTTACGCGATAGGCAGTATATGATGCCCGATTGTCCCGCACGTGCTTTTATGAATTTTATTATCTCCTTTTCCACGTCCACTTTGGGCCGTACCTCGTAGAAGAGGTTGGGCCGGTTGAACGAAGACTTGAATACGTTGGCGTCCGTCATGCCGAGGTTTTTCTGTATGTCCTCCTGGACTTTCGGCGTTGCGGTGGCTGTAAGCGCTATGATGGGTATATCGGCTATTTTGTCGATAATCGAGCGTATGTTGCGGTATTCGGGGCGGAAATCGTGCCTCCATTCCGATATGCAGTGCGCTTCGTCTATGGCGCAGAACGATATGGGCACTGTTTTTAAAAAATCGGTATATTCGTCTTTGGTAAGCGATTCCGGGGCCACGTACAGCAGTTTCGTTATACCGGCGCGGATGTCCGCCTTTACCTGTTCCACTTCGCCTTTTGTCAGCGAAGAGTTCAGCACGTGCGCCACCGAAGATTCGGTAGATATGCCGCGTATGGCGTCCACCTGGTTTTTCATCAGGGCTATCAGCGGTGAGATGATGATGGCTGTACCTTCCATAAGTAACGCCGGCAACTGGTAGGTCAGTGATTTGCCACCGCCGGTAGGCATTATCACGAACGTATTGTGCCCATCCAGCAGGCTTTCTATCACCTGTTTCTGCGTACCTTTGAATGTGTCGAAACCGAAGTATTTCTTTAATTCCGATTCGAGGCTAAAATTTCTCACGTATGTTATACCTATATTTAATATTTTTGTAGAGATTTTCTAAGAATAAAGATAATAAATATCCCGTATAAAAAACAAAACAAATGGAAAATAGATTTACGGAAAATGAAAATATTTTGCAACTGGCTAAAGGCGTGATACTTGAAGAGTCAAGGGAGATAGCAGCGCTCGCCGGTCTTTTGGACGATAATTTTGAAAAAGCCGTAAATATAATCCTCTCGTGTACCGGGCGCGTGGTAGTCACAGGTATAGGAAAAAGCGCCGTGATAGCCCAGAAAATAGTAGCCACGTTCAATTCCACAGGCACTCCGGCCGTATTCATGCATACGGCTGACGCCATGCACGGAGATCTTGGCACAGTGATGCCTTCGGACGTAGTGATAATGATATCGAAAAGCGGCAACACACCTGAGATAAAATCGTTAGTGCCAATCCTGCGCGCCCTGCCGAACCCTGTGATAGCCATCACAGGCAATACTGAATCATATATGGCCAAAGGAGCTGACTGCGTGCTCAACGCATACGTATCCCGTGAGGTATGCCCCAACAACCTTGCTCCCACATCGTCCACTACGGCGCAGATGGTCATCGGCGATGCGTTGGCCGTCGCACTGGAGGTATCGCGGGGTTTTTCCACTCAGGATTTCGCGCGTTTCCATCCCGGAGGCGCGTTAGGCAAAAGGTTGTACATGCGTGTGGCGGATATAATCAGTCAGAACGAATGCCCTGCCGTGACGCAGGATGCGCCTTTGAGGACGGTGATAAGCGAGATATCTTCCAAACGTCTGGGCGTTACGGCCGTCATAACCCGCCAAAGGGAGGTAAAAGGTATTATAACCGACGGTGACATACGCCGTACGCTCTCCCGCATGGAAAACGAGGACATATTCTCCCTTTCGGCAGCTGACATAATGACTCGCGAACCGAAAACGATACCGGCCGATGTCCTGGCCTTCGATGCGGTGGAAGTTCTCCAGAAATATGACATCAACAACCTTCTGGTAACCGATGCACAGGGACTTTACTGCGGTGTGATACACATACACGACCTTATCCGCGAGGGTATAGTCTGATACGGGCAAAAAAGGGAAATACTACACACGGATAATGAGCGGAAAAGAGGAAAATAGCGCCGGAGAAACGTCCTTCCTGGGACATTTGTTCATATTGCGTGCGCATATCATGCGTATGGCGCTGTATGTGGCAGCCGGAGCGGTGGTCGCTTTTTTCTGCGACAGAATAATATACGACGGTATCATTTTCGCTCCGCGCAACCCGGATTTCCCTACATACCGTTTCTTCTGCTTCATTTCAGAGAAACTATCCGCGCTTTTCGGCACGAGCCTCGACATGTGCATGTCGCCTGCCAAATTCGCCATACAGAACCGCGAGCTTACCGGACAGTTCAACTCGCACATGTGGGTATCGTTCGTGTCGGGATTGATAATAGCCACGCCGCTTATCGTGTGGGAGATATGGCGTTTCGTTTCTCCGGCCCTGACTCCGGGGGAAAAACGCTCTGCCAAAGGCGTGGTGTTCTACGTATCGTCGCTGTTTTTCGCCGGTATTGCGTTCGGGTATTTCGTGATAGTGCCCATGTCGCTCAATTTTTTCGCAGGCTATCATGTGGGCGTGGGGGATGAAATAGTCAATAACATAGAACTATCGTCGTACATATCGAGCGTTGTGAATATATCGCTTGCCACGGGGCTGATGTTCCAGATGCCGATAGCGATATTCGTGCTGTCCCGCATGGGGCTGGTATCGTCGTCGTTTCTCAAACGTTACCGCCGCCATGCCATAATCGTGATACTCATAATTTCTGCGATACTCACGCCGCCGGACCTCATGTCGCAGATAATACTGGCGCTTCCTACGTTGTTGCTTTACCAGGCAAGCATAGCGATATGCAAACGCATAGAAAAAGAGCGGGCCGCCGCGGAGGCATCCGCCGCATGAGCCGCATTCGATCCATTACATAACCGATAATAAAAAAACAACGATATAAAATGAGATTAAAGGCCGAAAACCTCCAGAAAACTTACCGCAACCGCCGCGTTGTGAACGACGTGTCGCTCGAAGTGAACCAGGGCGAGATAATAGGCCTTTTAGGGCCTAACGGAGCCGGAAAAACCACGTCATTTTACATGATAGTCGGGTTGGTGCAGGCCAACGGCGGACAGGTATTCATCGACGATATGAACATAACTCATTTTCCGATGTACAAACGCGCCCAGTACGGCGTAGGCTATCTGGCGCAGGAAAACTCCGTATTCCGCAAACTCTCTGTGGAAAACAACATCCTCTCCGTACTCCAGATGACTAAAATGACTCCTGCCGAACAACATAAAAAAGTCGATTCGCTTATAGAGGAATTCGGTCTGGAAAAAGTGCGCAAGAGCAACGGCGACCTACTCTCCGGCGGCGAACGCCGACGTACTGAGATAGCCCGCTGCATAGCTACAAATCCCAAGTTCGTACTTCTGGACGAGCCTTTCGCCGGTGTGGATCCAATAGCGGTGGAGGACATACAGACTATTGTGTCGCATCTTAAGGACCGCAACATAGGTATCCTTATAACCGACCACAACGTACAGGAAACGCTGGCCATAACCGACCGCACGTACCTTATGTATCAAGGCTCCATACTCAAGTCCGGAGTGCCTGAGGAACTGGCCGCCGACGAAATGGTACGCCGCGTGTACCTGGGACAGAATTTCGAACTGCGCCGTAAAAATCCGGGCGGCATGTAAACGGAAAAAACAATCGACAATAACAAAATACACACATACTCAAAGGAAAAATGGTAAAGAAACTGTTACTGATGTCCGCCATCTGGCTTTTGGCAGCCGGTGTTTCGCACGGCCAGGCCACGCCGGAATCTCCTGACGGAGG